>Ga0256830_1000747_pt1 | contig 24364 bp, 26 predicted proteins | sample 128326metaG_FD_190537 | JGI IMG/M metagenome (GOLD analysis project Ga0256830, IMG submission 190537) | Hydrothermal vent microbial communities from Lau Basin, Pacific Ocean - 128-326 | ecosystem: Environmental > Aquatic > Marine > Hydrothermal vents | place: Pacific Ocean: Lau Basin | collected... | reverse complement strand
TGAGGTATTCTTTTACATCCTCCCTTGTGACAAACTCTCCACCGCGAAGGTAGCGGAGAAAAATCTGGGGACCTTTTAAGCCTGCTGCTCCAGCGAGCCATAAAGCTGGAAGTTCAAAGATGCCATGGGGAAGGGTGAATAGAATAATTTGTTTATAATTCATTTGCGACGTTTCAACTATTAAACCAAATATTAGTCCGTTTAAGGATAGATTAGATATAGATGGCAAACCTATAATAAAAACTCCACCAATATTTAGCATGATTGATTTTATATTGTTAGTTAATAAGTATTCAATATCCAAGGAGTATGGAACCACATTTAATTCAAGAAATTCTGAATTAATTATGCATATATTGCAACTTATAGAAGTTTGACCGAGATATACCCCAAATATGAAAAATAATGACCATATACAAATTGAAATTAGTATAATATTCCATCTGTTAATCATTGCTGAATATTCCTCCTACGATTCAGAAAAATATAAATTATATTGAATACAATCAAAATTATCGTGATTGTAACTATAATTCTAAAAAGAATTAGATAATTTTTTGTAGCATATAGACCTATAGCAAATCCAATTGACATAATAATGGATGCAGCATTTTTATAGATCTTGGTCATTGTAGAACTAAGAAATATTAGCGTTACGATCAAAAATATTACAATATTAATGAATTCCATTATGGCTCACCTTGAAAAATAAAAAGTTGCTGGGATATCATCCCAGCACCACTAAACCACCTACCCCAGCTACTCCCAATCCGGCTAATGCCAGTGTGCTGAGCGTCTCAGCGGTTGCATAGGAATATATAGCGCCCCCGATTATTCCTAGACCTCCTCCAACGGCTAAGCCGCCTTCAACATACTGCTCCTTATAGAGCAAGTATGCGCCAATGTTACTCTCCGCCACCACTGTGCCCACGCTCGCACCGACCATCAGCAGCACCATGAGCCCTGCATACACAAGCTTCATCTTCCTATCCACTCCTTCTCACCTCCTTTTTGCTTGCATCATCGCCTCTTGGCGGGTATTTTCTGCTGCTGTATTTCTATTACCTCCTCTATATCCCTGTGAACGATTTTATTGTCTCTGATATGGCTAAATATAGTACTACAGGAACTAATACTGATACGGCAGCTTTTTTAGTGGAAATTTTATAAACCTCTCTAATTGCAAATATTGACAAGATTCCAGCCCAAAATAGACAAAATCTTCCGAATATTCGAGAAATTATAAATATTGGCATATCATTTAAAACTTCTAATATGGTTTTAATATCTCTTATATTAAAATTTTCTAAGGGTGGAGTGAATAATACGATTAAAATCAGTGTTACTACTGATGAGATAAGTAATGGAAAATAAGAATAACCAATCATCTCTAGAAGTTTTCGATAATTTCCTTTCCCTCCAAGAAAGGATGCAAACACATGAAAAACAAAACATTTAGCCAACCAAACTAAAAGACTAACAATTATGCTTAATATTCCTCCAAAGATAAATCCAATAAGTAAAATAGATTTAAAATCATAAGTTTGATCAATTCCGGTTGATATTGGAATTTTCAAATTATTTAGTAAATAAAAACTAGATATTATCTCTATTATATTATTTAAAATTATTATAACAACTGGTAATCTAAGGTCTATTTTTTGTATAGATATATTTTTATAAAACCTCGCCGGCGATAGCAGCAACTCCCTTAACAAAATTACCACCTCGCTAATTTTATTGTGAAATTTGCCTCTATAATACCAGCAATAACTATCAATAAAATTGAAAGAGTGAATAGTATCGCAAATTCTTTAATTTCGGTCATAATTGAAATGTCTTTACCTTTCAAGTATTGAACGAGTATCCAAGTACCTTTCAACCCAGATGCACCAGCAATCCATATTCCAGGGATTTCTAATAATCCATGTGGTAATGTAAATATTAAAACTGTTGAAACATCCGTCGATTGAAAAGCAATTTTAGTAAGCACACCATGAGATAATCCGTTTATTAATATTGAAATAAAAGTAAATATTCCAAAAGAAAGAACTCCTAATGAGCATAATACAATTATTTTAAGATTGTTTATTACTAAAGAAAGAGTATCAAGAGTATTCTCATGTTTTACGGATAAAGAGCTTGTATTAAAATTTTTATCAAATTCTGATATTAAAAAATATCCTAAAATAAACGATATAATATAAAATAATGATGAAACGATTAGTAATGCCTTATTCTTATATAAAACGTTAAAAATCAAGATTAACACCCCCATGAGATTTTTCTGTAAAAATTAAGAAAATATCTTCCAGTGATTCGATTTCTTCATCATTTTTCTGTTTTAACTCTTCAATAGTGCCTATAGCAACTAACTCTCCGCTATGCAATATTCCAATCTTTGTACACAATTTCTCCGCAATATCTAAAATATGTGTTGATAAAAAAACAGCACCTCCATCTTGAACTATAATATGCAGTATTTCTTTGAATTTTTTCATGCTATATGGGTCCAATCCGGTAAACGGCTCATCTACAAATAGTATTTTTGGATTATTCAATAGTGCAGAAATAATAGATATCTTCTGACGCATTCCACGCGAGTAACTGTCAATAAAATCATCTAATCTGTCACTTATTCGGAAAATGGATGAGAGTTCCTCTATTCTATATTCCCTTTCTTTTTTTTCTATTTTATAAAGAGATGCTACAAAATTCAGAAATTCTCTACCAGTAAGTTTCTCATAAAAAAAAGGGAAATCAGGAATATATCCAAAAATATTTCTTGCGTCGCAGATTTTCCTGCCAAAGATCTTGATATTACCTTCTGTAGGCTTTAGTAAACCAACACACATTTTTATTGTAGTGGTTTTACCGGCACCATTAGGACCAAGTAACCCAAAAATTTCTCCATCTTTTATTTCTAAATTCAGATTCTTAACAGCACATAATTTACCATAATATTTTGTAACTCTCTTTATACTGAGAGCCAACATAGTTTTTCACCTCCTATGTTACTTCAATTTCTTTGATTTTTTTCAATGAAATATTCATCATAATTAAAAATGCTATTAAAGACATTGCTGTCATTAATAGCGCAATTAAAAAAATATTAACATGAAATTTCACAAATAAAATAATTGTAAATCCAATAGCTATAATATAAATTGATGATACAAAGTTTCCCATCCAGCTAGCTTTTTTTGATGGTACTTGAGATAGTCGATCTTTCCAGTCAAACTTTGGGAAACAAAAAGTACTGCTTATCCAGATGCATGATATAATCCCCGAGCCTACCACAATTGAATACAATCCTATTAAGGTTTCATTTATATCTAATGAAAAAAAACTGGTAGTTATTGCAAAACTCAAAATAGAAAATGGTAATGAAGATGCTAAGCCAAATAAAGATTTACCAACGAAAATAGATTTAAAATTAATTGGTGCAACTTTAAATAATGATACCATTTTTCCTTCTGAATCTATAGAAAATTCTGCTATTGTAGAGTTTAATATCACATCCGCAACCATCAGTCCAACAATTGTGCTAATGATTAAAGCATATTCTCTGGAAATTTCTAAAATTTCTAAACTTTTACTTCTAATAGTAACAATAGTTACAATAATAATAAGTAGTGGAATGAATATGTATGAAAAAACACTTCTTAATTGGCGACGTACTAGTGTAATATCCTTTTTTAATATGTTAAGAGATAAATAAGGTAGATCAAAAGTTGTAGATTTTCTTCTCGCAGGTTGTATATAAGCTTCAAAAATAAAATCATCAAACAAAATAATTTTTCGTATAAATATAAAAGACAAAATCCCCATAGAAAAATTTAAAAGTATTACTGGAATCAAATTTAATAAGCAATCAGTAAATTGTTGATTCAATGCGTAAAAAATACTTTTAGCTATTAAATTAAAAGGAGTTAATAATAATTTTACTGGCTTTACTTCTATTAAATTGTTAATAAGACTTGTTGGAGATAATGGGGGGGCTTTTAATGCAGCTAAACCTGCAAAAAATATTAAAATTAGGTAAATTATGAAAAACATTGCCCTTATCAGTTTAGAAAATAGAGCTTTTTTAGCAATTTTAAATATAGTTGCACTTAAAATTATTCGTATAAAAAGTATCAAAGACATAAATACAGCCATTATAAAATAAACTGCAAAATATGACAAGAGAGGTATCTGAAACAATAAATCATATGAATACAAAACAGGGAATATCAAAATAGTCAATAAAATTGTAGCAATTAGGACTTTACCCAATATTTCTGAGAGATAGATTGAAGAAAATGAAATTGGTTTTGTTAATAAAAATTCAACGTGGGGAGAAAAGAGCATGGTTTTATAACTTGATATGATTCCAGCTAATAAAATAAACAATGCAATAATAAACAAAATTAACTGAAGCGAAGTAATGTAATAATCTGGATTGTGAATAACTGCTAACTTAGAAAATACGCCATACGACGCATTATAAATTAAAAAACCTACAATCATAAACAACAACGTACCTATTAAAATTGATACAAGCGCTTTTTTTAATTCTTTATTTGTACTATTACCATAAATCAGCATATTACATTCATGAAGCAGTATAACCTTTAATAATTTTAAGAATACCATAAGCTACACCTAAAAAAATAAAAAGGGATGTATTTTTACCATAGCATTGCTGCACGTCTGCCATATACTCTGAGCACGTATCTGAGACCAAGGGATATGGCGCCCCATATAATAGACACTGTACCCACCGAGAGCGCTGTGAGAATGAACTGAAGTGTTACAAACGTTAAGGTACCTGCCAGTGCAGCATCGAGTATCAAAGCGGCATAATGTTCAGCACTTGGCCAGCTCAAGCCTGCAACTCTCACGAGTATTCTGGCGAGTTCACTGTGACCACTGATGGCAGCGACTTCTGGTAAGATAGCAAAACTGACCATCGATACTAGTAGTAATGCTCCAATTATTTTATCATTCCTATCCACTCCTTCTCACCTCCTTCACCTCCGCTTCATCGCCTTCCGGCTCGCTTCTTTTAAATCCGCCTCGCTGTGCTTCATCGGCGAGCGTGACAGCTATGAGGTAGTGCTCCCTGCTCCTGCTTCGGGAGCGCTTGTATCTGGTAAAGAGCCTCACCTCCCTGATTGAAAACCCCCTCTTCTTCAGCCCCAGTGCATACCTGATTGTGCGGTTGTTTGCCCCGGTAGATGCGCTCTCAAGCTTTATCAGCACTGGCTTGATACTCGCTATCATTCTCCTCAGCCTCCTCTCCGTGGTTTCTCTGCCTATTCTCACCTTCATGTATCTCATCAGGCATCTACATCCACAACGGTTAGATATGGCATCCAGGTATATATTTTTAACGGATTATAATGGTTACAGTCACACTAAAATATTTCAATCACACTAAAATATTAATATCCCATTGAAACATTTCAATCAGTTTAAAATATATACAGGGTCGCAGGCACTATTACTGGATGATCTCCTGTACGGGCCTGACAAAGACCTACACCGTTGGGGAAACCAGGGTGCACGCGCTGCAGGGAGTTGACCTGCAGGTTGAAGACGGCGAGTTCATAGCCATCGTCGGGGCAAGCGGCTCAGGAAAATCCACCCTGCTCCATCTAATAGGAGGCATTGACAGACCAACCTCCGGCAGGGTTCGCGTCTCAGACATTGAAATAACCTCCCTGAGCGACGATGAGCTGGCAGAGCTCAGGGCGAGGAAGGTTGGCTTTGTGTTCCAGTTCCACAACCTGATACCAACCCTGACCGCACTGGAAAACGTTGAGCTGCCAATGATATTCACGGGCATCAAACCCGCGGAGAGGCGCCGCCGTGCTGAAGAGCTTCTCCGCAGCGTGGGGCTTGAAAACAGACTCAACCACACACCACTCCAGCTCTCAGGAGGGCAGCAGCAGCGTGTGGCGATAGCCAGAGCCCTCGCCAATAAGCCAGACGTAATACTGGCAGACGAGCCAACAGGTGAGCTGGACTCAAAAACAGGAAAAAGTGTAATGCAAACCCTGAAAAATATTAGAGAAGAACACGGAACCACCTTAGTAGTTGTTACCCACGAGCGGGAGGTGGCGGCGATGGCTGACAGGGTTATCAGGCTCAGAGACGGTAGGGTGGTGGAATAGCATGAGAGCTGCAGCCCTGCTGGTTACCCTTCTGCTCCTGATTCCAGGAGTTCACGCAAAAAGAGCAGGTGTGGAAGTGGTGTATGCGGGATGGGGTGAAGAAGCGGGAGGTTCAGCTCACCCAGGCGACCTGAATGTGCCCCTGCTTGTAAAGATAAAGAACATTGATTCAGAAGACCTGGGGGTGATGAAGCTCACCCTCAGGTACTCAAGACCCCTGTACTTTGAGTACCACGAACCCGGTGCAACAGTAAGGACCCTCAAGCAGTCCAGGATTCTCGGCGGGCTGAAGGCAAACGCAACCGCCACTATCAGGTACAGCTTGAGCGTATCTGAAGATGCCAGACCCGGTGTCTATCTGGCCTGGCTTGAGGTCTCATACCTGGGAGACCCCATAAACAGGGCGAGAATTCCGGTGTTTCTAACGGTATCTGGCCGCTCAAATCTCGTTGTTGAGAACATCACCCTCTCACCGCAAAACCCCACGCCAGGGGATATCCTGAAAATAAAAATAGACATAATAAACACTGGCGATACTGAAATTAGAGATATAACCTGCGAGATAGGGCTTGAACATCCCTTTGTCCCATACTCAACGAGCTACACCCGCTACCTGAAAAGACTTGAAAGCGGCAGCAGTGCAGAATTTGAGCTTGCCTTAAGGATAGCCGGAGATGCCAGGCCAGGCAACTATATAATACCCCTGATAATTAAATATCGCTCAGAAAGCGGCAAAGCAGTAAAGAACATCAGCATTGGAGTTGGCATATCCACCCCTGCAAGCTTTGAGCTTGCTGGCATTGATGTCTCCCCATCCTCGGGCTATGTGGACGGAGCGCCCGTGGTACCGTGCTGCAGGGACCTAAAACTTGAATTTGATGTCGTAAATACGGCCAATGTAGAAGCCGCGTCGGTTGAGGTTGAGATTCCCCCTGATAACAGCTACGATGTTCATCCCACAAAAACCTACATAGGCACCCTAAATCCCGACGACTTCTCAACAGTGAGGGTGAAAGTGAAGGTGAAAAAGGGCTCAGACAGGGTGGATATACCTGTTATCATATCATATACCGATGAAAATGGAAAAAGAAGGAGTATCACAGAGAGAATAATGCTCAACGAGGCAGATCTACCGGGTGCAGACGGTAACGGTGAAAGTAAGGGGCTCCTCAGGAGGATTATCAGCTGGCTTCTGGGGATTTAAATAATGCTAAGAGAGATAACAAAGCTTGCACTCAGGAATATAAGGCGTAGAAGTCTCAGAAGCGCTTTAACGATAATGGGTATAGCTGTCGGTGTGGCATCTATCGTGCTTTTTGTATCCATCGGCGAGGGTCTAAAGAGCTTTGTTATCGGGTCTCTGGGAGACGTTGGCACCGAGCTCATAGTTACGCCTGGAATTAACAGTAAAAATGCTAATTCAGGCTTAAAATACAGTTATGTCAGAGAAATTGAGAGAATCCCAGGAGTTAAAGGGGCATCTCCAAGGGTACATGACGTAATGCTGATGGAGTACCGCGGAAGAAGTGAGCCTGTAATTGTTATAGGAGTTGACGCAGAAAGAGAGAAGAAGCTTGGAGTCAGTGTTGGAACCGGTAGATTTCTAAAGAGCAGCGACAGGTATGCAGCCGTGCTTGGATACGTAAGGCAGAACGTTACCTCTCCAGATGCCGCATCCACGATAAATATAAAGCTGAGACAGCGCATTCTGCTTGAGAAAGATGATGAAAGGTACTCCTTCAGGGTTGTGGGTGTGCTTGATGAGGGCGGAATGGCAGGAGGCGTGTTCTCGGGAGTTGATGGAGGAATAGTAATACCCATCACCACATTCAGAAAAATTTCAGACGAAGACGAGATTTCTCAGATAGTAGTTGTTCTTGAGGACCCAAAAGACATTGACAGGGTAGGCGAGGAGATAAAGGATATAACCGGAGGCAACATCATCAGCATGAAAAAGGTTGTAGAGTCTATTGGCAGCTTTTTCAGGCTTGTTCAGGTGTTCTTTTTTATTGTTGGCTCCGTAGCCCTGGTGGTTGCAGGGCTTGGTATAATGAATACAATGCTTATGAGTGTTCTTGAAAGAACCAGAGAAATAGGGATTTTAAAGTCCTTGGGAGCAAAGAAAAAGCACATCGCTGGGATTTTCCTCGCCGAGGCGGGTGTTATGGGGATGGTGGGCGGAGTAGCGGGCACCGCAGCAGGTGCAGCAGTCGGAAAGATAGGCAGCGCGATGGTGACGCTGATAATCTCAAGGAGCATGAACCTGAAATCCAGCACTCTTCCGCACTTTATTGTAATTCCAGAGTGGTTAGTAGCCTTCTCCATTGTATTTTCGGTGCTTATGAGCATGATTTTTGGTCTTTATCCTGCCTGGAAGGCTGCATCTCTTGAGCCTGCCGAGGCTCTCAGGCACATATAAGCGAAAGTTTTATATAGCTTCCTGAATTAATAGGAAGGAACGTATATTGAGATGGGGGTAAAATATGAGGGAGAGGAGCGGGTACAGTTTAATCAGGTTCGTTATAACCTCAGCCAAAAGGACGGAGACTCTTCTTATGCTTAGGAGCGGCTCAAGGACGTTGCGTGAGATAAGGGAGGCAACCGGCTCTTCATCTTCTGGTATAATTCCCCAGCTCAGGCTCATGGAAGAAAAGGGGCTCATACTCAGGCGCAGCTCCGAGTACGAGCTGACGGACACTGGAAGGCTTATCGCGGAGCATCTGCACAGAAGCCTGAGGATGGCAGACCTGATTGTCGGTGACGCAGACTTCTGGAACTCCCACGACATCTCGGCCATTCCAGAAGACTTCAGAATGAGGCTCTATGATATCGGAAATTACAGGGTTATAACCGCTGCGGGGTCAGATGTACTGATGATACACCGGGAGTATATTGATAAAATCAAAAACTCTGCCTGGATTCTGGACGTGTGTCCCGTCTTCCACCCGGAGTACCTCAGGGATATCGTTAAGCTTGCGGATGATGACAGGTACATCTCCCTCATAATCACCGAATCGGTGCTCAGCAGGGTGGTTGAGCATGGTGAGGACACGCTCGCTGAAGCGCTTGAGCACCCCGGGGTGGACATGAGAATCTGCCGCAATGCAGGTGTGGGGCTCACGGTAACGGAGTCCATGTTTACCATGATGCTTCCCCTCAAGACCGGGCTTCCGGACTTTTACACCCGCATAATAAGCCTTGAGTGCTCAGCGGTGCGGTTCGGGATGGAGCTCTACCTGCACCACGAAGCGAACTCGTACCCTCTGAAGCATCCGCATGGCAGAAGCACCTGCCTGCCTGAAGCACTCACGTGCAGCGCTCCGCAGCACCCCGGATAACCCAAAAAGCTTTATACCCCAGAGTGCAACACACCTGCGTGGTAGCGCTGGTAACTGGAGGAGCTGGCTTCATAGGCTCCCATCTGGTTGACGCCCTCCTGGATGAGGGGTACGAGCTGAGGGTAGTTGACGACCTGAGCACCGGCAGGGAGGAGAACCTGGCAGGCTCCGACGGGCGAATTGAGTTCCACAGGATGAGCATCCTTGACGACGGCATGGAGGAGGTGCTCAGGGACGTGGAGGAGATATACCACCTGGCGGCTCAGATAAACGTCCGCTACTCCGTTGAGAACCCCTGCCACGACCTCAGAGTCAACGCCTTGGGCACCCTAAAGCTGCTGGAGAAAGCCAAGGAGCTTGAGAGGTTCATCTACGCCTCCTCGGGAGGGGCGGTTTACGGCGAGCCCAGGAAGCTGCCGGTGTCAGAGGAGCACCCCACCGACCCCGTATCCCCCTACGGCGCCAGCAAGCTGGCGGGCGAGAAGTACGTGCAGCTCTACCACTACAACTACGGCATAAAGTATGCGATACTCAGGTACGCCAACGTATACGGGGAGAGGCAGGACGCAAAGGGGGAGGCAGGGGTCATAGCCATATTCATTGAGAGGCTGCTCCAGGGCAGACCCCTGGTGGTCTTCGGAACCGGTGAGCAGACCCGGGACTACGTGTACGTGGGTGATGTTGTTCAGGCGACCCTGCTGGGCAGGAGGTGCACCTCCGGCGTGTTCAACGTGGGCACGGGTGTGGAGACCAGCGTGAACACCTTAGTTGACATAGTGCGTGAGGTAACGGGCGTTGAGCCCGAGGTGGTGCACGGAGAGCCCAGGAAGGGCGAGGTCTTCAGGATATACCTTGACATAACCCGCGCCAGGGAGGCTCTCGGCTTCACCCCCGAGGTTGAGCTGCACGAGGGCATCGCCAGGGTGTGGGAGTGGTTCAGGTCACGGCTTGCCTGAGGGAGAAGGCGCCGCTCATCCTTATTATCCCCAGCATCTCGGCACCGAACACGAGCACGCTCGCCAGCACCCCCAGCCCGCCGGCTACGCTCAGGGCGCCCGCATCCACCAGCATTCCCAGGAGCATCACCCCGGAGGAGGCGTTGTACAGGTAGAATATCCTTTCAGCCCTCTCCGCGGAGTACAGCTCCCTGAAGGTGCTCACCTTCCCTGTCTTCGCAAGCTTCACCCACGCCAAGGTGGGCACAACGTGGTAGAGCCCGCCTATCACCACCTGCACGATTCCAAGCGCCGCAAGGTGGGCATGCACCACCTTAAGCCCCTTGGTGTAGAGCAGCACAGGACCCAGGAGGGCGCTCAGGGTTATGTAAACCAGACCCGCAATGAAGAACCTCGCCTCAACCGCTGGTAAGCTTACCCTCATCTTCCTGGGCTGGGTTGCGCTCCTGTACATGTTCCACCCGAAGAGCAGCAGCGCCCCCGCAATCAGGGCTCCCGAGGCGAGGCTCAGCACGCCCCTGCCGAGCCCCAGCGCCAGCCCCGTGGCTCCCGCCACGAGGAGCACGAAAACGTAGTCCATCCACCTCCTGCTGTATATGTCTCCCACCAGCACCATGGGCAGCATCCAGGACATCGCACCTGCGATTATCAGCACCACACCCCCCACCAGGGCGAGGTGCACGTGAGCCAGGAGGTACTTTAAGACCTTCGGGTGGATAACGCTCAGAAAGCCGATGGATGCGGCAAGGCTCAGGAACAGGGCGGAGGCGGTGTAGAACTTGAACACGTAGCTCTCGCCCTTCCTGTTCTCCACGGTGGCGATTATGTTGAAGGTGAAGAGGTATATGGCGATGCTGAGCAGCAGGGCGCCTGTACCTGAGAGCACCGTGCTGGAGGGGTAGCCGAGTATGAAGAGCACCATGCCGGCGTTGAAGAACCAGAAGCTGGCACCCGCGCACCGCCTGCTGTAGAGCTCGGCTCCCGTCAGGGTGGGCACCTGCTGGTACATGGTCGCTATTATAACCCCGCACACGAAGCCCAGGAACGCCAGGTGCACGTGAGCAGGCACCACAGGAGCTCCCGAGACAGCCATCCATACCCCGAGGAGCAGGGAAAGCAGCAGGTACAGTATGCCCGCGCCTATAAACCTCAGGGACAGCTCCGGGGACATGACACTACCCGTGTATCAGCATGGGCAGGCAGCGCGTGCACACGTAGCACTCCTTCCCCCTGTGGTAGTACACGAGTATGGGTACCTCCTCGTCGCTTCTCTGGCAGTTATCGCAGCTTTTCATGCTCATTCCTCAACGTCCTGCATTTAAATACCTTCCTGCGAACATGTTCGCAGATATTTCTGCGCCAGCTTCATGTAAACCTCTGCGTTTCTCCTCACAGCCTCAACCTCGCTGTCCTCAAGGCTCCTGACCACCTTTGCGGGCACTCCGAGTATGAGGGAGCGTGGCGGAAACCTGCGGTGCTCCGGCACCACAGCCCCGGCGCCCACGATGCACTCCTCCCCCACCTCCACCCCGTTCATCACCACGGCGTTCATCCCCACCAGGCTGCACCTGCCTATCCTGCACCCGTGCACCACCGCCCCGTGGGCTATGCTCACCAGCTCCCCCACCTCCACCTCGTACCCCGCCGAGGTGTGCACCACGGCGCAGTCCTGCACGTTTGTCCCCCTGCCGATGCGTATGCCGCTCCTGTCCCCCCGCAGCACCGCTCCGAACCACACGCTTGAGTTCTCCTCCAGCACCACATCCCCCACCACCGCCGCATTCGGGGCGATGAACACGCCCCTCCTCACCACCGGCCTCTTTCCCTCAAACTCCACCGCCTCACCTCCTGAATCTGGTCAGCACCTCTGGCTTTTTCCTCACGATTACCATGTCCTCCACCCTGACCCCAAAGCCGGGGTACACCCCGGGCTCAACCGTCACCACCATGTTCTCCCTCAGCACCGCCCTTGAGCGCCTCCTAAGCGCCGGTGCCTCGTGCACCTCTATGCCTATCCCGTGCCCCCCGGAGTGCAGGATGTGCCTCTCCAGTCCGTGCTCCCTGAGCACCTTCCTGATTTCAGCCTCAACCTCACCCGCGCTCCTGCCGGGGGTGCAGCACCTTATACCGGCCTCCAGCGCCTCCACCACCGCCCCGTGAGCCTCCTCCACCTCGGGGGTGTCCCCAAGCATGAAGGTTCTTGTCATGTCGCTGCAGTAGTGCTCCACCCTCGCTCCCAGGTCAACCACGGCGAGGGTCTCAAGGGGAGCATCTCCGGGTGTGTGGTGGGGCTTTCCCGAGTTCTCACCCGCGGCGACTATGGGCTCAAACGCTGGCTCCCCCTCCTCCCAAATCATGCCGCACACCATCCCCGCAAGCTCCCGCTCCCTCTCCACCTCACCCACCCTCCTGGCGCACTCCTCCATGACCCTGCACGCCACCCTTGCAGCCTTCCTGAGGCGCTTCAGCTCCCCGCTGTCCTTTACCATGCGCATCTCCCCCAGGAAGCCCATCTCAACCAGCTTTCTGCCCCTCAGCAGCTCCGCAAACCTCAGGCTAAGGTGCGCCTTCTCCACCCCCAGCACCCGTGCCTCAAGTCCCCTGAGGCACCGCCTGAAGCTGGTGCACACCTCCACCTCCACCCTCTCAGGAGAAGCGTGCCTGTCCATGGGGGATACCAGGAGCACAGGGTTGCTGCGGAGCACGAGAAGCGCCTGTGCCGAGGGATAGAAGCCCGTGAGGTAGTAGATGCTCGCCGGGGAGCTCACCAGCCCGGCTTCAAGCCCCATCTCCTGAAGCCTCTGGAGCGCAGCCTCAAGCCTGTCCATGCTTTCTTATTCTCACCCCGCAGTATAAACCTGCGCCTTATAAGAATCTAATAACACGGTACGGTGTAAGCTCAGGCTATGGGCTCTGAGGTAAGGTTCGTGGAGGGCGAGGAAATAAAGGCGGATGCGGTGGAGGATGTGGTGTACCGCCTGTGTCCCATGCACATCATGCGCCTGGAAGAGCGCATAAAGGAGCTCAAGAAGGGTGAGGTGCTTGAGCTCCAGACAGACTACGAGGGGGCGCTCTCCGACATACCCGAGTGGTGCAGGAAAACCGGGAACGAGCTCTTAGGGGTTGCCGACACAGGGGAGTACTTCAGGTTCTTCATAAGGAAGAGAGTGGACTGAGATGCTCCGCGTTTACCTGGACCACATGGCGACCACTCCGGTTGCCAGAGAGGTTCTGGCGGAGATGCTGCCCTACTTAGAGAGCAGGTACGGCAACCCCTCAAGACCCTACGACCTGGGGGCTGAGGCGAGGGAGGCGGTGGAGCGTGCCAGGGAGAGGGTGGCGAGGCTTATCAACGCCTCCCCCTCCGAAATCATCTTCACCTCCTCAGGTGCGGAGGCAAACAACCTGGCGGTGAGGGGGCTTGCGGAGGCGCAGAAGGGCAGGGGGAGGCACTTAGTAACCTCGGCGATTGAGCACCACTCCACCCTCAACGCCTTCCGCTCCCTCCAGAAGAGGGGGTACGTGGTGAACTTCCTCCCGGTTACGCACGCCGGTGAGGTGCTGCCCGAGAGGGTGGAGGAGGCTCTGACTCCCGCCACAACCCTGGTGTCTGTGATGCTGGCGAACTATGAGGTGGGCACCCTGCAGGCGCTCAGGGAGATAGCCGAGATAGCCCACGACAGGGGGGTGCTGGTGCACACGGATGCGGTGGCGGCGGCTGGCAACATACCCGTGGACGTTGAGAAGCTCGGTGTTGACGCCCTGTCCATATCCTCCCACACCATGTACGGTCCCAAGGGTGCGGGTGCCCTCTACCTGCGGGAGGGGCTGAGGATAGTCCCCCTCATATACTCGGGGGTGCAGGAGGAGGGCAGGCGGGGGGGTACCGAGAACGTGCCCGCTATAGCGGGGTTCGGCAGGGCGTGCGAGCTTGCCATGGAGAGCCTTGACAGGGTGGAGAGGGTGTGCTGGCTCAGGGACAAGCTCATAGAGGGCGTGCTGGAGATTGAGGGGGTTGAGCTCACGGGGCACGTGGAGAGGCGGCTTCCCAACCATGCCAGCTTCATAGTTGAGGGGGTTGACGGGGAGGCGCTCATGCTTGCGCTCAGCTTTGAGGGGATATACATGGGCAACGGCACGGCGTGCATATCCCAGGTGCTCAGAGCCTCGCCGGTGCTGCTCGCCATGGGGTACCCCGCGGAGCGTGCCCAGTGCTCGGCGATTTTCACCCTGGGCAGGGAGACGACCAAGCGGGAGATTGAGTACGTGCTGAGCAAGCTTCCTGGAGTGGTGGATAAGCTGAGGAGAATCTCACCCCTGTGGAGGAAGTGAGGCACGGGCTAAGCTGGCGGTGGGTTAGGGGGCGGGAGACGCGAGGTGGCTCATCTCCACCTGTGGATAAACCCTCTAAAGCTCTGTGAGTGATTTAGTTAATTTTTAAGACTTAACTCTCGCTGCAATACTGAGTTTAATCAGACCTATTCCGGCAGAGAATATTGCGCTTCCTATGAGCGCACTAATGATACCTGCAATATAATTCTTAACGCCAGCGAGTTTAACGGCTTCAATAAAGAAGTACATGCTTACTGCAGCAAGTACTACCCCTCCTATGTCGTATAGCAGTAACTTTCTCTCAAGTCCTTCTTTTCCAACCATGTTACATACCTCCTACAACACTATTTATCTTTATTATGAATTCATCTAAGTTTAAGGTACCAATTTTTTCCTCTTGCTGAGTTAGCCACTGATTGATCTTGTTTAGATATGTTTCAGGTTCAGCGTATTCGGGTGTGTTCGTTACCACCTGCAGTGCTGCCTGCTTAAATGTTGCTTGGTCCCAAGACACACTTATGCCAGCAAGCAGAAGCGCACAAATTAAGAAGAGCCACAAATAGTAATTCATATCAACTATATAAAAGATTAAATTAGATGGATTATTAATAAATTTTATTTCTGAATTTAGAAGTTTTTCTGGAGTGTTATCACTAACACCTGCAGTAAAATCAATAATACTACGCATTATAAGTGCATCCTTTTGATTTGATACCACATATATGTAATCTGAAATTTTTACCATAATTCGCACTGTTACGACGATAGTTGTAAGGATTATGAAAAGAGCAAAGGAGTTCAAAAGTGGTTGCTTAAAAGACTCATTTGATATAAGCCAATTATTAAGCATTGGCAGAGTTGATACTATAATCTTTGGAGCAGTTATGATAAAGTAAATGCATAACGTGAACATAAGCAGTTTTATCACAGAAGTTAGATACTTTTTTGCATGTATCTTACCTTTTGACCATGAGTACTCCTTTTTGAGTATAAATGTCTCTTTGTCAAAGAATATTGGTTTTGTCCTGAGTTCAGCAAGCCTTCTCAGGAGTTGCTTCTCCTGCAAATGCCCCTCTGATATGTGCCTGAGCATACCAACTCCGCTCACATAAACTGCTGTGGAGACCATAAGTGGCAGATAGATGTAAAAGTCTTTAGCACCAGTTCCTCCTGAAATTGTCAGATAATTTATAAGAAAGAACAATGATAGAACTGAATAATTGAGATTCTTTGTTAAAATAGATATGCAACCGAAAATTAGAAATAAAATAGGACTTATCAAGAATATAACTGCATAAATTACCTCCATACCTGTGCTTGTTTTGTTTATGTAATATCCTATTAAAATAGCGATTTTTTCACCTGCTGCGGTTAGGTACGCTGGAATGACCTGTGCGGCAAGTGCTACGAAGCTTAATGCAGTGAATATATACACAGCCTCTAACCTCATATCCTGCCTCTTCATCTACACCACCGCAATCCTGCGCCTTTTCATCTTTATCAGCTGGTATAGCAGGGTTGCAATCAGGTCATCAGGCCCAAGGGTAAGAACGGGTACCCCCATGGCAATCATCTGCCTGCTGAACTCCTGCCTGCTTTTCAGAAACTTTAAAGAGTAGATATCCTCTGTTATATACCTGATATCCACATCTCCGCGATAGCCAATCAACCACTCAATAATGCGTCCTACAACAGGATATCTTAGAAATGGGATATTCTCCCCTCCTTTATCTCCTCTCTCAAAATATGGGGAAAAGGGTGAAAGGATTAGGACGTTGTTGTGATACGCCTTAGCAAGTTTGATGGTATCCCTTACCCTGTGACTCGCCTCAATTCCCTCCAGGTCGGAGATGATGACAAAAAGCGCCGGTCTCCTAATGGTGGTGATCGCGTGCTTTACCGCAAGATGCATACCTGTATCCTTCCCGATGACTTCCAAGCTTGTTGGTGATTCCAGCCTGGTTAAAAGTTCTAATGCGGAATAGAAGTGTTTTCTGCCCTTACCCAGCGGAATATGCCCCTCTATCCTGTGAGTGAAAGTATAAACTCCAAAAGGATCATTGCTCTCAAGGGCTAATTTTAAGAATGCAACCGCTGAATTTACTGCATAGTCCAGCTTCGTATACCCTTTCTTGCCGGAATCCATGGTTGCAGAGGCGTCCAAGAAAAGCACAACAGGAATATTCACATCACTCTCAAACTCTCTCGTCATGGGTTTGTTCAGTCTTGCGGTAGCCTTCCAGGCAATTGCCCTAAAGGCATCCCCATAGGCATACTCCCTTATTCCACCAAACTCTGTGCCTGTGCCCCTTTGTCTGACCCTGTGCATGCCGGTGAGCCTGCTTCTGCCGGTAAAAGAGATTCTACCTGTTGAGGGTGTCTCAACCGATGGATAAACAAACAGCTCACTTTTTACGTCAAAAAACTCGCTGTTAAAGAACAATTCTGCTGAATCTGAGGCATATACACTGATTCCGTTGAACCTGTGCACACCTCTTCTCCTGGGTATCACAAAATAGGAGAAGGAGTACTCTCCCGGACCGTCAACCGAGAAAACCCTCGTGCTGTCACCCAGCACTTCAAAGCCTTCTGGCACATGGTCTGTAACCCTGACCACTGGATAAGTTCTGGAGTTACTGTTTTTCAATGTAACTGTGACCAGCACCTTTTTACCCGCAAATACCCTATCCCTTTCCAAACGCCTCTCTACCGATATACCCGCGTTAAATGCCTTTTCCTTTATCCTGTAAAAAGCCCAGTTAACGAGTATATACGGCACTAGCACAGTACCGATTGATATAAGTGCGTAATTTTCCATGAACACTCCCAAAGCAAAGGATAAAAATCCCAGTGCTAGGATGTATGAAGCCCTATCGCTTATCACTTACCTCACCTTACTTCAACTGAGTCAAGCGCCGCCTGTATAACATCCTTTGATGTCAATCCATCCAGCTCAGCCTCAGGTCTTAATAATATCCTGTGATTAAGCACGTGGTTGGCAAGAGACTTGACATCGTCAGGAATAACGTAGTCCCTGCCATTGATCAGCGCCTTCGCCTTAGCTGCCGTTAGAAGGGAGATGGAAGCTCTTGGACTTGCCCCAAGCAGCACATTGGGGTCTTTTCTGGTATGGAAGACCAAATCTACAATGTACTCCATCACTCTATCCTCACAGTGCACCTTCTTTGCGAGATTCTGCATCGTTATGAGCTCTTTAGAGTCTGTTACTCTGTTCACATTATTAGCAGCGCCTTTGTTATCCCACAGCTTTAAAATCTCTATCTCCTCTCTCTTTGTGGGATATTCCACTATAAGTCGCATGAGAAACCTGTCTATCTGCGCCTCGGGTAAAGGATATGTTCCTTCAAGCTCAATTGGATTCTGAGTGGCTATGACCATAAAAGGGGGCTCTATCCTGTGGGTCTCTCCCTCTATCGTTGCCTGTCTCTCCTGCATGCATTCAAGTAACGCAGACTGAGTCTTTGGTGGAGCTCTGTTAATTTCATCAGCAAGAATCACATTTGCAAAGATCGGTCCCTTTCTTAGCACAAACTCCGAGTTCTGGATTCTGTAAATGTAGGTGCCTGTGATGTCTGACGGGAGAAGGTCAGGGGTAAATTGTATCCTGCTGAACTTGCACCCCAGTGATGAGGCTATAGCCTTTGCCATCATGGTCTTGGCAACACCGGGTACACCTTCAAGAAGCACGTGCCCACCGGCAATAAAGCTTACTAAGATGTTTTCTATGAGCTCTTCTTTCCCCACTATTACTTTGGAGACCTCTTTTCTTATCCTGTCACACACCTCTCTTGCCTTGGCGAAGTCCTCTTTCAAACACATCCACCCCCATCGTTTTAAGTACTTCTTTTGTAGTTGTATAAAGATGCTTCATCTCCCTCTCACTGACACGAATTTTCCTTTGATTGCTGTTGTACGAATTTACTATCTCTCTAAACCTCTTTATCAACTTGTACACCTTCCCGCGATCTAAATCAGGATAATTATCAGTCAAAATTTCTGCGAGTTTTTCTGAATAATGGTCCCTACCTAAGGTTTTTTCCACAAACTTTCTGAACATTCCGGCATTATCACCTCCCGACGGCTCTGGAACCTCCACCATCTCCTGAATTCTTCCGAGGAATTCCCTGCCAAGATAATAGGCTGGCTCTGAATAGTTCCTGCTCTTTGTGGTTTTACTGACAAGCTTAGTGAATTCCGACATTGCAAGAGACGGCTTCTTCAAAAAGCTTTTGATGGTCGGTTTGTACGTTTTTCCCATTAGTGCAGAAACAAGGGCGAGAAATGCAAGAAACAGTGGCTGATTGAAGAACAGAAGCTTTAAAAGCTCAGCTCCTACGTTCTTTGAGAGTGGCTGTGTATCTTCGTTGTCATAGATTCCGTCTCCATCAGTATCCGGATTTCTTGGATTTGTACCGCTCTGAGATTCTTCTATGTTGTTAAGTCCATCATTATCCAAATCTTCCAACCCATCTGCTGTGCCATCGCCGTCAGTATCAGCTTTCTCGGGGTCAGTACCAGTGAACAGTTTCTCGTAAGCGTCGCTTAGTCCATCATCGTCTTTATCCCTATCCAGCAGTACGATAGTGTAGGAATAATCGCCATCACTAAGCCAGTTGAGAATGTTTTTGTAGAGTCTTTTGTTATCCCCTCTGGATAGCATCTCATTTATGAATATGCTCGGATCAGAGATCACAACCATTCTGCCTCTCCCCGCACTGTAGGCGAGAAGAAATACAGCCCCTCCTGCGCTCCTTTCACCAGCATCCCAATAGCCATCGTAGTTGAGGTCATAAAAGCAGTCATTAGGGAAACGCGCCAAGATTCTGAAGTTTTTAGAAGAATAAATCTCTATTGCAGTTGGATAGTTTGACACTATTCTCCTAACTCCCTCAGTGACAGGGTGATACTCAAACTCTGTGACCTCGGGACAGCATGCTTTCGCATAGTAGCTACTATCTTCTCCGCAGCTCACCTTTTCGCCAGCGAATGAAAGTCCAAATCCGCCAAGTGCGCTGTTTCCCATTGCAAAATCGTCGGCAATTAAAACCCTTCCACCACTGCTGACATAGTTGTATAGTTTTTCCGGTAGAAGCTTCTCCACTGGGTGAATTATTACAATTATTTTTCTTTCCTGTGTCATCAGATCGTCTATCGCATCTATTGTTAATATTTCTACTCTATAGTATCTTTTTGTAAAGTCATAAAGTTCAAGTAATCCATTCCACCCATAATTCGTTATTTCAAAATCATTTTGTGCATAAGCTGCTGGTATAAGCAGAATAATAAGCAAAAAGCTAAGTATTCTCATGCATACCCCCTCCTGATAACATATTTTGAACCCTTTCCACCTCTGTTTTGACTATGAGGTAATGGGACTCCTCAATGGGGTGCGTGCTGTAAAAGGCCCTCTCATACAGAGCGGTTATCCTACTCAAACCCTCGCCGATTTCTGGTAGCTCTCCAAGCACCCTCCTGCAGAATTCCCAGTGGGTCTGATTTGGCTCTTTATTCAACCCTTTTGTGCTTAACAGCAAAAGAAGCCTGTTGTAGGCAATAATCACCCTGCTTCTGTAGTCACCCTTTTGTACGACATCATAGTCATCTTTCATCCCTACGAAAGCACGTGTATTTGCCGATTTGGCTTTTTGAGCAGTAGGTGCAGGCTTTGCTCTGAATCTCGTATAGTACACCACACCGCCTGCTACTCCTGCAAGGAGACTCGCTGCACCAATTATCACCGCCGCATAGTTGCGCCCAGACGTAACGTCCGCCACATCAACCACGAGGGTGGTGGATTCTGCAGATTTATAAGGGAGATTGCTGGATTCAAAGACTGCTTTTACAGCATACGATCCTGGAGCGCTGAAGTTAAGCGTCACATCGTAGGACCCATTCTCATCTGTAACTACGCTTATCACCCTTGTACCGTTTATAAGTATATCAACCTCTCTCCCGGCCAAACCTTTGTCCCCCCTACTCAGCCTCCCTCTTGCCGCGACCTCTTCACCTAGCTTTATGGAGATTGAACTCAAATTGAGAGAGATGCTGACATTCTCATCTGCAGGAGCTTCTTTCTGTTGTTCAGCATCTCCTTCATCCTCCTGCTTGGTATTAAAGTTTTGAGTGTTTAAACCAAGCGTCTGCTCATCAGGATTGCTCTTATCCAAATATTCCGCATCATCAGGTATACTATTCCTATCGGTATCAGCTATATTCGGGTCAGTCCCCGCAAGCATCACCTCAAAGGCATCGCTCAGCCCGTCGCTATCTGTATCCCGCTTTGCTGGATTGGTACCAAGCATCTGCTCAGCTAAATTGCTAAGACCATCCCCATCTAAATCTTCGTCTCCATCCAGCGTGCCATCTCCATCAGAGTCGGCGCTGCTGGGATTTGTTTTCGTCAAACTTTCAAAGCTGTCGCTCAATCCATCGTTATCGGAGTCTTTGCCAACAGGTTCAGAATCTATACCGTCCAATACACCATCTCCATCGGTGTCCGGATTCCTGGGATTGGTGCCAACCTCTTGCTCCTCCAAGTTTGTTAAACCATCGCCATCCGGGTCTTCGTTCCCATCAGGCGTCCCGTCCATGTCTGTATCTCTCCTATTCGGGTCGGTTTTGAGAATACCTCTTTCATAGGAATCGCTCAGCCCGTCACCATCGGTATCAGGGTTTAATGGATTCAGCCCCAGAATCTGCTCTTCGGCGTTGGTTAGCCCATCTGAATCTAAGTCCTCCTCTCCATCTGCCACGCCATCACCGTCTGTGTCAGGATTATAGGGGTTGGTATAGGTGAACTGTTCTTCAAATGAATCGCTTAATTTGTCGTTATCAGAGTCTTTACTGGTAAATTCAGCATTTTCTCCAAAACTACTGCCTTCTTCAGGTTTTCTTGGATCAGTGCATAGGCTACGTTCTTCATAGTTGCTCAAGCCATCTCCATCCAAATCCTCTTTCCAGTCAGGTATCCCATCTCCGTCCGTATCGGGGTTATTGGGGTCCGTGGATGTCACCCACTCCTCATAAAAATCGCTCAGCCAATCAGCATCAGAGTCCTTTGCCACACCTTCAAAAGGTTCCTTTCCTGCGATGTTTTTCGCCTGAGCTTCTCCGCAGCCATTCAGATTGATCATCTTCCATCCATGCTCCGGGATATACACTTCAACAAAGGCATGACACTCGTTTATAACAAGTCTCGTAGGTATTCCGAGGGAATTGGCGGTTATAAAAAATCCGACGGCTCTTTGACTACATGCACCCTGCCTACTTTCAGCTATCGCAAGGTAAACATCAGGTTCCTTTTGTGGAGAGGGAACACTATCACAGCTAAAAGTGGAGAAGTAGGCTGTAAGAGTGCCAAGAATTTTTCTCAGATTCTTTTCGTTTTTCAATCCGAGCCTCTCCACCAACAGCTGTGCTTTTGCCTTCACATTCTCCGGGACGGGTCTCCGTAGCTCGGCAGGTATGTCTTCAAGCGTAAGATGCTCTGGGATGTCTGAGCCAAAATAGCCCTCATTCGCACCCATCTTCAGCTTTATCTTGACTGTAACAGAATCACCCTGGGGAAGATATGGTTTAACGTAAAAGTTATCTGCTCCGTCTTTGTAGAAATCTATTTTAACAGCAGGGGATACTTCATAGGATATTATCTCCGCATCCGGTGCCACTGAAGGGATGGATGTGAATTTTTCACCCTCTAACTTAACAGTAATCTCCCCATCAAATACAAACGGAAAATCGCCTGAAGATACTTCAAGTCTTTTCGGGGATTTATTATAAACGTAGAGAGTATAGTCGTCCATAATAGCGTCATAAACGTATGCCCGTTTCAGTCCAAGCAGATATGGATTGAAAACAGCATAGCACGTAACTTTCTGGGGCCAGTCACGGGAAGGCTTAAAGGTGCTGTCCATGGCAGAGGCATAAAAGATAATATCTTCAGGTGCTTCCAGCTCCTGTCCAGCTTCGCCCATGCTTGTGGGAATGTTTGATGTGTTAAAGGGGGAAATTGTACCTCCCTGTGCCTGGACTTCACCTGTAATTGGAGGAATGCCAAAAATATCAAGAGGCACGTGCGAAATTGGTGATACAGCGTAGATCAGAGAGACTGAAAGGAAGTATGCCAGCAGCGGAGAGAGCAGGCATTCCCTGCGCATCGGTTATCAACCCCTCATGGTCACGTTATAGTCTTACATCGCAGTATATAAATCTCACTCAATTCCCATGCTCATTCACCCGGCTATCAGAAACTCTGATACAATGAAGTTAATTATAGCCTCCTTATGCATAATAAAGAGCAACTGATGTGATATTACGATTAACTATGGAGTTACACTGCTATTATGATACTCCTATCAGCGTAGTATGGGAAATTGCATTTTATATGGCCCTAAGAAGCAGAACCAAGCCCTTGTAGAATTGATGAGCATCAAGAGGTACCAGTGCCCCACGCTGTGCTGGAGGATAACCCAAAGTGCTGAGATAAGAATCAGCACTCCGAATGGAGCATGTGGATAATATTAGTCTCATCTATCGCAATATACTGACTTAAATTAAGGATTATGTGTAAGGTGCTTCAAATATTTCAACAAAATAAAGAAGTGCTGAAAAGACTTTCCAAGTGTGAATCTGAGTGAATTCTCCCTAAGCTAACCTTTCTAACTTTCAAACCCCCGCCACCTCCTCCAGGAAGTACCTGTGCAGCCTCCTGTCACCCGTCAGCTCCGGATGGAAGGCGCACGCCAGGTACCTCCCCTGCCTCGCCAGCACTATCCTGCCCTCGTGGGTGCACAGCACCTCCGCATCCCCCCACACCCTGGTTATAACGGGCGCCCTTATGAACACCCCCGGGAAGGGCCTCTCACCCAGCACCGGTATGCTGAGCTCAGCCTCAAAGCTGTCCCTCTGCCTGCCGAAGGCGTTCCTGGCAACCGCCATGCTCATCAGCTTCAGGGAAAACTGCTCGTACCCCTCAATCTCCTCTGCGAGCACTATGGCACCCGCGCAGGTGCCCAGAATCGGGAGCTCCGGCTCTGCAAGCACCGCCCTGTCAATCCCGTACTTCTGCATGAGCTTGCCTATGGTGGTGCTCTCCCCGCCTGGAATCACCAGCGCCCTCAGCTCCGGGATTTGCTCCGCCCTCTTAACCTCCACCACCTCCCCCCTGCGACCCAGCGCCCTGCGCATCGCCACCACATGCTCGGCCACATCACCCTGCAGCGCAAGCACGCCCACCCTCATCCTCCACCCCCCTCCGCAGCCTCAAGCTCCCTGTCAATAATCCCCGTGAACACCTCCAGGGGCTGGGCACCCGTTACCACGATGCCATTGATGAAGAAGGTGGGCGTGCTCCTCACCCCTGCGGCAACGGCATCCTGCATATCCTTCCTCACCTCCTGCTCGTACCTTCCTGAGTCTAAGCACTCCCTGAAGCGGGTAACATTCAGCCCCAGCTCCTCAGCATACCTGTAGAACCTGTCCACACCTTCACCGCTCCACTCCTTCTGCCTCTCAAACAGGATGTCATGGTACTCAAAGTACCTCCCCTGCTCCCCCG
>Ga0256830_1000746_pt1 | contig 24394 bp, 19 predicted proteins | sample 128326metaG_FD_190537 | JGI IMG/M metagenome (GOLD analysis project Ga0256830, IMG submission 190537) | Hydrothermal vent microbial communities from Lau Basin, Pacific Ocean - 128-326 | ecosystem: Environmental > Aquatic > Marine > Hydrothermal vents | place: Pacific Ocean: Lau Basin | collected... | reverse complement strand
CCTGTTTTCACCCTCTGGCGCCGCCTCGGAACAGCCAGCACTCTTACACCCCCAGTTCCCGCCCTTACAGCCAAGACCACCGCAAGCGTATACGGAGGATCCCCATAAACCCAGTACCAGAATCACGGCGGAGAGAGCGCTTACCACAACGTATCGTCTATTCGTCATTTCTTGCTCCTTGTACCTCTGCTGCTACAGAACAGGACAAACGAGAGTCGAGTCGACTTTTCGGCATGGGGACATCCAGCTCTTTTAGAGCATCCCATCCAAAAGTCTCTATTGCGCCATCTGGATGCAGTGCCCAGTCGCAAAGTTGGTTCCGGTTTAGGTCGATTTCGTAATTTACTGGGGAATGATCAAGGTCCGAGAGCCAACCGAGTGACTCATCGTCTCGAACCACATAGATCGGGGCGTCCTTTCCGAATCTTTTCCGGTACTTCTTCTTCTGACGTCTAGGCAAAGACTCTACGATCCAAACGATCGGACTATTGCCCTCTTTCCAGCCGCGCGAGCGATAGTACTCCGCGTCCACAAATGTGTACGGGCATGCGGTCTCGCTGTACAGGACCCTGACAGATTGTTGCTGGAGGTCGTAGAGATTCAATCGCTTTCCAGTGCGCAGGTCTCGTAGTCGCACGTTGGGAAACGGTCGTCCGATCTTCTCGTCTAGTGCCGCAATGAGCTGCTTGTAGAAGTCACTGAGTTCAGCCACAGGGGGATCTGATCGTGTAGGCGCGACCTGGGCCGTAACCGTTCTGCACGCACCGGAAACCAACAGGAGGACAGCAAGGTGGCCACACGTTCTTTTCCAACACATTTGATTTCTTCTCCACATCGAGGAATTGCCGAATGTCGGGTTTCGGCTCATGGGTCAGACCGTTTTCTCATTCGTGGATACCGCAAGAGAGCTGTGATGCTCAGCGTGATTCGGATGATTGACCACATCGCCCCCTTGCCGCACAGATGGCAGATGAAATTCTTTTCGCGGGTCATACCTGTGTTTTCGCAATGACTCGCGCTTCTGTGTGCCATTGTACCGGGGGGGGGCGCAAGAAGGAATCGGAAGCATTTCGGATTTTTTCGAGGATCCTGGGACAACCCGAGCTAGACGATCGATGGAACAGCGCTTTGACGAGCAGGCTGCCGGACGACTTGGTCGCGTACGATTCTCTTCAGGTAGGCAGAGGATGAGGCCCCAGGACACGTCGAGCGGATCGAGCGTGGCCTGCCCCTCTCTGACGACATGCGTTGGACGCTCCCCCCTTCCCCGGATTCCATCGAGGGCGAAGTGGAGGATTGATGCTGAAAGAGATGCTTCCGGGATCTGATCGGGAGTCCCGGCCGGCGCCGCCGGAGAGGCGGTAGCATGATCGACACAATCCGTTTTTCGCAGGTAAGAATCTCTCCCCAGACCCCCCTTGCGTTGAGCCCGTGGGAAACTCTACACTCCGTTCCGAGTTTCCCACGGGCTCAGTGCCGACTGCTGCGACTCACCCATTCCTCCCGGCGATCCTCCTTGACTTGCCCCGGGAAGTGCGCAACAAATGGGACCATCTCACGGTTTCCTCATGCGGGAGGTTCGATGCTCCGCGTGCAAGAGTGGATTCGATCGATCTGGATCGTCGCGCTAGCGGCGAGTGCTTCCATGGCAGCGCCTTTACCTGACTCTTTGCGCCTCGAGAAGACTGATTCTTCGGTCCGCTTGACTTGGTTGGCGGGCGAAGGTCCCTACGCGATCTTTCGCTCGCACGATCCGACCGACCTCGAGCGCCCAGCCTGGATGATCGGAGTGACGGACGATCTGTTCTACGACGATCAGCTCGACGGAAAGCCCGGCACGATGGCCTACTATTTCGTCGGAGATCCCATCCCGTGTGCAAGCGACGCCGAGTGCGACGACAACCTTCCGTGCAACGGGATCGAAACCTGCGACCTACGGATTCGCGCATGCGAACCCGGCATTGCGATTCTCTGTAACGACGGAGACGCCTGCACCGTAGACGAGTGCGATGAATCGACGGCTTCTTGTGTCTATGCGCCTAGAGATTGCAGCGACGGGGATGCCTGCACTCTCGATTCCTGCGACAGCTTGCTCGGCTGCACCTATGACGTCGATCCGAATGCCGGCATCGGCCAGGCGGCGGATCTCGCGGGCCGAGAGCTGACGAGTTTTCCCTTCTTTGAGTTTTCCGGTGCGGTCAATGCATCCACGACCTTTCACCTTGGAGTCGATCCGCACCGTCACCAAGAACTCGTAGGACAGAGCTGCGATGCCTATCTCGTAGAAGCACGACGTGCCGCCGAATGGTGCCAAGACCAAAGTCTTAGTGACGTACGCGGCCAACCGCAATCCGTGAGCATCGTCAGCGGGGGGATCGAAGACAATACTTTCCTGCTCTTAGACAGCGATACGCTTTCGGCCGATGCGGGGCAAAGCATCGGGCGTGGCTATGATTTGGTGCTCGATTGCAATCAGAACGGCCTGCTCGACGGAGGCGAGATCGCGGACGGCCTGTCCGATCGTGCGGGTATTTATCTCACGCATGACATCACGGCCTCGGGACCTTTGGCCGTCTCCACCTTCGACGATCTCGGCCCCGAACCCCCGCACTGCTCAGGCGGCGGAAACGACGACATGCGGGTCTACTATCCGGCAGATCTCGACGACCCGCTTTTTGAAGGAACTTTTCCGCTCGTCGTCGTATCTCACGGCAACGGCCATTGCTATGACTGGTACGATTTCCTCGGCAATCACCTCGCTTCCTACGGCTACATCGTCATGTCCCACGACAACGACACGCAGCCGGGGATCGAGACGGCTTCAACCACCACCTTGGAGTTCACCGACAAGATTCTGCGCGATCAGGCGACTTTGGGAGGGGGCGTTCTCGAAGGACATATCGATGGGAATCGCATCGCCTGGATCGGACACAGCCGCGGCGGCGAGGGAGTGGCTCGCGCCTATGACCGGCTGGTCGACGAAAGCTACCAGCCGACGAACTACACCGCATCCGATATCGTGGTCATCAGCAGCATTGCGCCAACCGACTTCCTCGGTCCCGACAAATCCGACCCGCACGGTGTTTCCTATCACCTGCTCTACGGCTCGGCCGACGGCGACGTCTGCGGCTGCCCGAACAACGCGGTCACGCAGTCCTTCAGCGTTTATGAACGCGCGGTGGGAGCGCGACAGGCGACCTACGTGCACGGCGCCGATCACAATGATTTCAATTGTTGCGGAGTCAATGACTTTACCGGGCCTCCCGAAACCGAAATCGGTCGTCCCGAAGCCCAGCAGGTTCAAAAGGCCGTATCGCTCGCTCTTCTCGAGCACTACATCGAAGGATCTCTTGCCGCGAAAGACTTTCTCTGGCGTCAGTACGAGAGCTTCAAGCCAATCGGTGTCGACCCGGCGACGATCGTCGTCAACGAAGCCCGCGAATCACCGGCGAAACGGGGATTCGTCGTTGACGACTACCAGAACGAACCCTCCCTGTCGATCAGTTCTTCGGGAGGCCAAGTCAGTGCGACGGTATCGAACGTCGTCGAAGATCGGCAAAGAGATACCGACTCCTCCTACGAGTGGACCGGCAGCGAAGCCATGAATGGCATGGCCCGCGGCCGTGTCGGCGACCTCGGCCGCGGCGTCGTCTTCGACTATGGCGCGAGTGCAGATGGAATCTACGAGTTCGAGATCATTCCTTCCGCCCGCGATCTCAGCAGCTACGACTATCTTTCGCTGCGGGCCGCGCAAGGAACGAGACATCCGGAAACCGTCGCTCAACTCGAAGACTTGACCTTCGTCGTCACTTTGATCGATACCGGCGGCATCGAATCCTCGATCAATATCGGAGTTTATGGCGGCGGAGTGGAAGAACCGTATCAGCGCAGCGGCTTCGGTGCCGGAGAAGGCTGGCAGAACGAATTCGAGACGATCAAGATCCGCCTGAGCGATTTTCAGCGGAACGGCACGAATTTGGATCTATCGAGCATCGAACGGCTGCGGCTGGATTTTGGGGCTTCTTTCGGTTCGGATCGAGGGCGAATTGCGCTCGACGATATCGAATTCGTGGCGGAGTAGATCATGATTCGACGATGCGTGCTTTTCCTCATGGCAGCCTGCGCGGCATCCGCACCGGTCGGAGCCGTACCGCCCGTTCCCACCACTCCGGCCCCGATAGACCAAGTGATCTTGGCGAAACGTTTCGAAGTGGAAACTCCGTTTCCCTATCGATGGAGCGCCGAAGGCATCGAAGTTCGGGAGGGCTGGTTGTTGGTTCTCGAAGCTGATCCCGCTTTGATACGGCCGCGGGAAAGCGCCGAACCCGTGCTCTTCGTGGGGGAAAGACCTGCTCAGCGCCTCTCGCGAGGAGGCCGCTCGGGACGCATGGTCGTGATCGTACCGGCAATGGCGGATTTGCGCCGTGCAGCGCTTTTTTTCGGAAGCCCCGGCCTTCCCGAAGCCGTCGGATCTCGCGACGCGAAGCGGGAGTCGGCGCGTGCTCGCGCGTCGGGGATCGTCTTAGACCATGCTCGGGAATTCGCCCGCGCCATGCGACGAGGAGGCGACGCTCTGACGCTCGCGGACTACAACGAGCTTCTCGCCGAGGCCTATCGCCTGATTCAAGATTACGTCCTGCCCTACGACACCGGTGCCGAAGCCGGCCGAAAATAGCCGCTTTACCTCGAGCGGCAAGATCGCCCACCCCGTTTCGTAAAATGCATTCACTGCTCGCAGGTTGAACCTTGCGCGTCGTGCGCTTCGCTACGAGATTGATCGGGTACGACGGAGTTGCTCCGTGAAAGGCAAGCGACCTGATGAAGGAGGCGATGATCCTAGCGGGCGGATTCGGCACCCGGCTGCGAAGCGCCGTCTCCGATCGACCGAAGCCGATGGCCGAGGTCCGCGGACGGCCCTTTCTCGCCTATTTGATCGACCAACTCGAAGAGGCGGGCTTTGAAACCGTGACGCTCTGCACCGGATATCGAGCGGAACAGATCGAAGAGCATTTCGGGCGACGACAGGGAAAGATGACTCTGCGTCATTCGCGAGAGATGGAGCCTCTCGGAACCGGCGGCGCATTGCGCATGGCGGTGGAGACTTCACTGGAATCAGGCCCGGTCTTGGTGATGAACGGAGACTCCTATTTGGACATCGATTTGAAGGCGTTTTGCTCGAAGGCGATGAGCATCTTGGCTGAAGCCTCTTTTTCGTCGCTGATGAGCACGCTCCACCTGCCGGATACGAGTCGCTACGGACGGGTCGAAGTTGACGGCAACGGACGCATCGTCGCGTTTTGCGAAAAGACGGGACGTACGGAGGCGGGCTGGATCAACGGAGGCATCTACGCCTTTCCTCGGGAACTACTTCGGGCGATACCTCAGGGTCGCGCGATCTCACTCGAGCGCGAAGTGATTCCGGATCGACTCTCCGATGGAATCTTCGCCTTCCCCTGCCACGGCCGGTTCATCGACATCGGCACTCCCGAGAGCCTGCTTCTTGCCGCCGAGGTCTTGCCTCTGCCGGCGTGGTCTTAGTTCGAGAACGGGATGACCAGCGGCGCCTTCATCGCACTCGATCGCGACGGAACGGTGATCGTCGAAAGGAACTATCTTTCCAGTATCGACCAGGTCGAAATCCTACCCGGGGTTCCTGCGGCCTTGAACGCCTTCCGAGACGACGGATTCTCGCTGATCATCGTCACGAACCAATCGGGAATTGCGCGGGGATACTTCGATGAGCGACGCCTCGAAGCGATTCACGGGCGCATGCTCGAAATGCTGGCCCGGGAGGGCGTAGAGATCGACGGCATTTTCTACTGCCCGCATCATCCGGATGAGCGCTGCTCTTGCCGCAAGCCGGAAGTGGGGATGATCGAGCAAGCCGCGCGCAGATTGGGATTGAAACCGGAGATCAGCTGGATGGTCGGCGACAAGAAATGTGATATCGACTTGGCTCGGCGTGCCGGCATGGGCGCAGTGTTGGTCAAGACGGGATACGGGGCGACCGAATCGGCGAGGCCGGATCTGCGCGCTGACTTCATTTCTGAAAATCTCAGGGCGGCCCATGCAATGATCGCCGCTCATCCGAGATCCCTCCCCGCCGGTCCATAGAGATTGCGCGCAACCCGCCTCCTCGAATCCGAGCAGCGAGTCTCCTACCGGGAATATTCGTACCCCCCTCGACATGATGGCTTTCGCTCCGAGGCTTCATGAATCACCTAGGGCTGTGGCGGATTCCCGCAAGGGACTTCCCAATGAACGACAGGTGTGATTCAATGGCCGGATGAATACTTGCACTCATCTTCGACGGTGCCGAGTTCTCGTTTTTCTTGCGATGGGAATCGCCTTTACGGGCTGCGGCGTGCCGCAGCAAGGCGATGCGGCGGGCTCTGATCCGCGCGCTTCCGCCGAGTTGATCCGCGAGGTGGAGGCATGGCGGGAAGAGCGTCACGCGCGGCTCATTCGCCCCTATGGGTATCTTTCTCTGATCGCGCTGTCTTGGCTCGAAAACGGCGAGAATGCGTTCGGTTCCGACCCGAACTTGCCCATCGTGCTGCCCGCAGAGGATGCGCCCGCTCTAGCCGGCTCGTTCTTCCTCGAGGGGGAGCGCGTGCGTGTCGAGATCGCACAAGATGCCCAAGTCACTCTCGACGGAGAGCCGGTTCGCTCAGCTGTGTTGCGCGCTGATGATCCCGGGCCGGCCGATATTCTCCTTCTCGGCAATCTCCATATCTTCGTCGTCAAGCGAGGCGAAAGATACGGCATTCGCGTCCAAGACCCCGACGCCTCGACCTTGGTGTCGTTCCGAGGAGTCGAAAACTTCCCCATCAGCGATGAGTACGTCGTCGACGCAAGATTCGTCCCTTACGAAGAAGCCCGAACCGTACAGGTGCCCACCGTACTCGGCACGACTGTGGAGATGAAAGCTTTCGGACGCGTAGACTTCGACCTCGCCGGAGAGACGCTGTCGCTCGAACCTTTTGCCGATTCACTCGACGATGAAACGTATTGGCTCATCTTCAAGGATCGCAGCAGCGGAGTCGACACCTATGCTGCAGGTCGCTTTCTGATCGCACCGCGACCGAATGACGGCATCATGCGCATCAACTTCAATAAATCCTACAATCCGCCTTGCGCGTTCACCGCATTCGCCACTTGCCCTCTCCCTCCTCAGCAGAACGTGCTGAACGTTCGGATCGCAGCAGGCGAGAAGAAATACCACGAGTGAATCGCCGTGCCGATCTCGGTCTGCTCATGAATCCTTCGAACGAGGGTGCGTGGCGGTTTTTTCGTACCGGTTGCCGCTCTTGTGCCGCGCTTGCGCAACTCCTACTTCATGCTGAGAGCAAGACGATCTGCGCTAGAGCCGAAGCACGAAAGTGAAAGGTGGCGATCAGCAAGATGGTGATGGTTACCAAGAGTATCCCGAGAAGCACGCGTATGACCTTTGCCCGACTCATACTTGACCCGCTTGCATTCGAACGGCCGGAGGAAGAGACCTCGTCGTCCGCTCGAAAGGACTCACTCCGGCGTCGTTCACTCTTCGCAGGAAATTTATCGGCCGTTCGTCTGTCATGCAAGCTCTCCCGGCTTCCTTATACTATGCCTTTCCGATCGAAGCACCACGAAAGGGAGGAGCCGTGCGAGGCGAAATGAGGAGAGTTCTCCAAGCCACGATTTTGGCGATGATCGTACCACTCGCTGCATGCTCCGAGTTTGTCTCCTCTTCATCCGACGCGCCCGAGACCCGCCCCCGAAGCGGAGCCGTAGCCACCGCGGAGCCCCATGCCACCGAGGTCGGTGCTCGCGTGCTCGAAGCCGGAGGAAACGCCGTAGATGCTGCGGTTGCGGTGCACTTTGCGCTCGCGGTGACCTATCCCTATGCCGGCAATCTCGGGGGAGGCGGATTCATGCTCATCGCTTCGAAGGACGGCCGCGTCGAAGCATTGGACTATCGCGAAACGGCGCCGAGAGCAGCTCACGAAACGGTGTACCAAGACGACCTCGGAAACGTCGATTCCGATCTGAGCCTCAACAGCCTACGCGCAGCGGGCGTACCCGGCAGCGTGCTCGGCATGTGGGAAGCGCACCAGCGCCATGGTTCTCTCACCTGGGCGGAACTTCTCGCACCCGCCATCAAGCTTGCCGACGAGGGCTATGTCGTCGATGCGCTCGGCGCACGATTGATTCGCGAAAAGGCCGAACGCATCGCCGAGATGAGGGAATCCGTTCGAGAAAGAATCAATTTCAATGAGTACTTCCATGCGCGTGCCGGGGAAACGCTGATCCAGCCCGAACTCGCGCGCACCCTGCGCCGCATCGCCCGTGACGGACCCGATGACTTCTATCGCGGCGAAAGTGCTGCGCTGATCGCCAAGGCGATGAAACCTGCCGGCGGATGGATCGATGAGGTCGATCTCGACGAATACGAGACGCGCTGGCGCGTGCCCGTCACAGGCGAATATCGCGGCTATCGCATCGTATCCATGCCGCCGCCTTCATCCGGGGGCGTCGCGTTGATTCAAATGCTCGACCTCTTCGAGCACTTCGAGACTCCACCTCACCATTCCAAGACCCACTTGCATCTCGTCGCGGAGATCGAGAAGAGAGTTTTTGCGGATCGCACGAAATTCATGGGCGATCCGGACTTTTTTGCGGTGCCCGTAGAAAGGTTGATCGCCCCCGAGTATCTCTCCCTGCGAGCTGAAGAGATCCATCAGGCCGAGCGAAGCGACCCGCAGTCGATCGCGCCTGGGAAAGACATTGCTCTTCACGAAAGTTTCGAGACGACGCACTTTAGTATCGTCGACGAGAACCGAATGGCCGTGTCGTGCACGACGACGCTGAACGCGGCTTTCGGCTCGGGCATCGTCGTGCCCGGAGCTGGCTTCCTGCTCAACAATGAAATGGACGACTTCTCCGCCAAGCCGGGCGTGCCCAACCTGTACGGAGTGGTCGGCGGCGAGGCCAACAAGATCGAGGGCGGCAAGCGAATGCTCTCGTCGATGACGCCGACGATGGTATTCGACGAAAGTGGCGCACTACGCCTTCTGTTGGGCTCTCCCGGGGGCTCGATGATCTTCACCACAGTCTTTCAGGTCATCGTCAACCACCTGACCTTCGGCTTCAATCTAGAGGATGCCGTGCGAGATCCCCGTTTCCACCATCAGTGGCCACCGACGGATGGTGAGGGAGATGCGATCATCGTCGAGCGCACACCGAAGCGAAAGTTTCCGCCCGAGTTGCTTCAAGAACTCGAAGATATGGGATATACGATTCGCTTTCGCGATCGCATAGGCAACGTGCAAGCCATCGAGATACGAGGCGAAACCGTTCGCGCCGTCGCCGACGACCGACTCGGTGGGGCCGCGCTTTCCGTTCCTTGACCGGTCAATCGTGCCGATCCCGCTCGTGCCACGCGACTGCGGACGAGCGAAACGCGTCCATGGCGAGCGGCTGAAGCAGGCGAAATACGGGCATGCGATTGACGGTATCATCCCAATACTTCGTGCGTTCGTACCACCACAAGAAGCGGGCTCGAGGATCCGCGGCGAAGTCTTTCTCGCCGAGCGCGCGCTTCCATTCGGCGGCAATGCGAGGATCCTCGAGGAGCTTGGCGGCTTCATCCTCGAGAACCCACGATGCAATGTACTCTTTGCGTTCCGTAACCGTGGAGAGCAAGCCCCAGTAGAACAGGGAGTCGGCGGCGTCCGGCTCGAGCAATTGCGCAGCCACTTGAAAATCGGGTTGGTCTGCAGGGATCCAAAGCGTGCCCCGCGGAATCGTTCGAGTGGAGGCCCGACGCGCGACCTCGGCTTCGATTCTCGTCAAGCCCTGGTAGGAAACGTCGTCGGCGTCGGTCTTTAGAATGTGAATGCTCTCGACGCGCGCTTCGATCTCTTCGTCGAGTCGCCGGACGACCACTCCGTGAGCCCGCAGGCGCTGCTCGATTTTCGGCCATCCCGCCTCCACGAAATACCCTCGAGGGCGCGAAACGACCTTCGCCGGAACGGATTTGTGATACCAAGGAACATCGATGGTTGCTAGTCGACCACGTCGATAGCGAAGGATTTCGCCGCCGCTTACGAAGGATGGTGCCCGATACCACTCGTAGACGGGAAAGGTGATGGTATCCGCCTCGTCGCTCTCGGCCCAGCGGATGATCATGCGCGAGGGCTCGGCATCCATCGCCCCAAGACGGACGACTCGGGCATCCGCTGATCGCGCTGCGCGGACCAGCGCTTTCCCGCGCCGACCGACTTGGCGAATCAGCTCGACCAGCAGGGCCTTGTTCGCCGCAACGCGTTGTCGGTAGGGCTTGTATGAATGCATCTCCACCAAGAGAGAAGGACGGTTGCGAAGCGCGAAGTACCCCGTGGAATAGCGGGGTCCTCCCAACCATGTAGAAAAGCCTTTACCTGGGTCCAAGCGGTCTTTGTAGGAGACATAGGGGCCGTTCTTGTGCCCGAGGCCGGCGACGCGCGAAAAGACCTGCGGAAGATTCTCCTCCAGCCAATGAGACAGATCGGCGTCGATGGCCGGAGCGGTGGGATAGAGATAGGTCAGCACCCAATCGTGATCCGAACCGTTCGTCACATGGTTGTCCACGTGCAAATGCGGCCGCCAAGAGTTGAAAACGGAAACCATGGCCCGTGCTTCGGGGCTATCGAGCTTCATGTGGTCGCGGTTGAGATCGAGACCCTGAGCCGTGGTCCGAAAACCCATGCCTCGTCGCGGCCCATTCTGGTTGGCTCGGTTGTAGGGGGAGATGCGTTCATGCCCATCCACGTTGTAGATGGGAAGAAAGAGCAGAATGGTTCCATCCAGCAGGTCGAGATTTCGCCCGAGCGCCCAGTCCCTCAAGATCTCGAGAGAGGCGTCTTTGCCGTCGATCTCTCCGGCGTGGATACCGCTTTGGATCATGACGATGGGAAGTGAAGAAGCACGCGCCTGCCGAGGATCGAAAAATCCATCCTTGGATACGACGACCAGCGGCATGGGACGACCTTGCGGAGAGATCCCGAAGCTCGAGACCTTCATCTGCGGGAAGCGCAGCTCGAGCCGCTCTAGGAATGCGAGCGTCTCCTCGTAGGTTGCGGTGGCTTGGTAGTCGGTCATTTCGGCTACGGTGCGCCAAGTCTCGGGAACGGGCTCATGCACCTCGGGGGGATCGGCGACGGCAAGCGTCGAGATCGCCGGCAAGAACCATAGCCATACCAAGGCCCGAAAAAAAAGATCCGTCATGATCGCTTCTCCACTCCGCTCGTCATCGACGTCCGGACCGCAGGATATCACCGGTCGTCGGGGCACTTCTCGACCCGCGCGACCGACCTGAGCAGGGCCGCGCCACAGCCGACACCGGCGGACACTGTTTTCCCGTTCTGCATCATGCATAATTCGGGCTCGATCGGAGAGAAACATGAGGAAAGCACCATCCTTCGCCATGATCCCGTGGGCATTGCTCGTCTTGGGGATGATCGCGGCATCGGGTCGAGCCCATGCCGAGCCGAATCGCTCTTCGCCCGCCGGGACCTTCGAAACGCTGATCGAATCGGTCAATGCCAGGGATTGGGAGTCGGCTGTCTCCTGCCTCGACTTGTCGCAACTTTCCACTGTCGTCCGAAAGAACAAAGGGGTGGAGAAAGCTCGTCGCCTCAAGGCCGTCATCGATACGGTCAAGTTCGTCGACTACGCCACCCTGCCGGGGGAGCTGGTCGGCTCCGGCGGATTCGTAAAGTGGAGCGAGGAAGAGGCGATCTCGCTGACCGAGACCAAGGGGGAATGGCTCTTCTCGGCCGAAACCGTTTCCATGATCGACACTCTCTACGAGCAGGCCAAGAGCCGCCGAGAGATGAGCGGTGTGATCTCGACGGATGATATGCGCGGCTGGGCCGAGCGCTTCGAAGATCGCCTTCCGGCTTGGCTTCTGGGACGCTTCTTTCTCAAGTATTGGCAGTGGCTTGCGCTCGTAACGATCGTGGTGGTCGGAGTCATCATCGATCGCGTCACTCGTTTCATCAGCGGGCGCTGGGTACGACGTGCCTTGCTTCAACGCGTCGGTCTCGAAAAGTCCACCAAGAATATCGGCTTCGAGCGCCCTGTCGGGCTCTTCGCCGCAGCACTCTTTTGGCAAGTTGCCATCGATCCATTGGCATTGCCCGACGACGCCTACGACATCCTGAAAAAAGCCGCCGAGATCGTTGCCACCTTCGCCGCCGTATGGTCGGTCTATCGTTTCGTCGACATCGGCGCGATCTATTTCGGAGGCCTCGCGGAGAAGACGGAATCCAAGCTGGACGATCTGTTGGTTCCCATGGTTCGGAAGTCGATCAAGATCCTCGTCGTAGCTTTTGGACTCGTCTTCGCTGCGCAAAACCTCGACATGAAGGTCGGTGCGCTGCTGACCGGCCTAGGGCTCGGCGGAGCAGCCATCGCGCTCGCCGCCAAGGATTCCGTGGAGAACCTCTTCGGCTCACTGACCGTGCTGATCGATCGCCCGTTCCAGATCGGCGACTGGATCACCGTCGACGATGTCGATGGAACGGTGGAGGAGGTCGGGATTCGCTCGACGCGGGTTCGAACGTTCTACAACTCGGTGATGACGCTACCCAATTCCCGCCTCGTCAATGCCACCGTCGACAATCACGGCGCGCGCCGTTACCGCCGCGTCAAGGCCATGCTCGGAATCCAATACGACACACCACCAGAGAAGATCGAGGCCTTCTGCGAGGGAATCCGCGAAATCATTCGGCGACATCCCTGGACGCGCAAAGACTACTACATGGTCTATCTGAACCAATTCGCCGACTCCTCGCTGAACATCCTGCTCTACGCATTTCACGAAGTGCCGGATTGGTCCACCGAACTTCGGGAACGACATCGCCTCTTCGTCGATATCGTGCGCTTGGCACAAGAACTCGGTGTCGACTTCGCGTTTCCGACTCAGACCCTTCACATGGCCTCCATGCCTCCGGGATCGCCGTGGGATCTCGCGTCGGGATCGGCTCGGGGCGCGGACGTGATCCCCACCGCGGAGCAAAGCGGCGCCGCTGCGGCGACGGCTCGAGACGCGCAGGAACAGGGCCGCAACATCGCACGCTCCATCGTAGAAAAAAACTGGGAACCCGAACGCCAGACCCCGGTGAACTTCGGGGATGACGGCAGCATGGGAGTATCCTGAACGCAGAGGCACCCCTGTTCGGACCGGCGGAGGGTCTCTAGCGGGCGAACTGAGGTGCCTGTGGGCTAGTTGGGGGGGGCTGGTTTGGGCTAGTTGAGACGTCTGCAGACGAGAGTCTTGGCGCCGGTCTCGAAGCCGACTTCCATGGTTCCGTTGGCTTTGACCGAGACGACGCTACCCGGGCCGAACTTCGCATGCTGAATCACGTCGCCCATCTTGAACTTACCGTCCATCGCATAGGGTTTTGCCTTGGCGATTTCGGACTCGGTGAGCGTGACGGCACCCTTCTGAGCAGCACTGCGGCTCGATTTCTTGGCGGCTCCCGCGCTGAGTGGGCGGCGGAAGCGGTGGCTGCTCTGACACTTACCGCAAACCACGCGGTTGATGTTACCGTCGGATTTCAGCGATTCGATCGTATGCGAACGATCCAGCTCGCACTTCGTGCAAAGTGCCTCGATTTCGGCACCTACCTGGTAATTCTTGGCCATTGGTACTCCTGCCGGTCCCACCGAAAACGAAACCCGCTCGAAATGAGGGGTGCGCGAGACCGATCCGGTGAGGCAGTTTAGCATGAGAACCAGCGTCTTAGCATGAGAACCAGCGCCAGCCGGGGAGTGCTCGGCTAGTCGCGAAATGCGGCGATGAGGAACTCCCGCCGCATGCGGGCGATGAACTCGATGGAGATCTCCTTCGGGCAAGCGGCCTCGCACTCTCCATGATTCGAGCAGGAGCCGAACCCCTCTTCGTCCATCTGTCGCACCATCCGTAACGCCCGACGACGACGCTCGGGCTCTCCTTGAGGCAGAGAAGCGAGTTGGCTGATCTTGGCGCTGACGAAGAGCGATGCCGACGCGTTGGGACAGGCGGCGACACATGCGCCACAGCCGATACAGGTTGCCGCATCCATCGCGGAATCCGCCGCTTGCTTGGAAACCGGCAATGCATTGCCGTCGGGAGCCGAACCGACGTTGACCGAGATATAGCCGCCCTTGTGCTGAATTCGATCGAGCGCCGTTCGATCGATGACGAGATCCTTGATCACCGGAAAAGCCGAAGCGCGGAAGGGTTCGACCGTGATCGTTTCGCCATCGGAAAATGAGCGCATCCGCACTTCGCAAGTGGTCGTCCCCGCATGTACGCCGTGCGCCACACCGGAAATGACCATGCCGCAGGTTCCACAGATGCCTTCGCGGCAGTCGTTGTCGAACTCGACGGCTTCTTCACCCTTCTTGACGAGGTCTTCGTTGAGAACGTCGAGCATCTCTAGGAAGGACATCTCCGGAAGCACGTTTTCGACCGTGTACTTGACGAACTTTCCCTTGGCAGCGCCGCGAGCTTGACGCCAGAGTTTGAGATGTATCGTCATTTTCTCGTTGCTCATCAAAGGTCCTTCCGTGTCGGCATGGTGCGCCCGATGCGGATCCTCCGCTTCCCGCGATCCAAGACTATTTGTAGCTGCGCGTCTTCAACTCGACATTCTCGAAGATGAGTTCCTCGCGGTGCATCACGGGCTCCTTGTTCTCACCCGTGTATTCCCACGCAGAAACGAATTTGAAGTTCTCGTCGTCACGCTTCGCCTCGCCGTCTGCGGTGCGGTACTCCTCGCGGAAATGACCACCACACGATTCTTCACGCATCAGCGCATCGCGAGCCATCAATTCCCCAAGTTCGAGAAAGTCCCCTAGACGATTGGCCTGCTCGAGCTGCTTGTTCAAGTCGGCATCGCTTCCCGTCAGGGATAGATTCTGCCAAAACTCCTCGCGCAGATTGCGAATGGTAGCAATGGCCTCCTTCAGTCCGTCGGCATGGCGGGACATCCCGACCTTGTCCCACATCGTGCGGCCGAGTTCCCAGTGGATATCCCGCACGGTCCGACTGCCCTTGATCGACAGCAGTCGCTTGATGTGTTCGCGCACGTCGTTCTCTGTCGATTTGAAACTCTCGTGATCGGTCGTCACGGATTTCAGTCTTGCGCCGGCCAAGTAGGATGCGACGACCCGGGGAATGACGAAGTAGCCGTCGGCGAGACCCTGCATCAGGGCACTCGCCCCGAGGCGATTGGCCCCGTGATCGGAAAAATTCGCTTCTCCGGCGACGAAGAGACCTTCGATCGTGCTCTGAAGATTGTAGTCGACCCAAAGTCCACCCATCGTGTAGTGAGGAGCCGGATAGATCATCATCGGTGTTTCGTAAGGGTTGTCACCGGTGATTTCTTCATACATCTGGAAAAGGTTGCCGTAGCGGTCGGCAACGACGTCTCGCCCGAGTCGCTCGATGGCCTCGGAAAAGTCGAGATAAACGGCGAAGCCCGTCTTGTTGACGCCCTTGCCGGCGTCGCACTCCACCTTTGCGGCACGCGCCGCGATATCTCGCGGCACGAGATTGCCGAACGCCGGATAACGCCGCTCGAGATAGTAGTCGCGCTCGCTTTCAGGAATATCTCTCGGCCGACGCTTGTCGCCCGCCTTGGCCGGCACCCAGACTCGCCCATCGTTGCGGAGACTCTCGCTCATCAGCGTGAGCTTGCTCTGGTACTCACCCATCTGGGGGATCGCCGTAGGATGAATCTGCGTGTAACAAGGATTGGAGAAAAATGCTCCCCGTCGATGCGCACGCCAAATCGCGGTGGCATTGCTGTTGACGGCATTGGTCGATAGATAGAAGACCGAAGAGTAGCCCCCGGTCGCCAGCACGACTGCATCTGCATCGAAACGCACGATTTTCCCGGTGACGAGTTCACGGGCGATGATCCCGCGTGCCCTGCCGTCGATCACCACGATATCGAGCATTTCGTGCCGCGGGAAAACCTTTACCGTGCCGGCATCGATCTGTCGATTCAGCGCACTATAGACGCCGAGCAGCAGTTGCTGCCCGGTCTGGCCTCGCGCATAGAAAGTACGACTGACCTGTACGCCACCGAACGAACGGTTCGCAAGTGTCCCCCCGTATTCCCGCGCAAACGGTACGCCCATCGCCACGCACTGGTCGATGATTCCAGCCGAAAGCTGAGCCAGACGATAGACGTTGGCCTCGCGCGAGCGATAGTCGCCGCCCTTGATCGTGTCGTAGAAGAGACGATAGGCGCTGTCGCTGTCGTTCTGGTAATTCTTGGAGGCGTTGATTCCGCCCTGCGCGGCGACGGAATGCGCACGTCGCGGAGTATCTTGAATGCAGAAGTTGAGGACGTTGTATCCGAGTTCGCCGAAAGTCGCCGCCGCCCCACCCCCTGCGAGTCCGGTGCCGACGACGATGATCTTCAGCTTGCGTCGATTTCCACCCGGTGCGACCAGAGGGTTGTTCATCATGTGTCGATCCCACTTGTCGACCAGGGGGCCACCGGGAATCTTGGCGTCGAGGATGGTATTCGCCATGGCTAGTGACCTCCAACGGCGGCGCTCGGGTTGCCCCAAAGAAAGAGCACCACGGCGAGCGCGCTAAAGCCCAGCGTCAGCATCACCGCAAGTGCGATACCGATGCGAATCAGAACATCGATGTAGCGATCGTTGGAAAGACCCAACGACTGGAATGCGCTCCAGAAACCATGGCGAATATGAAAGCCGAGCAGGATCATCGCAATCACCGTCGCTACCATGAAATAGGGGTTCTGGAACTCGGTGACCACCGTCTTGTAGAGATTCTTGACGCCGTCGGGCCCGACGTCGTGCCGGCCGTACTTGAAAAGCCGAATGTGAACGACGACGAAGATGAGAATCAACGTCCCCGTGTAGATCATCGTTTTCGAGGCGAGCGTCTTGCGGCTCTTACCCTTGGCGTCACGCGAGTACCGGTACCCCACCGCCCTCGCGTTGCGCTTGTCGACGACGGCAACGGATACCGCCGACACGATATGGGCCAAGAAGAGGGCGATCAGGCCCGCCTCAGCGATGTAGATGCCGAAGCCGTGCCCGAGCGATTCGAGAAAGTGAGCATAGCCGTTGAAAGCATCCGGCCCGAGGAAAAGGGTGAGATTGCCGACCAGATGGCCGATGACGAATCCCACCAGCGCCAGGCCCGTCAAGCCTGTGATGGCCTTCTTCCCGACCGATGAACCGAGGATCGATGGCCGTTTCGACCGTTTCGTCAATCCGGAGGAATCCATCTCAGCTCGTCTCCCAAAAAGACATGAGATTAGATCACGGATCAGCGCTCAACGGTCGCCGATTGAGGCTAATTTTTTTGGATCTCCCTTCCGGCCGGAACCCGAATCGGGCCGGGCATCTACCCTTGCAACGGAAGATTCTGATCGACGACCATGACCTCGGCGTCGTGGGAGGCGGCGTTCAGCTCGCTGAGCGACAGCTCCTGAGTTCTCAGCCGGCGCGTGGGAACTCCCCCCGCGCTGCGCACGATCCAGTGCTCGATGACGTCGTGCAGATGATCCGGCTTGAACGGCTTTGCGATATAGTCATCCATTCCGGCATCGAGGCAGCGCTCTCGATCGCCGGCTAACGCGTGGGCCGTCATGGCGATGATCGGTAGGCGCGCTCCGCTTCCGCGCTCGAGCCGCCGAATCTTGCGCGTTGCCTCATAGCCGTCCATACGCGGCATCTGCACATCCATCAGCACCAAACCGAACGGGTGGGACGCCGCGACGAGGTTCACGGCTTCTTCTCCATGATGAGCGATGACGACTTCATATCCGAAATTTTGCAAGACCCTTGCCGCAAGACGCTGATTGATCGGGTTGTCCTCGACCAGGAGAATTCTCCCGCCTCCGAGCACCGTGGATCTACTTTTTTCCCTGCCGCCGGCAGGCTCATCCTCGGGCGACGGCGCAGAAAGCGCAACGATCAGGGATTCTGCCATATCTTTCGCCAACAAAGGCCGCGTCAGGTAACCCTTGGCCCCGACTTTTCGGCAGCGGGCAGTGATGCCTGCATCTCGTGTCGATCGGACCAGCATCAGGATATGGCCCGGTATTTCGAGTCCTTGCTTGAGGCGCGCGGCGAGACGAAAGCCGTCGTCTGCTCCGAGGGTCTCGTCGATCAAGATCAGCGAAAAAGGCGTACCCGCTCGTGCCGCTTCGTAGGCTTTCTCGAGCGCGGCGCTCCGGCTGCCGACCGATACGGGACGCATGCCCCAGTGCGATAGCTGGTCACAGAGAGAACGGCGCGAGAGTTCGTGGGGATCGACGACGAGAATGCTCACCTTGTCGAGTTTCAAGACCTCTTCAAGCTCTGTCTCCGCCGGCACGTCGTCCGCAACTTTCAGTTTCAAGGTCAGCCTACAGGTCGTGCCCATCTGTTTTTCCGATCTCACCTCCAAGTCCCCTCCCATCAAGCAAGCGAGACGTTTCGAGAGGGCGAGACCCATCCCTGTACCCTCGATGTTCCGATCGGTTTCATCGCTGGAGTTGCCGAATGGCTCGAAGAGGGAGTTCAACTTCGCCTCGGCGATCCCCGGTCCGGTATCGTGGATTTCGAAGTTCAGCAGGATGCCCCGAGAATCGAGGGAGAGAGGAACGACGCGAAGAACGACCTCTCCCTCTCGAGTGAACTTGACCGCATTGCCGACGAGGTTCATCAAGATCTGCCGCAGACGCAGCGGATCTCCGAGCAAGGCGTCGGGAATGGTGGGATCGACGATGGGGATCAGCTCCAGATTCTTGAAGTGCGCTCTCGGTGCAACGCCTTTCAGCACCTTCGCCAGCAGTGAATTCAGGCTGAATTTCATGATGTTGACTTCCATCGCGCCGCTTTCGATTCGTGAAAAATCCAGAACGTCGTCGATGATCGCGAGCAACGAATGACCGGCTTCCCGAGCGGTTTGACAGATCTCTTGCTGGTCGACGCTGAGCTCGGAGTCACAGAGGATATCGATTGCGCCGATGACGGCATTCATGGGAGTGCGGATCTCGTGACTGATGCCCGCGAAGAAGTCGGACTTGCCCCGAGACCAGCCCATCGCTGCGCGCAATTCGCGCTGAAGTCCTTCGCTCTCGACTTTCTCTTGCGTGATGTCCCTGGCCACGGTCAAAGTTCCGGATGTCACTCCGGCAGCGTCGATCAACGGCGTCGCGAAAAAGGAGTACCAGCGTTCGGCCTTGGTTTCGCGCGAGCGGGCCATGATCTCTAGACCGTCGACCACCCGTCCCTGAAGAGCGGCGATGAAAGGAACCTGATCCAAGGGCACCTCGGTCCGTCGATCTGCGAGAAAGAAATCAGCCATGCCCAGCCAGCGCTCGAACCAGTGGTCATCGGAGCCCAAATCAAACATCTCGCGGGCCGCCGGGTTGACCAAGGCCAAAGCTCCCGCGGCGTCGGTCACGACGACCGCCTCGCTCAGATGCTCCAGCACCGATTCTCTCAGCGTTGCATGGCGCTGCGGATTTCGTATTCCGTCGTCATCGCGTCCGATTTCTCGATGCATCGCGAAGCTCGGAGGTGAAGAGGTGCACGCCTTCCGAGCAGCGAGGTCAGCGGGCTCCGCTTCGGCCGGGGGCGTCCGCTCATCGGGCGAGGAACATAAATCCCCGCCAGGTTCCACCGGGCGGCGACGGCAGAGAGAGAGGAATCGCGACCATAGCGAAACCGGCTTTTCGACCGTGAGTGGCCTTCTTCCCGAAAGGACATCCGATTGGGGAAGCTCCCCAGATTTCGATCGATCGAGAGACACCGCGTTCTCCGCAGCCGTCTCGCACTCATTCCCCGTTCCGCCGGACCCGCACCATCCCCCCTATCGGCTCAAGAGCGATCCGCTTTATACCGCCGGCGCAATTTTCATTGCGGTAATAGTTGCCGACGAGTCAACCGTCTTCTGCAAACACCCCGTTCCCGACGAAAAATCAGGTGAAGCGCATGAAGGGTTCGGCGTCGTCGGTCTCGCCTTCCTCCTCCTCGCCCAACCCGCCGAAGCCGTAGGCTTGGCAGTCGTCGCTCGCGGTCACGGGAAGAGACATGGTCACGGCCGGGGCGGGCTCGCCTTCTTGAGATTCGAGATGTGCGATCAAGCCGGCTTCCGGCATCACGGCGACCTCGGTACAATCCTCGAGAAAGACCTCCCGGACTCCCGCAAACGCATCGGTCTGATCGCGTAGTTGATCGATCAAGTCGGCAAACTTGTCGAGTGCCGTATCGAGGTCGTCGGCTTCGGCAAGACAGGTGAAGTCACCGTGCTCGCTCACCGACGCGTCCTTGTCGTCGTTTTCGAAGTGAACGAAAGAAAAGTGTCCGAGGTAAAGCATTGGCAGCCTCTCTTGAATCACGATCCGCTACGAAACGAAAACTCGCCGCTAGTCCGTCACGCCCGGCAGCAGAACGAATTCCATCGGTTGTCCCATGATCTGAATCTTGATCACCTGTCGCGGCGACTCCTGCGAGACGTAGACGACGTTGGCAGGATCGCCCCCGGTGATCTCGAGTCGCAGCGCATTGAAGGTTCCGGCGGGAACGACGACTTCTTCGATTCCGGTGACTTTCAATCGCACGGGCCCGACGAGGCCGGAGTGTGCGGAATAAAGATCCAGCACCGCTTCGAACCCTTCGCGCAGAGGAAATCCTCGGAGCAAGGTGAAGAGAGAAATGCGTTCAAAGGTATGTGCCGGCAGCTCTTGATCGATGACGATGCGCCCGACCGGCTCGCCCGGATTCCGCGGAAAATCGGAGTAGCCGCTGATCCGGCGGCCTTCCCAGGTCACTTTGACGTCGAGCGCGTTCGAGCGCATGACGCCCGAAGCGGCATACGAGCGCATCGTGAAGTGCTTGGGATCGAGCCGACAGGTGAAGATCTGCTCGATTCCGGCTTTCTCGACTCGCGTGGTCTCGCGAACCACAAAGCTGCGATCGGAAACCGAAACTTGGGTTTCCATCATGCCCCACGGCTTGCCGTGGAAGCGGAATTCGTACTCGAAGGTCTCGCTTTGAAAGTGCGTGCGGTCGATTTGCCGGAGCAGATCTTCTCCGTTCAAGACCTCGGTCGATATGCTGTCGGAGGAATCAGCGCCTTCTTGGGCGAAGACCTCGAGTGACAGAGTCAGCGCCACGGCCAACCCAACGAGCTGAAGAATCGCGGAGGTTCTCACGCGCATCCCCGCGGCTCACTCGCCATCGGGTTCGATTTTGTCTGTGGACTGCAGCAGGCGGGCCATGTCGGCGAAACTCGATCCGGCGGCCTGCGGGTCGTCCGGCAGCGGCTGTCTGACACCGAGAACGATGCTCAGGTATTGCAGGTCGTGCTGACTCTTGTTCGAGCGCTTCTTCCAGACCTCGAGTTGATTTTCGTAGAGCTTCTTCGCTTTGCCGGCTTCTTGCATCAAGGGGCGCGCGGAAATCAAGAGGCGGTAGGCCGCCACGGGATCGCGGAAGAGGGAGGCCGTACCCACGAGGTAGAGCACGGTGTCGGCATTGAACTCTTCGAGATGGTCACGAAAGAGTGGGATGGCCGCGTCGAGTTCCTCGACCAAGGCGGGATCGCCCACGCCGGTTTCGTCTAGTCTCTGCTCGAGTGCTTCAAGATCCATGGCTCTCCCGTTCCGCGGCCTTCGCTTTGCCGGCCCCGATTGTCCACTGACCCGCCCGCGGCGGCAAGCCGCGAGCTAGCCCGGACTTAGGTTCAGCTTCGGCTTCGGCGCCCAATGGACGGAAAAACGTGAGCCGAAATGCCGCGAATCGGAGGCCCGTTTTTCCTGCTGCTTAGAGCACTAGACCCGTAGATGAGCTGAGCTAGGCAGGACGTTGGGCGTCGTTCCGCTTGATTCTGCGCAGCCATGTGACACTGCTGAAACGACTTGCCATCCGCTGGTCTGCACGGGTCGCGGCGTAGGTCGCGCGAACTACCGTGCTGCTTTCCTGGCAGCTAGCAGGCGAGTGCCGCCCATCTTCATCTTCTCAGCACGTGGGCTTCTATCCTTCGTGGAGTGGAAGGCGGCGGATTCCCCGCATCCAAAGGACCTGCGCGGATTTGATCGCTCCGCTCGCGAGGCGCGGACCGAAGGCGGCGAGAGATCGTTCCCAACGGTCGGCGACTTCGGCTAGCGCGGCCGAACCCGTTCTAGCGGCTAGAACGCGGGTCATGACGATGTGATAGCGGTGGTAGTGGATGCTCGCAAGGGGCGCGTGGCTGTAGACGTTCAGCGCATAGCGGGACCAACCGAAGCGGGTGACGAAGCGCTCTATCGTGCGTTCGAGCGTCGATTCGATCAAAGTCGCTGCTTCCGCCGCCTGTGCGTGCCCGAAACCGTCCGCCAAATCGTAGAGGCCGAAAAGCCCGTAGACGCATCCGTTGAGCACGTGAGAAGGCGGAACGCGCGGAAACTCCTCGAGAAAGTCGCCCCCGGACAGTGAGGAACGTGCACCGCCATGCTCCATCGGTGCGAGGAGTCGCTCGGCTCCGCGCTCGATCATTGCCCGTGTCCGCTCGTCCGGGTCGGAACCTGCGAGCCGGATGATGGCCGAGAGCACCACCCCCTGGGTCAAGCAGGAGGGCGTCTCGTGGCTCATCTGCTCCGGCCGGGGACCGGGCCCCCAAGCGCCTGTGGCTTCACCGGCTGCAACGAGAGGAGCGAGCATCTTCCGGGCGATTTCGGCGGCTTCCGGCCGCTCGCGATCCGCGGAGATCGCCAGCATCTTCAGCGCATAGCGCGCCACGACCAGAGGGTTGTAGTAGCGCTCGGAGCCGCGCGGGACGAAGGGCACGCCGTCTTCGTCGAAACGGTGGGCGCGAGCGTATCCCCCATGCCCGTCCGAATCGTGAAGCGGATTGACCAGGTAGTAGAAGCGGGGATCATTCGCCCAGGGACGTGGATGAATGGTGATACCCTCGATACCGTGACCTTCGAGGAATGATTTGACCTTCCGGAAGCGCGCACCGAGACTCAACTTCGACCCTCCGGACCAGAATCTAGCGCGGATTCGACCAAGAGTCGCCCGATTTCAGGCCGTGACGAGTACGGAAGTGACGGCTTCTCGCAACTCGGCCACCGTGAAGGGCTTGGCCATCGTCTTCGCCGCACCGAGCTTGAGCGCGAGATCGAGCACATCGACCCCCCGCAGATCCCCCTGGCCGGAGATGGCAATCACCGGGATTTCGCTGGATCTCCCACCGATTTCGCTCAGAAGCTCGAGTCCCTCTTTTTCGGGCATGAAGATATCGGTGATGATCAGATCGAATCGCCCCGAACGCAGGGTTCTGATGCCTTGCTCTCCATCGCAGGTCGTGATGACCTCGTGCCCGTCGCGCGCGAGGGCTTTCTCGAGGAGATCCCGCACCTCTTCCGTATCGTCGATTACGAGAATCTTGGCCATGGACGTGCCGTGCCTCCCGCGATGATCGCGTGCCGACCGCAGGGAAAAAGCTAGGTTCAACCCCTCGTAAAATCTAGAAAAACCTGTTTCGTGCCACTATGCGGGGTTTCAGCGGTGGCGCCTCGATGGCTGCGTGTTTGCGCCGACTCCGAGAGGCAGTCCCGCCGCCGCATCGAGGCGGTCGATGTCGTCTTCGCCTTCGAGCAGGCGTTCACGCCCGGCCAACGCGATCATCGCGGCATTGTCGGCGCAGTAACGGAACGCGGGAATCGACAAGGCCACACCATACGCGTCGGCAAGTTGGGTGATTTCCCCACGTAGCAAGCGGTTCGCGGCAACTCCGCCGGCTAGGACCAGAGAGCGTGGTCGGTCGCCGTCCATGGCCTCGCGCGTGCGGCGGATCAGCTCTCGCACGACCGAATACCGAAAAGATGCGATCAAATCGAGCATCTGCTGCGGCGGTTTCTCTTCGGCATCGGCGAGGGGCGCGATCCCGCTCTTACGCATGTGGGTGCGCACCGCCGTCTTGTAGCCCGAGAAAGAAAAAGCGGGTGGACCCTTGATCCGCACGGCTCCGAAGGTGAAGCCCTGCGGGTTGCCCTGAGGGGCGAGGCGGTCGATCACCGGGCCGCCGGGGTAGGCGAGGCCGAGCATCTTGGCGACCTTGTCGAAAGCTTCACCGGCTGCATCGTCTCGCGTGCGAGCGAGTTGGATGAAGGTGCCGGCCTCGGGCACACGCCAGATGGCGGTGTGTCCGCCGGAAACGACGAGCGCAAGTGCGGGGTAGGGCAAGCGAGGTCGATCGATCCACCCCGAGGCGATGTGCCCCGCAAGGTGATTGACGCCGACGACGGGAACTCCCAATCGCCAGGCCAAGCCGCGAGCATAGGAAACACCGACGAGAAGGCAGCCGACCAGCCCGGGCCCTCGCGTCACAGCGATGCCGTCGATGTGCTCGAGCGCGAGGCGA
>Ga0256830_1000745_pt1 | contig 24433 bp, 26 predicted proteins | sample 128326metaG_FD_190537 | JGI IMG/M metagenome (GOLD analysis project Ga0256830, IMG submission 190537) | Hydrothermal vent microbial communities from Lau Basin, Pacific Ocean - 128-326 | ecosystem: Environmental > Aquatic > Marine > Hydrothermal vents | place: Pacific Ocean: Lau Basin | collected... | reverse complement strand
CCGCCGGCTGCTCGCTGGCAATGATCAACAGGCGTTGCACGCGGCGGATATTCTCGTTCTGCGCCATGCGACTCTGACGGATCTTGTAGAGGGCATGGGCGCAGGCCTCGTCACATTCCGCACCACCAATGAACACCAGTGTCCATTTGCCGGTGAGGTCTTCACGTGTCAGACGTGATCCGTCCGGGCGCGCCAATTCGAAATCCACCAGCGGCCGCGCGGGATGCACCAGCTCGCCGAGGTTGCGGGTCGTGCCCGGCTCATCCATGTTCACGTAGGCCACCCAGGCCACCGTGAGGGGCGCGAGAAAGGCCAGTGCGATCAGGACCAGGGTAAAACGATTAGTTGCCTTGTTGCTCATTCGCGTCTTCATTCCCGTCCGCCGGAGGCGGTTCAATTTTCTTCAGGTTGACGAATATATAAATAAGTGTCAGCGCCGTCGCCAGTGCAAACCACTGGACCGCGTAGCTGATGCTCTTCTCCGGCTCGATGCGCGGAGCCGGCCAGTCGCGCACAAAGCCACCCTCGGCGTCCGCGTCCAGGCGCAGCACCAGGGGCAGTGGCCGGCACGGCAACTCCTCTGCCATGGCGTCGGGCTCGATCCACTGGATCACCGCGGGCCAACCGGGGTTGCTGCGCGCCCCGTCCCCGAGGCGGAAACTGTCCCGCCAGGACAACCACACGCTGGCGGTGATCTCTTGCTCGCCGGTGGGCGTGACTATCACCGGCAGGTCCTGCCGGTCCCTGCCCTGAGCGACCCAACCGCGATCCACCAGCACGCACTGTTGCGGCCACGCCGAGAGGCGCAAGGGGGTGAGCACATGGTAGCCCACCCGCCCCCCGTGGGGCTGATTGTCGAGCAGATAGTCCCGCCCCTGGAGGTATTCTCCCCGCACCACGAACTTGCGGTAGTTCAGGGCATCGACCTCGGCCAGCGGCAGGCTCAGTGGGCGGGGTGACGCCTGCTCCGCCGCGGCGATGGCATCCAGGATGGCCTGTTTCTCCGCAGCCCGATCCAGTTGCCAGATGCCGAGCCGTACCAGCAGCGGCAGCAGCAGCACATAGGCCAGGCTCGGCCAGAACGCAGGCCGAAACTCCCGCCGCCCGAGTCTCAGCGGCATGGAAAGACCCGCGCCCGGGAGCCAGAGGGTGTCAGGCCGGGCTCCGCCTGGCACGCCAGGTGGGTTATACTCCCTGCATCAACCGCGCGGAGCCCCCTCATGCTATTCAAAGTTCTCGTCCTCGTCGCCCTGTTCGCCATCGTCTCCAGCCTCGGCATCGCCATGTTCAGCCTCGTGCGCGACAAGGGCCGCTCCGATCGGGTCCTCAAGGCACTGACGGTTCGCATTGGCCTGTCCGTCGCCCTCTTCGTGGGCCTGATGATTGCGTATGCCACGGGCCTGGTCACGCCGCACGGCATTATGCCCTGATCGACACTGCGGCGCACCGTCAGAACCTGCAGGCCCTCGCCACGCCCTGCCCCCTCAAAACCGGGCAATAAGAAAGGGCGCCGTGTTGCCACGGCGCCCTTTCCCCTGGCACCTTCCCCGGCCTAGAGCCAGTATACGAAGATAAAGAGACCCAGCCAGACCACGTCCACGAAGTGCCAGTACCAGGCGGCTGCCTCGAAGGCAAAGTGGTTGTCCGCCGTGAAGTGCCCCTTCATGGAACGCAGCAACATGACCGTCAACATAATGGCACCGATGGTCACATGCAGACCATGGAACCCGGTGAGCATGAAGAAGGTCGAGCCGTAGATGCCGGAGGCCAGGGTCAGGTTCATTTCCGTGTAGGCATGGATGTACTCATAGGCCTGGAAACCCACGAAGGTGAAACCCAGAACCACGGTGGCCAGCAGACCAAGAATGAGCTGGCCGCGATTGCCCTTCTTCAGGCCCCAGTGTGCCCAGGTCACGGTGACGCCGGAGGACAACAGGATCAGGGTGTTGAGTGCCGGGATCCCCCAGGCCTCGATGATCTTGTAGTCGCCCCCCACGTTCGCGGGACCGTTGGCGTCGGTGGGCCATACTGCCTGGAAACCGTTGTAGAGTATCTCGTTGGTCAATGCATTGTTGCCTTCACCGCTCAGCCAGGGCAGCGCCAGCTGACGGGCATAGAACAGAGCGCCGAAGAAGGCGGCAAAGAACATGACCTCGGAGAAGATGAACCACATCATGCCCCAGCGATAGGAACGATCCACCTGGTCGTTGTAGAGCCCCCCTTCGCTCTCCCGGATCACCGTGCCGAACCAGCCGAACATCATGTAGGCGATGATGGCCAGGCCGACATACATGAGGAAGCTCGGATCATTGGGGTTCAGCGCAAAACCGAACGTGGTGAGGAACAGGCCAATGGAACCGACCAGCGGCCAGTGGCTTGGACTGGGCAGATAATACCCACCTTGTGCGTGTGTCATGACGTACCCTCTCGTTTGGTATCTGGTGTTCTAATTGTTGGATCTCTTTGTTTTTCCAAACCCTGTTGTTGCCATCTCAGCGCGCATGCTGCGCCAGCACTGCCGTGGGTTCCTCGGCGCGCGCCTGCCTGCCCCCATCCCGGTTCTCCGTATCGAAGAAGGTATAGGCCAGTGAGATGGTCCTGATATCCTTCGGCAGATCGGGCCGGACGACGAAACGCAACGGCATCTCCACCTCCTCGCCAGGCTTTAGAACCTGATGCGAGAAACAGAAGCACTCCATCTTGGTGAAGTACTTGAACGCCTTTGCCGGCACGATGCTGGGCACTGCCTGGCCAACCACCTCCCGGCCGGTGAGGTTCTTCGCGTAGAACCGCACCTCCATCACCTGGCCTGGGTGTACTGTCACGGCATTGTCCAGGGCGCGGAACTCCCAGTTCAGATTCTGGTTGAGCTGGGTCAGGAACTGCACCCGCACCTCCCGGCTTTCATCGACCCGAAGGCTGGCCTGCGCCCCAAGACGCTCCTGCTCGGCAACATCGACGCGGCCGCTCTGGATGTCGATAAAGCGACCGTTGATGCCCAGGACATCACACATGACGTTGTAGAGCGGCACCAGCAGAAAACCGAACCCAAACATACCCACCACCACCAGCAGGAGCTTGCCGGTGAGGCGCCGCGTACTCTTGTTTCGGTCTGTATCGTTCATGATCTCAGTCGGGCAGGAGGAAGAAACTCAGCACGAAAAAGAAAAGGGCAATACCGAACAGGACGGCCACCAGCCAGGGATTGACCTTCTTTCTCTCTACATCATTCATCGGCTCTGTTTCATCCTCGGTGCAATCAGGAAACGAGGGCCGCGCACTTTGCGCGGCCCCCTCGCCTTACTTGATTTCGGGTGCGGTTTCAAAGGTGTGGTAAGGCGCCGGCGAAGGCACGGTCCACTCCAGGCCCTCCGGGTTGTCCCACACCTTGTCGCTGGCCTTCTCGCCACCCCTGATGGTCTTGATGACGATATACATGAACAGCAACTGTGAAAGGCCGAACACAAAACCGCCAATGGAAGACCAGAAGTTCCAGTCGGCGAACTGAACCGCATAGTCGGGTACGCGACGCTGCATGCCGGCGAGGCCAACGAAGTGCTGCGGGAAGAACAGCACGTTGACGGAGATGACCGACAGCCAGAAATGCAGTTTGCCGAGTTTCTCGTCATACATGTTGCCGGTCCACTTGGGCAGCCAGTAGTAAACCCCGCCGATCAGGGCGAACAGGGCACCGGTCACCAGCACATAGTGGAAATGCGCGACCACGAAGTAGGTATCGTGGTACTGGAAGTCCGACGGCGCCACACCCAGCATCAGGCCGGTAAAGCCACCGATAGTGAACAGGAACACGAAGGCCACCGCCCATAGCATGGGGGTCTCGAAGGTCATGGCGCCACGCCACATGGTGGCAGTCCAGTTAAAGACCTTGACCGCCGTCGGCACGGCGATCATCACCGTGGCATACATGAAGTACAGCTCACCGGCCACCGGCATGCCTACCGTGTACATGTGATGCGCCCAGACGATAAAGGACAGGAAGGCGATGGCGGCCGTGGCGTAGACCATGGAGCTGTAGCCAAACAGCTTCTTGCGCGCGAAGGTGGGAATGATCTCCGAGACGATGCCGAAGGCCGGCAGGATCATGATGTAGACCTCGGGGTGACCGAAGAACCAGAACACGTGCTGGAACAGCACGGGGTCACCACCACCGGCGGCATCGAAGAAGCTGGTCCCGAAATACTTGTCGGTGAGCATCATGGTCACCGCGCCCGCCAGTACCGGCATGACGGCAATCAGCAGGAAGGCGGTGATCAACCAGGTCCAGACGAACATCGGCATCTTCATCAGGGTCATGCCCGGTGCACGAAGATTGAGGATGGTCGCGATGATGTTGATGGAGCCCATGATGGACGAGATACCCAGCAGGTGAACCGCGAAGATGAAAAATGCCAGCTTGTCATACTGACCCGACAGCGGTTCATAAAAGGTCCAGCCGAAGGCGGGACCCTGACCGGCAAGGAAGTCTCCGCCCAGGAACATCGGCAACACCAGCATGGTGGCCGCGAAGGGCAGGATCCAGAAGCTCCAGTTGTTCATGCGCGGCATGGCCATGTCCGGCGCGCCGATCATCATGGGGATGAGCCAGTTGGCCATGCCCACGGTGGCCGGCATGATGGCGCCGAATACCATGATCAGGCCATGCAGCGTGGTCATCATGTTGAAGAAGTTGGGATTGACTACCTGCATACCCGGATACATCAGCTCGGCGCGGATGACCATGGCCATGGCACCGCCGACCAGCAGCATGATGAAGGAGAACCACAGGTACAGGGTACCGATGTCCTTGTGGTTCGTGGTAAACAGCCAGCGCTTGATACCTTTTTCTGGTCCGTGTTCACTCATTGTTGATTCCTCCGCGCCGCCTTAGCGTGCAGCCTTGATTTGAGAAGGTTGAATAATGTCACCGGTGGCGTTACCAAAGGCATTTCGCTCGTAGGTCACCACCGCGGCAATCTCGAGATCGCTCAGCCGACCAAATGCCGACATGGCGGTGTTGGGCTTGCCGTTTACGACGATATCGATATGCGCATTGATATCACCCATGGCAATGGGGCTACCCGCGATGGGCGGGAAGGGACCCTGACCCTTGCCGTCGGGCTGGTGACAGAAGCTGCAGTTTGCGACATACACTTCCTCGCCCTTGGCCATCAGCTCGTCCATGGTGAAGGTGCGAGCGGCGGCGGCAGCGGCCTCGGCGGCAGCAGCAGCGGCGCCGGCCTTCTGCTGCCTGACCCACTGGGCATATTCGGCCTCGGAAACCACGCGTACCACGATGGGCATGAAGCCGTGTAGCGCGCCGCACAACTCCGCGCACACACCGCGATAGACACCCTCTTCCTTGGCAATGAAGTAGCTCGAATTGATAAAGCCGGGAATGGCGTCGCGCTTGACCGCCAGGTCACGCACCCACCAGGAGTGAATGACATTCTCGGCGGTGGTCAGCAGGCGAATCTTGCGACCCACGGGCACGACCACTTCGTTGTCCACCTCCAGCAGGTAATTGTCCACCTTAAAGGGATCGGCCCCGGAACCCAATTCGCTGGCCTTGAGGCTCGGCTCGGCAAGATTGCTTAGAAATTGAATACCCGCACCGTCGGCGACGTTGTCGTCGATGTAGTTGTACTCCCAGTACCACTGGTGACCCGTGGCCTGGATGGTCAGATCAGGGTTGGAGTCATCCTCGATATCCAGCAGGGTACGGGTCGCCGGGATGGCGATGGCCACCAGGATGGCAAAGGGAATGATGGTCCAGATGACTTCTACCGTGGTGCTCTCGTGGAAGCTCGCCGGCGTAACGCCCTTGGACTTGCGGTGGTTGATCAGGGAATAGATGATGATACCAAATACGCCGATCCCGACCACGGTACAGATCCAGAAAATGAGCATATGGAGGTCGTACATCTCCTTGCCCACGTCGGTGACCGTTTCAGTCATGTTGAGCGCGTCATAACCTGCAAATGCGCTGCCGGGCCCAAACAGCAGCGCGACGAGCAACAGCCCGCCCAGGCTTCGAATCGTCTTACTCACAGACATACCGTTTCCTCTCGACTTTGGATGTTTTATTTATTGCTTTCGGTGTAGTGCTTATAAGTTTTCTTGTTATCTTTTCATGAGGGAAACGCAATGGCGCGTTGCAGTTGCCGCGCAAGGTGCCGCTTCTCCTCCTCGTTCAAGCAAAGGCCGATCTCCTCACTGCGCCCGTGCGAACGCACCACGAGACGGCTTGGCTGATTTCTGCATGCGGGCTGCTCCAGGTCTACCCGGGCCCAGTGGCGCTGGAAACGTATCCTCCCCCCAGACGCACGATGTTCTTTTTCGATGCTTATGTAATTTTTGTCTACGGCAATCAGCTCGTAGTCGCGGCTCCGCAGCGCGCAAAGATAGAAGGCGCCTGCCAGCAGCAACATCTCCATGCCGGTAAACGGGACGATCATCCACAGTCCCATCAGTGCGAAGCCTGTCGCGATGAGCGCAGAGACGGAGAGGATCAACAGGTAAATCCTTACCGCGCTCTTCCAGTCCATGGAACGATTGGGTCGAATAAGAAACTGTTGATCGCTGGTTGCTTCGTCAGTGCTGGTGGTAACCACGACGACAACTCCGGCTATGCGCCCCGTTTAGCGCAAGGGGATGCTAAATCAAGCCATCCACTACCGCAACAAAATATGGAAATGGGCGCATAAAGTGCCATATATATAAGTGTTTTATTATATTTTTATGTGTTTATTTATTTTCCTGCTTCCCTGCCTGCAAAACGTCTCAAAACCACGTAGAGCAAAAACATACAAAAGATACGTGTACTTGTGAAGGGCTGGCTATAAAAAAAATCATGTCGCGGTAACAGGAAAAAACGTATCAGCGATCAGGGCAGACGGATCGCGCGGGCATTGCAGCGCAGATCCAGTGACGCATCGCGAACCAGCGTACCAAGACAGGGCGCGTCGATGCGCGTTTTCAATGCAGCAAGGTTGTCCTCGAAGGCCGCCATGTCCGGATCCACGGGATTGGCGATCCAGCCTGCCAGCGGCAGGCCCGTGTCTTCTATGGCGCGCGCGCTCAGCAGGGCATGGTTGAGACAACCAAGACGCATGCCCACCACCAGAATGACGGGATAAGCCAGCCGTAGCGCGAGATCCGCCACGCTCGTCTGTGTGCCGAGGGGCACATACCAGCCGCCCACGCCTTCCACCAGCAGGATCTCCACCTGTGCGGCCACGCGTTGCGCAATGCCCGCGATATGTTGCAGATCGATCACCACATCCGCCTGCGCCGCGGCCAGGTGCGGTGCGATGGGGGGCGCGAAACAGTATGGATTGATGTCCTCATAGGGCAACTTCACGCTGGCGGCCTGCCGCAGTTGCAGGGCATCGTCGTTGCGCAAGCCCTCGGGCGTGACGCTGGCGCCACTGGCCACGGGTTTGAGCGCCGCGCAGGCGAGACCCTGTGCGGCAAGCTGGCGCAACAACAGGCGCGTGACGTAGGTCTTGCCCACCTCGGTATCGGTACCGGTGATGAAATAGCCCCTCTCCATGTCCGTTCCTCCCGCCCGCCTTATTTCACTTTTCCGAGCGTATCCAGCGGTACCGCGATCTCGGCGCCACCTGGCCCGGCGTCGCCGATCCAGGCATGACCGTAGACCACCTCGTGGGTGGCGGGAATACGGCCATCGCGTCGAAATCCTTCGTAGGCGTCCATCATGGCCGCGAGGCGTTGCTTGCCCGTGACACCATGATGACGCCCCTGGTTGACGTTGTGCGCGCCGATGGCCTTGAGATCGCGCATCAGGGCCATGACGCTCTCGTAGGTCAGGACGAAATGCTCCACATCCATGACGGGATCGGCGAAGCCCGCTGCCAGCAGCGCGTCGCCCACGTCGTGCATGTCGAGGAAGGTGTTGACGTGCACGTGGCTGTCCACTTCGGCCCAGGCGCGTCGCAACTCCTGCAGGGTATCGGGGCCGAAGCTGGTGAACATCAGCAGGCCCCCGGGGCGCAGTACGCGGCGAAACTCGGCGAAGGTCTGCGCCAGCGAGACGCACCATTGCAGGGTGAGGTTGGAGACGATGAGATCCACGCTGGCATCGCGCAGGGGCAGGGCCTCGGCGTCACCCACCAGGAAAGTCGGCCGATTGCGCCAGCGTTGCCGCCAGGGCAGCGCGCGGCGCGCCCGGCGCAGCATGTCCTCGGCGATATCCAGCCCGTGCACCGCCGCCGACGGGTAGCGCGCGCGCAGGTGACGCATGCAGTAACCGGTGCCGGTGCCCACGTCGAGAACCGCAGCGGGCTCGAGGCGCACGTAGTCCAGCCGCTCGAGCATGCGCCCGGCCACCTCGCGCTGGAGGCTCGCCGCGGCGTCGTAGCCGGGCGCGGCGCGGTTGAAGGCGCGGCGCACCTGGGCCTTGTCGATGGCCTGGCGCTCGTCCCTCTTATCCATGACCGAGAAAACCCCTCACCGGCGCCAGCAGTTCGCCCGCATGGGAGATGAAGGGCGCGTGCCCCGCCGCCGGGACGATGTACGCCTGCCCCCGCCGGCACCGGCCCGCCGCCCAGTCGAGGGCCGCGGGGCGCACCAGCACGTCCCGCCTGCCGCCCACCCACAGGGCGGGCGTCTCCAGCGCCTCGAGGCGCCCGCGCAGATCCGTCTCGCGCAGCACGCGCAGCGCGCCACGCAGGGCGGCGGGTTGCGCGCCCGCGTGTTCCGCCGGCCGCGCCGCCAGCGCCGCGCGCAGGGCGCGGATGGTCTCGCGCGCCCGCGGCGAACCCTGCGCCTGCAGGGCAAGAAAGCGTTGCAGCGTGGCCTCGGTATCCTCTTCCAGATCGGCGGCAAAGTCGTCGAGCACCCCCGGCGCCACGCCCCACGCCCAGTCCTCGCCGTTGACGAAGCGCGGCGTGCTGGCCAGCAGTACCAGACGGGTGACCAGCGCCGGCGCATCCAGCGCCAGTTGCAGGCCGACGAGACCGCCCAGCGACCAGCCGCACACCGCCACCCGCTCGACGCCGGCGGCGACCAGGGTGGCGCGCACCCGCGCGGCGGCCTCCTGGAGCACGAAGCCTTCGGATCCGGCCTGCGCCCCGCTGCCGCCGTGACCGGGGAGATCGATGACATGCACCCGGTGGCTGGCGGCCAGGGACGCCACCCAGTCCGCCCAGATCCCGCCGTGGGTGCCCCAGCCGTGCAGCAGGCAGAGATCCGGCCCGCTGCCGCGGGTTTCCATATATAAGCATGGTGGGCTCATTTCGCCGCCGCCTGCGCCAGCGCCGCCAGGCATTCCAGCAGGGCGTCCACGTCCGCCTCGGCGTGGCCCGCCGAAAAGGTGATGCGCAGGCGCGCGCTGCCCGCGGGGACCGTGGGCGGACGAATGGCCTGCACCAGGAAGCCCGCCTCCTGCAGGGCCGCGCTCCAGCGCAGGGCGGTGGCCGCCTCGCCCAGCACCAGCGGCTGGATGGGGGTGCGGGAGGGCAGGAGTTCGAGGCCCAGTTGCCCGGCCCCGGTGCGAAAGCGCCGCGCCAGCGCCAGCACCTGCTCCCGCCGCCAGGCCTCGCGCTCGACCAGCGAGAGCGCCGCGCGCCCCGCCGCCGCCAGCGCCGGCGGCAGGGCGGTGGTATAGATGTAACTGCGCGCCGACTGGATGAGGGTCTCGATGAGCGCCGCCTCGCCGGCGACGAAGGCACCGAACACGCCGAGGGCCTTGCCCAGCGTGCCCATGAGAACGGGCACCGCCCCGGCGTCCAGTCCCGCCTCGGCGAGGCTGCCGGCGCCGCCTTCCCCCAGCACGCCGAAACCGTGTGCGTCGTCGATCATCAGCCCCGCGTCGTGATCCGCGGCAAGGCGTGCCAGTTGCGCCAGCGGCGCCACGTCGCCGTCCATGCTGAACACCCCGTCGCTGACGATGAGGCGCCAGCCCTCGCCCCCCGCGTCGAGCAGGCGCGCCACGGCCGCCATGTCGCCGTGGGCATAGCGTTGCAGGCGCGCGCGGGAGAGTTGCGCGGCGTCCACGAGGGAGGCGTGGTTGAGACGATCTGCGAGGATCAGATCGTGGCGGCCGGTGAGCGCCGTGATGACGCCGGCATTGGCCATGTAGCCGGTGGAGAAGAGCAACGCCCGTTCGCGGCCGGTGAAGGCCGCCAGTTCTTCCTCGAACTGGTGGTGCGCCCGGGTGTGGCCACTGATGAGGTGCGCGGCGCCGGCGCCGACGCCGTACTCGTCGGCGGCCTCGCGCAGGGCCGCCACCACCTGCGGGTGGCCGGCGAGGCCGAGGTAGTCGTTACTGGAAAAATTGATCAGCTCGCGACCGTCGATGCGCACGCGCGTGCCGGCCACGGCATCCACCACCCGCCGCTGGCGATACAGGTCCCGCGCCCGCTGCTCGGCGAGGCGCGCGCCAAGGCGCCGGGACAGGGTCGAGGCAGTCACGTCGATGGCGGCCACCGTCCTCAGGCGGGGCGAAGTCCCAGCCGCGCGAACAGCTGCCGGTCACGGCCGGCCGCCGGGTTGGGGGTGGTGAGCAGTTTCTCGCCGTAGAAAATGGAATTGGCGCCGGCTAGGAAACACAGGGCCTGCATCTCGTCGCTCATGTGTTCGCGTCCCGCCGACAGGCGCACCTGCGAGCGCGGCATGAGGATCCGCGCCACCGCGATGGTGCGCACGAACTCGAAGGGATCCAGTTCACCGGCATCCGCCAGCGGCGTGCCCGCCACGCGCACCAGCATGTTGATGGGCACGCTGTCGGGATGCCGCGGCTGGTTGGCGAGCGCCTGCAGGAGGCCGGCGCGATCTTCCTGATCCTCGCCCATGCCGAGGATGCCGCCGCAGCAGACGCTGATCCCCGCCTCGCGCACCCGCTCGAGGGTATCGAGGCGATCCTGGTAGGTGCGCGTGGTGATGATCTCGCCGTAGAACTCGGGCGAGGTATCGAGGTTGTGGTTGTAGTAGTCCAGTCCCGCCTCGCGCAGTTGCCGCACCTGCTCCGCCTCCAGCATGCCGAGGGTCAGGCAGGTCTCCATGCCCAGCGCCTTGACCGCGCGCACCATGTCGAGCACCGGCTCGAGGTCGCGCTGCTTCGGTCGCCGCCATGCCGCGCCCATGCAAAAGCGCGTCGCGCCGCGATCCCGCGCCTGCCGCGCCGCGGCGAGCACCTCCTCCAGTGGCATGAGATCGTGTTCCTCCACGTCCGCATCCCGGTGCCGCACGCTCTGCGGACAATAGGCGCAGTCCTCGGAACAACGGCCGGTCTTGATGCTGAGCAGGGAACTGATCTGCACCGCGTTGGCATCGAAGTGGGCGCGGTGCACCTGCTGGGCCCTGAACATGAGGTCCATGAAGGGTTCGCGGAACAGGGCGCGGATCTCCTCGCGCCGCCAGTCGTGGCGCAGGCTTTCCGGTGTCTCGACACGGGCGTTCATGAGGCGTTCTCCCTGGTGGGTGTATCCGTCCAGCGGGTGCGGCGGATCTTCAGAATGTCATGGATGGACAGGGGGATGATGACGAGCGCGCTGAGCGCCCAGGTGAGGAGCCACAGGTAGAGCTGGGTACCGAAGAAGGTGGCCACCACCACCACGAGGCCCGCCACGCCGTAGAGGGCGTAGGCGGCGCGCTGGGTGAACTCGCCCACCCGCGGATTGGGGTGGTGGCGGTTCATGGTATAGACCGCCATGGAGGCACCGAGCCAGAAGATCCCCAGCGGCACCGGCACCAGCATGGCGACGATGTTGCCGAGGGGAAACAGCATGGCGGCGCGGCGCGCGCTGGCGGCGGGAATCTCCGCCGCCGGGCTGGCCGAGTCGTTGCGGGGCGCGTCGCCGGAGGGCGTCATGCAGGGTTCCTCGTGCTGGGGAAGGGCGGACCCTCCCGGGTTTACAAGGCCGTGAAACGGCATTACAAAGGGCGTGTCGTTTCCGGTTCAGGAAGACCCGGAATGATAGGGCGCCGCCCCCGCCTGTCAACCGAAAGGGAATTTGGATGTGAACAACTGGTTATTTTTTAACCTTCCCGGCCTGTCCCGGCAGTGCGTGCTCTGCGGCGACCCGGCCGACAGCACGCTCTTCTGCCCCGGCTGCCGGGAAGATCTTCGCCACCCCGGCGCCCTGTGCCGATGCTGCGCCCTGCCGCTGGCGCTGCCGCCCGGCGACGAGGGCGGGCGACTCTGCGGCCACTGCCAGGCCCGACCGCCCCACTACGACGCCGCCCACGCCCTGTTCCCCTACCGCTGGCCACTGGATCGCCTCATCACCCGCATGAAGTTCGGCGGCCGGCTGTCCCTCGCCCGTGATCTCGGCACCCTCCTCGGCCAGCGCCTGGGAGACACGGTGGAGGGGCTGGTGCCGGTGCCGGCCCATCCCGCCCGGCGACGGGAGCGCGGCTACAACCAGGCGGAGATCCTCGCCCGCCACGCCGCCCGCGCCGCCGGCCTTCCCCTGTGGCACCGCGTGGTGGTACGCCGGCGGGCCACCCCGGCGCAAACCGCGCTCTCCGCCGCCGCGCGCCGGCGCAACCTGCGCGGGGCCTTTGCCGTGGCGGAGGAAAATGCGGGGGAGATATGCGGCCGGCGCCTGGCCATCATCGACGACGTCATGACCACCGGCAGCACGGTGAACGAACTCGCGCGGGTGCTGCGCCGGGCCGGTGCCGCCCGCATCGAGGTGTGGGTGGTGGCGCGCGCGCCGCACCCGGGGCGGGGATGATCAGGAAAAAGGGAAAACAGACGACACGGCGCGCGCCGCGGCGATCAGAAGTTCATGTAGAAATCCACGAAGGCGCCGCTGTGCTCGTAGATGAAGTCGCCCTGCCCCGCGTTGTCCAGGCGGATCTCCTGGCGACGCCAGCCGCCCTCGATGCCCAGTCCGTTGTCCAGCGAATACTGGATGCGCGCGCGATAGTCGGTGAGCAGGCTGCCGGTATCGTAGCTGCCGTAGCTACCCTCGATACCCGCCTTGAGGCCCTCGAAGGGCAGGTCGAACAGGGCCGTGGCGTAGATCATGGGAATGGCGGCGCGGAAGTTGCGCAGCGCAAGGGTGTCGTCCTCGCCGCTGCCCATCAGCTGGCCGTCGAAGACGCGAATATTGAGCCCCAGATCGACATTGACGCCCCGCGACCAGACCGGGTAGGCGATGGCCGCGTCGTAGGCGTTGATCAGGCTGCGATTCTGGAAGGATCCGTCCTCGCCGTAGGCAAGGCCGAACTCCCCGTCGGGGGTATCGGTGAAACGCTGGTGCTGAAACCGGAAGGTGAGCTGGCCGGCGGGATCACCGGTGAGATAGTCCACCGCCGCGGGCTCGCCGGCCGCATGGGCGCCCGTGGCGAAGACCACGCCCGCGACCAGGTACAGCAATGTGACCAGCAATTTGTTCATCTTCGCTACCCGCGTTTTTCGTCCTGTAAAACCGGTGGCTACCGCCGGCATGCGTGGTTCCCTCATGGTCCCGTCTGGCATGCCCCAAAGACCCCGTCGGCGGTAAGGTTATTACAGGCTGTTACCTTATAGATTATACCCCCCAATGCAGCCTGTCGCACCGTGATTGCGGTCACGAGTCCCGCCCATGGGCCGTCCGCCGACGGCGAGGATTATCCGGGACCGTAACAGGGGAGATCCAAAGCGTAGCGCAAAACGGCCGCGACTCAAGCCGGTTCGACAAATGGATTAGTCGGTGCCGCCGCCCGACAGGTCCTGGCTCAAGCGGCGCCACCCAGGGCGCGCAGGCGGGTCTTCACGTACTGGCGCAACGCCGCGTCCAGGCGCGGCAGGCGTCCCGCCTGGGTGTAGGCCAGCCGGGCCTCGGCCGGCTTGCCGAGGGATTCCAGCGACACGCCGAGGCCCACCCACCACACGGCGACGTCACCGCGTAGCTTGACCAGGTCGCGATAGAGGCCCGCGGCGGCGCGATGTTCGCCCTGACGCTGGTAGAGGGCGGCGAGCAGGGCGTGATATTCGGGATCCTGCGCCATGGGCGGCAGGGCGCTGCGCAGGATGTGGATGGCGGTGGGCACGGCATTCTGTTCCACCAGCAGCCGGGCGTAGAGCTTGGCGAAACGGGCGTTGCGGGGCGCCAGCCCCAGGCCCTCGCGCAGCAACTCGCCCGCCTCGGCCAGTTCACCACGGCGCAGCAGTTGTCCCACCAGCATCTCGCGCGCCTGGGCATGACCGGCATCGGCGGCCAGCGCGCGGCGCAGGGCCTGCTCGGCCTCCGCATGGCGCTCGGCGAGAAGATAGTCGTAACCCTGCTGGTAGAAACGCGCCGCCCGCTCCGCGCCGCTCAGGGGTCGTGCCTGCTTGACGATGCGGACCTCGCCCGCCGGCGGCGCGGCCGGGGCCGCCGCCTGCTTCGGCGACGCCGGCACCCGCCGGGATCCGGCCGGTGCCGGGCGGGTAGTGGGCACGGCGGCGTGCGCCGGTGCGGGGGAGGCAGGCGGATCGACAGGTGAAGCGGCCACCGGGGTCACGGGGGCCGGGGTCGCGGGAGCCGCCGCGATGGTATCGGGCACGGGCGCGCCGGGGGGAGCCATCTCGCCCCGATGGACGATCCCCTGCCAGGTGAGGAGGCCCCCCGCGCCGAGCAACAGGAACAGGCCCAGACCGCGCGCCAGGCGGCGGCGCGTGGCGGGCGGCGCGCCGTGCGCCGACCAGGCCAGACCGTCCACGCCGACGGCATCCAGCTTGTCCGCGTCGCGGGATTCGAGGTCGCGCAACATCTGGTTGATGAGACTCATGATCTACACCCCCAGTTGCAGGTACAGGGCCGCGGCCAGGCCAGCCAGCGCCGCGGCACTGGCGCGCAGGCCGAGCAGGCGCTGCCAGGCCGGGCGGCGCTCATGGGCATCGGCGGTGTCGCGCACGGCGAGCTTCATGTGCTCGGCGTTGACCACGCGGTTCCCGCGCCCGTAGGCGGCCATCAGGGCCTTGTGGCAGAGGATGTTGATGAGCCGCGGGATCCCGCGGCTGGCGCGATACAGCCGGCGCATGGCGCGGGGCTGAAACAGCATCGCCCCCTCGTAGCCGGCGGTACGCAGGCGATGGCTGACGTAACGCTCCAGGCCGCGCTCGTCGATGGGCTGCAGGCGATAGGAGAAGGTAATGCGCTGGCGCAACTGGCGCACGGCGGGATTGTCGAGACGCTCTTCCAGTTCCGGCTGGCCGAACAGCACCACCTGGAGCAGCTTGGTCTTCTCGGTCTCGAGATTGGTCAGCAGGCGCAGCGCCTCGAGGGTCTCCAGCGGCATGGCCTGTGCCTCGTCGAGGCACAGCACCACGCGGCGTCCCTGCCGGGTCAGCTCGACGAGGCGGTGGGTGATGAGCTTGAGCAGGTGATGCTGGCCGATGTGGCGCGTGATCTCCAGGCCCAGCTCCTCCGCCACGGCAATGTGCAGGCCATAGGGCGTGAGGTAGGGGTTGGGGATGTAGGCCGTGGCGAAACGCTCATCGAGGGTATTGAGCAGCTTGCGGCACAACAGGGTCTTTCCGGTGCCCACCTCGCCGGTGACCTTGATGAAGCCCTCGCCGGTGCGAATGGCCACCAGCAGGGTGTTGAGGGCATCGGCGTAATGCCCGTAGGGAAAGAAGTAGCCCGTGTCCGGCGTCAGGGAGAAGGGCAACTCTCGCAGACCAAAGTGTTTCTGATACATACCGGTTTACCTGGGTGCCCGGCCGTGCTGCAGTGCCAGCCTCGCCATGTCCGTCGTCACTCCGCGGCCGGCGTCGCCGCCGGCTCGCCCAGGCTGCGCATGTTGCGCCGTGCCTGGCGGATCTGTTCGCTCCACTGGCGGCCGGTCTCATCGACGATGATGGGCCGCAGCAGGATCACCAGTTCGCTCTTGCGGATCCGGTCGCGCCGCTGGCGGAACAGGCCACCCACCACGGGGACGTCACTGAGACCCGGCACCGCGGCGCGGTCCTCGTTGACGGTGTTCTGCATCAGGCCGCCGATGACGATCACCTGGCCGTTGCGCGCGCGCACGATACTGTCGGATTCACGGATGGAACTCACCGCCAGCGGCACGCTCAGCGTGGTGGTGCTCGACAGGCCAATGTCCTTGACGCGCTCCACCACCGTGCTCACGGTGGGATGGATGTGCAGGATGATCTCGCCGTCCTCGCTGATCTGCGGGATGACGTCCAGCGCCACGCCGGAGAAAAAGGGCGTCAGCTCCACGTTGTTCTGGATGGTGGTGGTGGCCGTGCCAGCGTTGACATTGCTCTGGATGTCGGTGATGAAGAACTCGTCGGTGCCCACCTTGATGACAGCCTTCTGGTTGTTGACCGTGGACACCCGCGGGCTGGAGAGCACCTGCACGTCGCCCTGGGTCTTGAGCAGCTCGATGAAGGCGGTGAAGTCGCCGGCGATATTGACCGCCGCGGTGAACACGCCGCCGAAGGCGGATGTGGCGGTGCCATCGACGGCGGTGGGCGCCAGCGGGTTGAGGTTGCCGGTATTGCCGTCGATGATGCTGCTGCCGTCCTCGAAGTAGCTACCGCCGCCGGTCTGGCCGAGGATGAGGTTGTCGGTGGCATTGCCCACCAGGCCGGCCCAGTTGATCCCCGCCTGGTAACCGTCGCTCAGCGAGACCTCAAGGATCTTGGCCTCGAGGATCACCTGGCGTTGCACCACGTCCTGGGTGGATTCCAGGTAGGCCGCCACGTCGCGCAGCTCGGAGGTCAGGGCGCGCACCACCACCAGCCCCGACTGGGGACTGACCACCACGCTGCGCCCCTCGCCGTTGCCGACGATGGCACTGACAGCGGTATGCAGATCGGCCCAGAAGTCGGATTCCGAGGCGGTACGGATCTCGCTGCCCGGCACGGCCCTGCGCTGCGAACCGCCGCCGACGTTGCCGCCCGTGTTGCCCACCGCGGCGGTGGCGGTATCCTGTCCCGGCGTGTAGTTCTCGGTCACCTGGCCGGAAGAGACGCGCATGTTGGAGCGACCGGTGCGCACGATATCGAGATAGTTGACCCTGAAAATGCGCGTGCGCATGACATCCGGAAAGACGTGAAAGGCGCCGTTGCGGAATTCGAAGTCGTAGCCGAAGACATCACGCACGGTCTCCATGACCTGCGGCACGGTGACATTCTTGAGATTGAGCGTGATGCGACCCTTTACCTTCGGGTGCACCACCATGTTGTAGGGCGTCCCTTCCACCAGTTGCATGAAGAACTGGCGCGCTGGGGCGCGGTTGACCTGCAGGTCGAAGCGGTTTTCCGTCGGTACCTGCGCGCCGGGGCGCACCGGCAGGCTGATGCGCGGCAACAGGGCGTTGTCGATGTCCACCTCCGGCTGCGCGCCGGCTGCGTCCGCCTCGGCCAGCGCCGCGTTGTGGCCGAGGCTCTCTTCCAGTGCCGCATCGATGAGATCGAACTGGCTGGGACGCGGCCCCTCGCTGGCGCAGGCGGACAGCAGGGCCGCGGCCAGCGCGAGCAGGAAGGTCTTGACAGGGTATGCAGGTGATCTCATGACGGCTGTTTCACTGTTGGTTTCTTGTTGAAGCGCACACGTCCATGCAGATAGATGTTGAATTCGCCCCGCTTGCCGCGCAGCCGCACCATGGCCGGCTGGATGGCCAGCACCCGGGCGCCATTGATGCGATCACCCACCACCACCGTGCGACCGTTGATCATGGCCGAGCGGCGCTCGGGCGAAATGAGCGTGGCATTGAGCCGCCAGCGTGGCGTCGCCGCGGGTGCGCCACCGCCGGCCGGCGCGCGCAGGCCCGGCGGCCGCGTGGGATCGCCGGCGGCGGTCGCGGCAAGCGGCAGCGTGAGCACGAGCAGCGCGACGCCCAGGTAGCCGTGGATCCTGTTGATGACCCTAGACACCGATCCAGCCCTCGCCAAGGCTCAGGGTATAGACGGTGATCACCACCCGCGCCTGCGGGTAGTCTTCCACTTCCAGCGCCACGCCGTCCCAGTAGAACTCCCAGGGCAGCTTCTCCAGCGCGCGCAGGTAGGCCATGGTGTCCATGTAACTGCCGCGAAACTCGATCTCGAGACCGTGGCGGTAGAGCATGGGCGGCGCCTCCGGCGAGCCTTCCGGATCGGCCACCACCACTGCCTCCTCGCCTTCCCCCGCCAACCCGTCGAGCAGCGGCTGCGGGGCGAGGCTGCGCACCTGGTAGAGCGACAGACGGGTGTCCTGGCTCAGCACCTCTTCCAGGGCGCGCGCCATCTGCGCCGGCCGGATGAAGCCGCGCATGCGGGCCTGGAGGCGCTCGTCGAGTTCCGCGTTGACACGCGAGAGCGTCTCCAGCTTCGCGCGCAGCTCGACATTGGGATCGTTTTCGTTGCGCTCGCGCAGCACGGCGATCTCGGTACGCTGCGCCTGAATCTGCATCTGCATGTCCTTCATCTCCCGCTCGGCGCGCGCCGTGGCGGCCACCAGCGGATCGACCACCAGCAGTTGCACGGCGCTGAACATCACCACCGCGATGAGCAGGGCGATGATGCCGCGCTCGCGCAGGCTCAGGGCGTCATAGCGCCCGCGCCACTCCTGGAGACGCGCCGCCGGCTTCATGAGGCGCCCTCCGCCGGTACGCTGTAGTCGCCCTGGGTGCTGAGATCGAACAGGATGTTGCCCGGATGTCGTTCGTCACGCTGCATGAGGAAACGACGAAACTCGGTGCCGAGAAAGACCTTTTCCGCCGACAGGCGCTGGATGAGGCGCGGCACCAGTTCCGGCTCCAGCGTCGCGCCGCGCATCTCGAACTGCTCGCCGCCCCGGGCGATGTTCAGGCCGGTGAGCCACACCCCGTCGATGCGCTGGCGCGAGAGGGCGGCGAAATACTCGGCAAAGCCCTGGGCGTTGCCGAAGCTCTGATCCGTGAGGGCGTCAATGACCCGTCGCTTGGCCGCCACGCGGCGAGTCAGGCGTGCCACCTGGCGGCGCAGTCCCTCGTCGATGGCACGCGGCGGCAGGGTCCGGCGCACCTCGGCCAGTTCCTGCGCCACCGCCTCGCGCGTCGCGCGCAGCGCCTCCTGGTCCCTCGATGCGGCATAAAAACTCCAGAAATTCAATGCACTATAGGCCGCCAGGACGAGCGCCAGCACGCCCATGCCACGCAGCAGCACGCCGCTGTCCAGCGGTTCCTGCCGCGGGCGGAACATGTCCTGGTACAGATTGATCTGTTGTGGCTGTGTCGGGTTCATGGCGCTGTTCTATGTGCTTGTGCACTTCCACGGATAGTCTGCAAAAACCGGGCCGTTCCAGCGGAAATCCCGGCCCCGCGGCAATACGGAGGTTTCACGAGCCGTCTCCCGCATCCCCACCGACCCGCAGCGCGGCGCCGATGGCGATGAGGCAGCGCCCCTGCTGGGTGCGATCCACCTCCGCGGGCACCTCCAGCACCTCGGCGAGATCCAGCCCGCGCACCCGCGCCGCGAGGTTGGCGGCGAGATAGTCCTGCAGACCGGTAACCGAGCGCGCCGTGGGCCCCAGCACCACGGTGCCCACCGGCGGCTGGCCGAAGTGGCTCTCGTAGTAGTCCAGCGAACGCTGGATCTCCAGCACCACGCCGTCGAGGAGCTGTTGCTGCTCGGCGGAGACCACGTCCAGGCTCAGTACCTCGCCCTCGTCCCCGCCTTCATGGCCCGGGGAGACCTCGAAGCCTTCCCCGGGGAGCAGGGCATCGAGCCCCGTGTCCAGACGCCGCGACAGATACAGGGTGCCGCCGCGGGTGATGGTGAACAGACCGTCGCCGCCGCGCAGGCTGAGCATGGCCACGCCGCCCTCGTCCTCGGGCAGCAGGCCGGCGAGGTTGCGCTGGGCCATCTCCGGGATGTCCACCACCTCGAGGGCGAAGCCGGCCTGCTCCAGGCGCTGGATCTGCGCCCGCACCACGTCCTGACGCGCGGCCACCACGTAGACCATCTCGCTGCGCCCACCGGGAATGGCCAGCACGTCGATGACGGCCTCCTCCACCGGGAAATCGATGAGATCGCGGATCTTCCACTGCACCGCGCCGCGCAGTTCCTCGTCCGCCACGGGGGGCTTCTCCAGCAGCAGCAGGCTGAAATCCTCCGCGCCGAGGACCGTGCTCACGGGATAGTCGGCAAGCGCTCGCTCACCGGCCACAGTACGCAGCACCTCGTCCAGGGTGGTGGGCGCGCTCACCGGGTAGTGCCGGCACAGGCGCAACTGCGGCGGATCCTGGCTGCGATCCACGCAGGCCACCGCCACCCCGTCGGGCTGGATGCTCACCGCCGCGAACCCCCGTGCCGAAGATTTCTTATTCTTGCCCAGTCCGAACAAGGCGCTTCCTCCGCGTCACTCCCGCAGGCATTAACGGCACGCCTTCGCACAACCTTAATAAAAAGCTGTAAAAAGACACGCCATGTGATTGTTTTTTAAATTAAAGCAGGCCTGAAGTGTGAATTCAAGCACGCTTTTGGGGCGAAGGGGCGGAAGTGCTCAGGAGACGATCGCCATGGCCGCCGCTCACCGGCGCCGCTGCATGCCCACACGGCGGGCATGCCAGAGCACCAGGTCCCGGAACCAGGCCGCCGTCTCGGGGCTGAAGGAAATCCTGATTTCCTCGTATTCGAAAGCGGTACGCACGGCGACGATCCTGGCGGAGTTGTTGGTAGCGTCACTGAACTCGAGGTAGTTGCCCCGGGGGTAGCTGTCGGCACTGGAAGGTACGCACAGGTCTGCCGTTTATCATCCACCCGAAGAATGATTCGCGGCAAGAACGCCGCGCTGGCGGAGATGACGGCAAGCTCGCGAGAACTCCGGCCAACTGGCTCGTGCCAGACACAACACCGAATCAGCTTCTGGGCAATTCATCCTTCCGGGCCTTAATGGCAGCATATATCAGCCTGTTGACGAACGAGAATTCTTCTTCCTCGAAATAATAGGGGACGCGAACCATGTGATAGGCCATTTTAAGGTAGAGAGTTTTTCCCCGAAAGAAAATATCCTCAAACTTATCCAGGCGAAAAGTATATGTCGATGGAAAATGCCGCAAATAAAGGCAACGTGAATCCAGAATCAGATAGACCGGTATAAATGACGCCACATAGGGCCGCATGATTTTATAGATGAAGAAAACAAAAATGGGCAGGCTCAGCACCCATGATTCGCCTGACAGTGAAAACACCCACATGAACAACCCGATCACGCCGAGATAGAAGAGCGGGTACTTGATGGTCCATGGACGTGGCGGCAAGCGCAGCCGGATTTTGTCACCATCGAAATCCAGGCTGAAACCACTGTTCGGCGGAGGCTGAGGCAGATCGGCAAAGGCCGAGACAGTCGCCGAATCTCGGGCCGCCTCCTCCTTGTCGAACATGTCCGAAGTCTCATATCGATTCTCGTATCGTCGCACGCTTTCCGAAGCCGTGCCTTCCAGTTCCTCCTGCTCAAATTTCTCTTCCAGGCTCTCTTGCAGGGTTCGCCCGCTGCTCAGGCGGTTTTCCAGCGGAAGATCCAGCACCCGTGCAAGCGCCTCCGCCAGCCGTCTGGCCTTGTCGATGGAGGCATAGTCGATGATTTCGAACTCCCTGTCCTGATCGATCAGGTAGATCATGTAACGCATCTGCCATTTGCCGGACACCTGGCGTTTCCCGCTACCAATCGCAATGCGCTCTGGTTCACCAAAGGACTTGCATCTGTTTGTGACAGGGATTCCCAGAACCAGCCGACGGTCACATATCTCCCTCCTGTCGCCATCAACACGGGTGACGACACTCATGCTGATCAGGGCAACACCAACCAGAAACAATATTGTCAGTGGAACGCCATCCCAGTACGGAAGGCTCAGGACAAAGCCAGAGAGCAGAATCGCTCCAAAGGCCTTGAAACCGTATCCGGACGAGACGGGGAAACTCACGACGCGCTTCATTGCTAAACCTGGCGATCCAACCCCTGAAATATTTTCCGGGAGATTTCTTACACACCCGACAGGTAGTCCAGCACGAGGGCGGCAAACACCGCCGCGCCCAGCCAGTTGTTGTTGAGGAAGGCCTCGAAGCAGCGCGCCGGGTCGCGCTCGCGGATGAGGTATTGCTGGTAGGCGGAATACACTGCCGCGACGATGACGCCGAGGTTGAACACCCAGCCCAGTTCCGCCTGGCGCCCGAAGAGGTAGAGCCCCATGAGAAACAGCACCTGCAGAATGGCAATGATGATGCGGTCGGCCTCGCCGAAGAGGATGGCGGTGGACTTCACGCCGATGCGCAGGTCTTCCTCGCGGTCGGCCATGGCGTACATGGTGTCGTAGGCCACCGTCCACACCACGGTGGTGGCATACAGCAACCAGGCCACGGGCGGAACGCTGTCGGTCTGTGCGGCGAAGGCCATGGGCACGGCCATGGCGAAGGCGGCGCCCAGCACCACCTGCGGCAGGTGGGTGATGCGCTTCATGAAGGGATACACCGCCGCCAGCGCCACGGCGGCAAAGGAAAGATAGACGGTCAGGCGGTTGAGCAACAGCACCAGCGCGAAAGCAATCAGGCACAGCAGCACGAACAGCACCAGCGCCTCGCGCACCGACACGCGCCCGGCGGTGATGGGGCGGTCGTGGGTGCGGCTCACATGGCGATCGATATGGCGATCGGCGATATCGTTGATGACGCAACCGGCCGAGCGCATGAGCACCACGCCGGCGACAAACACCGCCAGCACCAGCGGATCCGGCCTGCCCTCGCCCGCCACCCACAGGGCCCACAGGGTCGGCCACAGCAACAGGAAGATGCCGATGGGCCGGTGCAGGCGCATGAGCAGGGCGTATTCGTAGAGACGTTGTTTCATTGGCGCAGTATCTTCAACGGAAAAGGTCCGGCAGAAACATCTCTGCCACCAGCAGGGGCTTGCCGCCGACGTAGAACACCGAACGCCGTCCCCACACGCACATATCACCGGTGTCGAGTGCCGCCAGCGCCGGATAGACCTGAGCCGCGCCACGCAGGCAGGCCACCTCCAGCTCGTCGCGCCGCATGCCGGGCTCGGCGAACAGGGCCGCGCCCAAGGGCCGGTTGCCCAGCGCGGCGAGGTATTTCTGCCGGCCGGTGAGGGTACGGCGCGGGATCACCGAGCGCGCGAAGACCAGTGGCGTATCCTCACAGTAGAGCAGCACCTCGCGCACCAGCGCCATGTGACCGGCCCGCATGCCCAGGCGTTGCGCTTCGTCGCGGCGCGGACGCTGCCAGCCCTGGGAGAGCACGCGCACGTGGAAGCGCCCCTCACAGTGAGCGATGAGGCGGCTGGTGAGCGAACCGGCATCGAACAGCCAGCGCGCGGTGTCGTCGGGCACCGCGTGGCCGATGAGGCGACGCCGGGGGCGCCAGCGCGGCGCGTTTGTGCGGCTCGTGTTCATGCTGCGTATCTTCGACTGTTCGGGCTGCGGCTCGCGCCGGGCGCACCGATACTACCACGGCGCCCGCCCCGGCGGGGACCTCAGGCATGGCGCACGCGCTCGGCCTCCACCAGCCAGCGGCGAATGAGGGGCTCGATGGACTCCGGGTGGTCGCGCAGCATGAGGGCGGCGGCCTTCTGTACCCGCGGCAGGTATTCCATGTCGCGCTCGAGATCGGCGACCTTCATGCGCACCATGCCCGACTGGCGCGTGCCCAGCAGCTCCCCGGCGCCGCGCAGTTGCAGGTCCTTCTCGGCGATGAGGAAGCCGTCGTTGGTCTCGCGCAGGGCGGCGAGACGCGCGCGCGCGCGCTGGCTGAGACCGCCGTGGTAGAGCAGCACGCAGGTGCTGGCGGTACTGCCGCGCCCCACGCGCCCGCGCAACTGGTGGAGCTGGGCGAGGCCCAGGCGCTCGGGGTTTTCGATCACCATGAGGCTGGCATTGGGCACGTCCACACCCACCTCGATGACCGTGGTGGCCACCAGCAACTGTATCTCGCCGGCCTTGAAGGCGGCCATGACCGCCTCCTTGTCGGCGGGTTTCATGCGCCCGTGAACCAGGCCGATGCGCAGATCGGCCAACGCCTCGCGCAGTTGCGCGGCGGTATCCTCGGCGGCCTGCGCCTGCAGGCTCTCCGATTCCTCGATGAGGGTGCACACCCAGTAGGCCTGGCGGCCCTCGCGGCAGGCGCGGTGCAGGCGCGCCACCACCTCCTCGCGGCGGCTGTCGGGAATGGCGACGGTCTCCACCGGCGTGCGCCCCGGTGGCAGTTCGTCGATGACCGAGTAGTCGAGATCGGCATAGGCCGTGCGTGCCAGGGTACGCGGGATGGGCGTGGCGGTCATGATCAACTGGTGCGGCCAGGTGTCCCCGTCGCTGCCCTTCTCGCGCAGGGCGAGGCGCTGGTGCACGCCGAAGCGGTGCTGCTCGTCGATGATCACCAGGCCGAGGCGCGCGAAGGCGACGTCTTCCTGGAACAGGGCATGGGTGCCCACCACCAGGCGAATGTCCCCCGCGGCCAGTTGCGCCAGCGTCTCGCGGCGGCGCGCGACACCCTGCCTGCCGGAGAGAAAGGCGC
>Ga0256830_1000744_pt1 | contig 24458 bp, 35 predicted proteins | sample 128326metaG_FD_190537 | JGI IMG/M metagenome (GOLD analysis project Ga0256830, IMG submission 190537) | Hydrothermal vent microbial communities from Lau Basin, Pacific Ocean - 128-326 | ecosystem: Environmental > Aquatic > Marine > Hydrothermal vents | place: Pacific Ocean: Lau Basin | collected... | reverse complement strand
CAAGGAAGATGAGGGCAAAACTCTAGCTTTCTGTGTGTGGTGCCTTAGAGATCTGCTCGCCCAGAAGATAGCCCCGATGATGACGATTGAGGAAGCCAAACGGAAAGCCAATGCAAACGTCGATATAACTCCAAAACAACAGTCAAGTTACACCAAGTTTCTGGAATCTTGGAGCGAATTCATTAAGAATTGGAGGAAGTTCGTAGGGGCGCAGTGAATCCGCAGCTGGCAACCCGCTAAACAGGACAGTGCAAACCTTGCTATAGGACATAATGGTCGACATTAAAACAGCACATTTGTTTGCCGGAGCAGGTGGTGGTCTCTATACCGATCTTATTCTCGGATTCACCCCTATCTTAGCAGTGGAGCAAGATGAGCAGCGGTGCGAAATTCTCAGAAGGAGAAGCCAAGAAGGTTGGTGGCCCGACTTGCACGTGTGGCAAGGAGACATCAGACTGTTCGATCCATCCCCGTGGAAGCGAAAAGTGGATCTCGTGCATGCGGGCTGGCCTTGTCAGGATATTAGCTGCGCAGGCAGCGGAGCTGGTCTCAATGGCCCAAAGAGCAAGCTGTTCTGGGAGATCGTGCGAATCGTTCGCCACATACGACCCAGATACATCTTCCTGGAGAACTCACCAGCGATCACTAACAGAGGATTGGATCAAGTTCTCGGAGCGCTGGCCAAGCTGGGGTATAATGCGGTCTGGTGCGTGCTACCGGCTTCCGCCGTTGGCGCACCTCATCGGCGGGATAGGTGGTGGTGCTTTGCTGCCAACCTTGACAGTCAGAGACAGTCGCACCTTACTAGGCTCGCAGCCTCCACGACGCAGACGATCATCAGGACCACCGTTGGCTTGGAAAATAGCCCTGGAGACACCACCGAGCCTCCGAGCTGGTTCGAGATTGAACCCGATTTGGTGCGAGTGGTTCATGGGATGGCCGATGCGAAGCACCGAATAGCCGCGTTGGGGGATGGATGGGTGCCGCTGCAGGCTGCACTGGCATTCGTGCTGCTCCTGAACATTTTCGCTGGTGGTGAAGCTCTGCAACAGCTGACGAGGGTTCATAGGAACAGATGAGATCATGGCAGACACAACTAACAATCAGGCACAGACTCCTCCCAAAGATCGTTCCCTGTACATATAGAATGACCCGCCGCTCCCGCCAGCCCGTACATGCCCCAAGCATGGGGATTTAGCTACTGACAACATCATCCGAATAGTCATTATGCGTGGCACAACAGAGAAGATCGTGGCTACATTTTGCTTGAGCTGCCTGCTGGAGAAACTGATCGAACACGTTTCGCCGCTTGAATACATCGAACATGATGTTTAACCCAGATCACGGAGGAAATCACTATGTTCAGGATCTGGCCCAAACGATGGTGGCTTGTTTGGCTTCTCAGCTCGGTTCTGGCTGCAGTGACTGCTTGGTGGCTTGGTTTCAGAACTGGCCGCTGGTGGGGTGAACATATTTTGGGCTTCGAACGTGAATCCCGCGAACTTGATATACGCAGACTCTTGGCCTCCGACGCCAACACAGCTCTCAGGATAGACAAGTTGCTCTGGTATTGCCAGCCGCCCTACAGCAATTGGTATGAGCGGCAGCTGGAACTGATAAGCGGTCCAGTAACTGAGTGGGAAGAACAGTTCTTCGTGAGAAAGTGTGAGCCACATTTTGCGGAGTGGGCGATGTCAAGACACCATGACGCTGCTAAAGCTGCGCATTTCGTGCGTGTGTACACTTACTTCCCACCTCTGGTTCCTCTCCCAACCGCCGTGGACGTGCAAATGGAAGATGCGGAAAGCTGGTACATAGGCAATCTGCTGCTTGTGATGCCTGACGGAAACATCCAGAGGCTGCCTGATCAGCAGGTACAGGGTGATAGTGATGTACCTGAAGGGTGGAGCAGACTGAGAAAGACGATAGAACGACTAACAGTTAGGGAATGGCTGGTACCAAAGGGAACCATGATGGATGTTATAGTTGTTGCTCGCCGCCCCGAGTGCCGATCTATACCTGCAGAGGTGGTTGCTTCGAAACTGAAAATCCGTGTGTTGGACACAAGCAATTCATTCGATCGAGGCGAACGTCTGAGACAGTACTTCTACGGTATGTAAGCACCTATTCGGCGCCACTAACTTTGACTCGTAGGGAGCCAACTACAGTCATCCTACCAATTGGTTCTCCATTTTCCCACTGGCAATACCGCAGGTCGGAACCTAAACCGTGAAACAATAACTAGAGTAGTGGCAGCCCGAACAAGGCGATGGCACAAAATGCGCCTTGATTTAGATTGGGTCTAGTTTCTCAAGTCTGTACATGGCACATCTCCTTTCGTCGACTCGGCTATAGTCCTGATGGAGCTTTATTAGGAATAGGGAAAGGATGTTCCAGCGCAGTTTGTTTCCTTGGTACGGGGGGAAACATCGCTTAGCAGAATGGATTATCGCACATTTCCCACCGCACGACTGTTATGTAGAGGTCTTCGGTGGGGCCGCTTCCGTTCTGTTTGCCAAGCCACCCAGCAAGGTTGAGATCTACAACGACATCGACAGCGGACTGGTAAATTTCTTCCGATGTCTTCGCGATCCTGACAAATGCAAACGCATGGTGGATTGGCTCCGTAAAACTCCATGTTCGCGCGAACTATATTACGAAAGCATGAAACTAGCCCAAGATCCATCAGTAGATGATATAACCCGCGCGGCAGCTTGGTTCTACATCGCACGACTCAGCTTTGCCGGACGATGGGGAGAAGGATGGAGATTCAGTACAACTAAAAATGAGGCCGCGACCTATGCAGACAGCATTGATGACCTTACCTCCTTCCAAAAGCGCATAGAAAGAGTATCTATAGACCATCTCGACTTTCGTGAATGCATCAAACGTTATGATGGCCCGCGGACCCTCTTCTACTGCGATCCGCCATACCATCCTGCAACCAGACTTCCCAAACATTATAAATGCGACCTCACAGCAGCCGATCATGATGATTTAGTCGACCTATTACTAAAAATCCAAGGCAAAGCCGTGCTGTCAGGATATCCATGCGACCCCTACTGCCAGCTAGAAGATGCAGGATGGCAACGACTAGAGAGAAAGACATTTGCACAAGCACAACTGTGTAAAAATAAACCGCGAAGCCCTAGAACAGAATGCCTCTGGATCAAGCGAGCGGAGTAGTGGGACCGATGAGGTATACCAGCCTCTTTTCCTTCTATGGCTCAAAGTCGAAGCTATCTCACTTGTATCCACCTCCTAACTATCCAGTCATAGTGGAGCCATTTGCTGGATCGGCAGCTTACAGCGTACGATATCACGACCGCCAAGTTATTCTTGTCAAGATTAACCCAAGGGTCACTGCAGCTTGGAAGTTTCTTCTAGACCCAGAAGCAGAGCAGTGGGTCCAACAAATTCCGGAACATGTACAACATGGTACTATCGTAGACGACCTCATCCCAGGAGCCCCCAATGGCTTAAAAGAGATTCTGCGGGCCGAAGCTAATATGGGTACCTTAGGAACAAGTGGCGTCCATAAACGAGTCACAAAGATCGGAGCATATAACTGGCACCGTATCAAGAAGAAATTACTGTGGTTCTTACCTAAGATCAGACACTGGAAGCTCATCGAGGGTGACTACTTCAACGCCCCAAACATAGAGGCAACCTGGTTTATCGACCCCCCCCTTACTTCACAGATGCTGGCAAACGCTACGCATATAACAACCTTGACCCCAATCAATTACGACACTGGGTGCTCAGCCGAAAGGGCCAAGTTATAGTATGCGGGACTACCGAACAAAACTGGCTGCCCTTCAGCCCATTGGCAACCGAAAGGACCTTCAATTGCCAATTGCGAAGACACCGCGCGACAGAAGGAATTTGGTATGCCAAGATCTATCAGAACATCAGTGCTCCAAGTTCACCGACAGATACCACTCTAGGAGCTACACGTACAGAAAACGCACACCATGATCACTGTCTGGCCTAGCAATCCCCCACTCTCGGCCACCAGCTTCACAGGCATACAATACTTTCCCACTAGATCCCTTATGTCACACCTCCTGCAACTGATAATTCTTCAAGCCGAACCAAACCTCAACGTAAATTTTCTTGTATTGACAGAAGAACGGTTTCAACAGATCATAAATCTTGTCCGGTATCCTCGTGTATCTGTCCCCTATCGCTATGATTGGATTCCCAACTGTGCTGCTATCTATAGGTTCAAGCCGATACCTGTATTTTCCTGGCCTACTATGCAATTCGACCCAAAGAGCCTTCGCCCAATTGGGAACCACCCAAAATTCACATAAATCACTAGGACATAACAATACTTTCTCGTCATCTACTAGCCGCCAAATCGACGAAGCAGGCCGAACAAAACAAAATTCTGCTAACTTCATAAAAGATCAGCCCTCCAATTTAGTTGCCGCCATCACGCGGGATCCATCGTGATCACGACCTACTACTACGCCGCAGTCTGGACACTCTATGCCCACCATACTTCAACGTACAACTTACCATAACGTACCAGCAACACAAACAGTTCTGATTCGGCATTGGGAAAAACCAAACACGGGCAACCATCCACACACTGTACGGGTTAGCAGTGATGAACTACGACGCTCAATCTCATGCCTGCCTCTGCTAGGTATCGTATGAAGCACAACCCATAACCGACGCGCACGCTTCGGCACCTTCCATCTCTTCCTCATCCCCCTTGCGCATATCCTAGTGCTGCGGCGGAGTGTGCGGCTACCCTGTCTGCAGTGCTTCGAAATACCGAAATTTCGCTGATCGAATCTCGTTGTCACTGAACTCGCGAGACTCGGGGGGTCGAAACTGTGGGACTGCCGCCAACACACGGTCGCCAGGCTCCAACGTAATACTGACGCGGTTGGCAAGGCTAGTCAACCCAAACTTAGCCTCCAACAGAGAGGCTGTATTCGGGTGACCTACCGCGCCGACAATCTCATGCCCGTTCTCGCGGTATATCCTGATTAAGTCGCGAAAAAAATGTTCTTCATGCTCAACAACCACCATACTATGGCATCCTGCTGCATCTGGCTGTGGCAACATCATGGGCGAAATAGCAGTCGTGATGTACACTTTGGCCATATGGACTACCTCCTCTACTTGTGCCACCTACTCAGCCTGACTAGTCCACCCAGTCCGCCTTTCGGCGGCTGCCTCTGTCGTTCTCCAGCCACCAACACTCCGAATCATCGCGACGACTCGTAGTAAAAAATTAACTTCACCCAGCAACTTCAACGCTATAGATAAAATATGTTCACTGCGAGCTACTTGTTCTCGCAGGACTTCAACAAAATAGCTAGATCAGATCGCGATACCCTAACACGCCAACCATCACCTGCTCCACAATTATCAACAAACCACTCGTGTATAGCGTCAACTTGACACCAATAACCAATAGGCACTACAGCCTCTACATAAGATCCATAACCCAGTAACCTGTGAACCCTTGCTCAAATACACCGACACCAGCAAAAATTGATCCCGTGCCATCACCCTAAACCCCACTCACTCCCTATACCATTACAGCACATTTACTACTACACACACTAGGAAAAGCTCACATAGGCCAACGACATCCACTCCACCAAGACAGATATAGCACACACAACACTCTCCACAACACAAAAACATGACCAGAAAGACATAAATACACAACACACAAGTAAACAACCAATACAAAAACCAAAAAATACGATAAAGAAACAAAGACGAAAAGAAAAGCTAAGTTTTGAAAAGACCTACCCCGCGGCCGGGCCATCCACAAGCGTACACCATACTCAAGAAAACCGGGTGCCATATCGCCTATCCCATACGCATCATGCTGTCCGCGTAGGTCTGGCCATCCAGCGTAAATCGCTGTATGACATACACTTACGACATGCCAGCATGTTTTTGACAATGTCTACTCAGTAGGGACAATAGTGTGTGCCGTAGGCGAGCGGGCCTATAGCCTACTCGCTAGCCTTGCCTAGCGACTAGCGAGTAGTGAATCGTTCAGCTAGGCATTAGAGCAGTAGGAGGAAGGGCAGTGACTGAGTTAGAGCGAGTCGCGCTGATTTTCTTGACCGGCGCGGCTCGCAAGCTGGCCGAGTCCGGCCGGACCGGGTTACTGCCAATGGTCCGCCGGGCTTGGTCGGACGAGCGGTTTCGTAGCATCTGGTTTCAGTGCGCTTATGAGCGCTGGCCAGGTGCTACTGAGCCGCGCGAACTGGCAAAAGCGCTGTCGCGTACATGGCGCGCAGCGCTTCGCTGGGCTAGGGAAGGCACTATCCATCGGCAGGATACCGAGGCTCAAAAGATCGCCGAGCCCAGCAAGGATGCTGGCGAGGGAATAAGCCCGGAAGATATCGAACGGGCTATCCCGCAGACTGCCGAACGGATTCGGCAGGTTATCGAAGAACATGGACGTTGGTGTACAGAGCAGGATGCTATCGCGCTAGCCCGATGGGTTTGGCGGTTGTGTTCCCGCCGCCAGCTACCAACGGGTAGCGCGCGTACGTTGGCTCGTTGGTTTCCGCGAGACTATCTGTTCGATCGAGTGGTCAACGGGTAGTCTCGCGGGTAGCTCGGCGCCTAGGTCAACCCGCCGCCTAGGCGCCGGGCTTGATGTTTCTGTGGTTAGGCGGGTTGGCAGTAGGAGGTTCAAAGATGGCTCGCAGGTTTCGTAGGGCACAGTACAACGCTCTTGCGGACATGATTGTGGGAGCCAATGACGAGGTTAGACGCCTCGTCCAGGCATCTGTTAGCCTAGGGCATCAACCTACGTTGGCCGATGTCAGAGTCTTTTACGCGGCCGCTTTCGGCCGCCAGCTTGGCGAGGTTAGGGAGGACGTGATCAGACGAGGACAAAAGGAATGGATGCCCGAAGACGCCAGTGGCCGCCGCGGCGGCGCGTTCAGTCCAAGTAAGTGGCTAGCTGCTACACTGCAGCTGCCACAGCTGACCAACTACAAAGACGACAACGGCCGAAAGGCCGAGCATCCGGTAGCATGGAACTCAATCTGGGCAGACGATATCCGCCAAAGGGTAGTCGCGTGCATGGAACTAGCGAGGATGCTCTAGCCGCCTCTGACTAGCTCCGCTGACCTGCCCCGCTAGGGCTTGCGGGTTCACCTAGCGGGGTAGGATTTAAGCAACAACAGGAACCCGCGGCCCCAGCCGCGTAAGGCAGGTTCGCATCTGCCCTGGGGACTTCGAGGCCAAGGCCAGTACATTGAGCCGCCCAGTGTGCTGGCCAGAGCGGGTTTAGGCGGCAAAGGCAGTAGGAGGCTGCCTATGCGTTATTTACCACTCTGGTTGGTTGCGGCACTGTTTCCGCGCTGGCTAGTGTGGTAGTTACGAGCCGCGGCCTAATTGTTGGGCCGTTCTCGTCTGGCGCTGAGGCTGGTCACTGGCTAGCTACCAGTGGCTATCCTCAGCGCGACACATTGTTCCTGCCGGTCAGCGACTTGGTTCGCTGGCTGGCTGACCGCTCAGGCTACTCGGTATCATCGCCAGATGCCGAGTAGTCCACAAGGCCAGCGTCGGGGTTCTCCGCCTCGGCACTGGCCTTTTTTTGTGCGCCGATCCTGGGGCCAGCATCGAGGCGGTTTACCATGCCTTGATGCTGGCCTTTTTTATTGCGCCGATATGCCAGCATGTCGTCGTAACCCCATACCTAATACAGGGTTGCGTCAAGGAAGCAGCATGCCAGCATGTCGGCATCCCTACTGCATGGTCGCACAGCACATACTCGGCGGTTATGCAGCAATGTCCAAAATATCACATCGGCTAACGGATAGCAGCACATCGGTGTACACGTCTGTGGCACCAATGCCCACATGTCGGCATAGGCATACCCCGTTGCGACATCGGTTTCCTGTACAAGCGAACACAATCCTGCCCTCGGCATCATATGCCATCATGTCGGCATGAGTCTGTCTCGCTAGCCATGTACATCATACGGCGGTTGTATAGCAGTGTATGAATATCGGCGTCTATACGCTACTACAGCATATCGGCAGACATATCATCGGAGAGCATGTCTAATGCCAGCATGTCGGCATATCTAATACAACAACCACGTCCAGTGTACGTCTATCGGCCTATCGTGCAGTCTAGTGGTGTACGCACCGTCAAGCGGCACGGCATGCCAACATGACGTCATACGGTTTGCTAGTGTGCACACGGACACACCTATATCGGCGGCGGAACGGTGCTATGCCAACATGTCGGCATGACAGATTTTCCTTGACATATCCTATTCGGTCTGCCTATCCAGTACCAAGTATCCTGTACAGTGTCCCAATGCCAACATGTCGGCATTCCTATGATATCTACGCGCGCGATATGCCAGCATGTCACGGGTTGTGACAGAGTGTCCTGTGGATGTATTACATAGTCGGGAGCAGCAAGCACGTCTGCCGGGCCTAGCCAGCCCGGCCAGCAAGTCCCCTAGCACATCTTCGTGCCCTTCTTTTAGATGCCAACATATCGGCATGTTCCATAGAGATAGCTGGCCACATATGGTGTACGACAGGCTATCGACGGCTAATGCCAACATGTGTTTGGTTGTGACAGGAATTGGGCGGAACGTATTGTATGGGCGACAAGCGAAGGTTAGCCTGACCTGCCTAGTTGCGTAGACTAGGTAGGTTAGGCGGGCAGAGGAGGTCCGTTATGAACGCACGTAAGACCGCGCAGGCCATTGCCGAGCTATCCATGCTCGGCGCAATGGCTGCCCATCAGGACATATATGATGCTATTGCCTATTTTGACGTCATCCATGCGCTGGCGCGAGCTGTCGATTACAGTCACACTGTACACACCAACTATGCGCAGTCGCAGTGTCAGCGTGCTCTAACCATAGCCAAACGGCTTGGACCGCCGGCTGTACACTTGGTCCGCGATGCCTTGTCCTGACCATCCTTCGGGGGCGGCCGCCGCCCCTTGCGACTTGCCATGCCAACATATCGACATTTTATTAGCTACTCACCAACCATGGCGGCGGTATGCCAACATGTTAGATGTTGTGACAGTTTCTGTGGCTAGCGTATTATTAGGGCGACAAGCGAAGACAAGTCCGGCTAGCCTAGCTGCGTAGGCTAGGTTAGCTCGACTAGGCAGGAGGAGGTAGTATGAACATAAGAGAGCTTCTGATTCAGGAGATAGCCTTCCAACTATCCAATATCCATAGATGGGACTACGATACCCGTCGAATGCTTGGCTTGGCGATGGCCACGGTGTTGCACGCCATAGCGCAACCTATTGTGGAGCTCCGAGAGGCATGCCAAGCTGCGCACAAACTTATCGTCGAAAACTGCTGTGCACCAGAGCTAGAAAGCCTCATCTGGAAGTTGGAGCGCGCTATGAGCGAGTAGTGTTCTCTTACATGAGGTCTTCCCCGGCTTCGGCCGGGGTTTTCCTTATGCCCACATGATGACATTTGTGCACATCTACCAGTCTCGGCAGCTCTAATGCCCACATGTCAACGGTTGTGACAGCTCTGCAGGGAAGCGTATTATATGGGCGACGACAACAGGGTTGGCCGCCGAAAGGCGGGTCAGGCGGGCTGGCCTGCCGAGTAGGCGGCAAGGGTAGAGGAGGATCAAGCATATGAAGAGAATGGCTTTTATTAGCCGACACAAGCCGACTGCGGAGCAGGAAGCACTCGCTCGGCAGAAGGGATACGAACTCGTACATCTTGGCGACAGGGACGGCTTCAGCGCCGACTTCTCTGACCTAGAGAGCTACGACGCCGTATCAGTGGTTCACGCGGCTGCAGCACTCCGAGTACTCCCATACTGTCAGATAGTCGGTATCTGGGAGAACGGCCGGAGGCCAGGGCCGGATGGCAAGCCGGAATTCTATCCGGTAGCCCTCCATGTGTACGAAGTCGCTAGCATGGAGGTTTCCGGCTGTGTCAATAGCTTCCCCCCGCAGGTTCGCGAACTCTAGCTACATACGCCGCACCAACGAGGCCCTGCCCCAGGGATGGGGCGGGGCCGGGGTTTAATGCCATCATGTCGACATCCGTCCCGCCTTCAGAATCGGCCTACAACAGCTGCGTCTCGGTACGCGACACATTGGTCAAGCTAGTCTGTCCATGCCTCAAAGGCCAGTCTTGTCGGCCTAAGCAGGCAGGACTTCCCTTGACCTTCGTTTGCTACCCTTTCTGACGCCGTGACAACTCCCAGCTAGTGCGTGCTCCATGGGTAGCTCCGCAGAGTAGCCTCCATCGGCAGTCAGCCCTGCCCAGCGAGTAGCCCGCCTCCGAGCGACCTCCGACCTAGTGTCCCATCCCAGCGGCGGCAGTGAGAATCCGCATCCCGTCAGGGCCGCTAGTCCGATGCCAACATGACGGCATCCTCACCATCCCAGCTTATAGTGGACATTCGACCACTAACCCTGCCTAGCGAGTATCGGTCCACTATGCCAGTATGGTGACATCTTATCCTCTATATATCCATTTTGGCACATCGGAATAACAGTTCATACTTAGACAGTCGGCCAAGTGGTCGGCGCAAGCTCACATATGCCAACATCACGGCATACCGTATGCATTATGATCAAGAGAACACGTACCAGCCGGCACAGCAGAAGATGCCGCGCAAATGCCAACATGTCGGCATGCGTCAACCCCATAGCCACCACGATGACTATCTGTACACGTATAACATACGCAACCATACCAATAGATAGGAAACATCGCTAGCCTATGCCAACATATCGGCATCATGAGTGCACACTCATGAGTGCACACTAGGGAACGACTAGTGAACATAAATCAGCGCGGCAGACAAGTATCACAGCAGCGCGCAAATGCCAACATAACGGCATGCGGCACACCTTATGACAGGACGTATATGATATTCAGGATGACACGCAGAAGAGGCAAGCACAACAGCAGCGGCCCGCTAATGCCAACATGCAGGCATCGGCAGCCAAAATTTCCCTTGACAAAACGCGTTCGGTTTATCCATACATTTCTAGCTAGGTGTACACCATCGGCTGGAGGGTTCTTATGCCATCATGAAGGCATCTTCTACTGACTACGCGTGCGCGCGTGCGCGATGTCAACATGTAGCAGTTGTGACAGCCTAGGGACAGAATGTATTATATAGGAAGACCGGCTCTCATATCCGCCGGGGCCCACTCCACCCCGGCACATCACGTCCCATAGCAAGTCCCGCAGCACATCCCCTTTCCCTCCTTATAATGCCGTCATGCTGGCATTTTGCACATAGACATGTACAAAACGTCAGCATGGCAGCAGCAGAGAATCCCTTGACAAACTTCGTTCGGCACACCAATACAGGTAGTGAACACTATGTCGCGTACTGCACCACAATAGATACACGCGCGCGAAATGCCGACATGTTTGCTGTTGTGACAGCCCTTGCCGCCGGCGTATTATGTACGCAGACAATTAGATTCAAAGCAGTAGGAGGATTGTCGATGCCACAGCTTTGCTTGTTTCATGCCCGCGTTTTGCGCCCGCGCCAGCCCTATCGGTTGGTGCGGGAGAGGCGGGATTGCGACGTTTGCAACCCGCCGCCGGAACCGCCCGAGCCTCCCGAGCCGCCCGCTCCGGCGGCTATCCCGCCGCGGCCGCGGCCGCCTCGGCCATGGCCAGCTTGGGCTGGGCCAGCGGCTGCCGCAGCACTGGTGGCTTGAGGAAGGGATGCCCACATGTAGGCATTCCACATATTATTTACGTGAGGCTATATGCCGACATGTCTATGGTTGTGACAAGTTCGGCTTGGTACGTATTATTGGGGCGAACGGTCAAACAGGTTTCTATAACAGGCAGTGGAGGATAAAGCATATGTGTAAGTGCGAATTTGCGTTGACAGTACCGCCGGCTCCGCCGAGAGTCGGCGCAAACCGCAAAAACCGCCTCTTTCTGTGGGCACGGAAACGCCGTATCCGCGATGACGTCGTCTGGTTGGCACTCCGCGAGGTAGGAGCGCCGCCGACACTGAGCCAGCGGCGTGAAGTCCGCCATACAATAACTGACGTCGATGGCCGCATCGTTAGCTTCCGTTGTCTCGAGGACTATCGCGACATTTCCGAGGAGCAGCTCCAGGCTGCTATCCGCTGGCTAAAGAGTCGGGACATTTGCTACTACTGCGGATTCGACTGCACGGACATGCGTATAGGCTTCGATTGTCCATGGTGCGGCAGCAACTAATATTCTTCGGCCCGGCCGACGCCGGGCTTGCTCCGTAATGCCAACATGTAGGTGTTGTGACAGTACACGCCTAGGCTGTATTATATGGGCGACAACAAGGCCACTCGGCTGGCTGGCCATCGGGGCTGGCCGGAGTGGCCGCAGCAGAAGGAGGTAAAACATGAAACTGATGACACCAGTTCTCACGCAGTCTGGAGTCTTGTATGCTACTCCAGACGATCTGCGCCAGCTTTTGGATGACGGTGAATCACTGAGAGTCACCACATGCGGGGCCATTGGGCCCAAGCACGAACCCTTTAAGTATATTTGCCGTTGCCAGAGAGAGTGTACTGACGGTCACACAGTCTCTCTCCATGGGCTAACCGTCCGCATAGTGGAGAACGATTACGTAGACGTACCCAACGCGGAGTTACCAGACTTCGCGCGGGGCTGAAAGCATACGGCCGAGCCATTACTGCTCGGCCACTTGGTATATGCCAGCATGTTGGCATTCATCCCTTCAGCTACATCTCACAGGTGTAATGCCACCATGTCTATGGTCGTGACGGCCTCTGCTAGCGGCTAGATGCGGCACTCGACCATTCTCACACGCCATGCCAACATGTTAACATTCGTTCTACCCTACCACAGCAACGGCTTCCAATGCCAACATGTCGCAGTTGAGACAGCCTACGACGCTAGCGTATTATGTACGCGGACAGCAAAACAACGGTAGCAGGAGGTAAGCCGATGAAAGTTTTACAGTGCGTTGGTCCACATTTTGACTTCGACCATGAGCGCGGCTTCACCCCAGTTTGGTACGTTGAACTGGGGTATGCCGATCAAGACTGGTTTGCGGGCGATGATGTCGATCGCCCACTCATCAGAGAAAAGTTCTACAGTTTCCAGGCTGCTGAACGCCGCTTCAACCAACTAGCTCGGCGGCACCCTGATGCAGAAGACTTTTTCGAGGCGGACCCTGCCTAGCCTATCAGACTGTGATACTACACGGACGCCTACTGGGCGTCCGTTTTCTTTTTCCCGATGCCCACATGCTGGTATTGTGACAGTTCGACTAGACAGTGTATTACCAGCATGCCTAGACTAGCCGGACACCCAGCCGAAACCACAAGGAGCCTTTTTGTCGCTACCAATGCCACCATGTTGACATCCGTACCACTCACAATCACAACGATGTGCGGCGGCACCAAAGATTACATCAAACCCTTCCTAATGCCAGCATGTCGGCATCGGTTGACAAAGTCCGTTCGGTGCGCCCGTCCATATGTATCCCTGCGACCACATCCGGCAATGCCAACATATTGGCATCCGGTGCTTCTGTACAGCGTACACTGCGGCACAGTATCCGCATACCAGACTGGACACGTAATGCCACCATGACAGCATCAGATAACTCTCTTGACAAGTCCTGCTCGGTGCGCACATACAGCATCCACATCAGTTTAGTAGCAAACATGCCAGTATGATGGCATTCCATATATAAGTAGCCGCGCACGTAATGTCTACATGTTACGTATTGAGACAAACAGCGGCAGACACGTATTACTTGGGCAAAAAAGATCAGAGAAAGGAGGAAAGATATGCCAGTAGTAGTGTTAGGTCCACAATGTGCGGAGACCGAGCGGGCCGAGCAGGTAGCGCGCCAGCACGGCTGTCTCATTGGACATGCCGTGAAGAACCTCCGGCGCGTCACCAGTGCTACCGAGATGGCCCATGGGGTAGCCTACCCGCTACCTATTACCCAGGCTACCCGCCTCATGGAGCCCAGCCCTATGATCACGGTCGGCTGCCGTATACATTATGTCGGCCGTCCGTGGCCAGAAGTCTCCGAAGTGATCCATCTGCCACTGGGGCCGGCCGTACACTTGCGGCTGGCCGCTGTACTCAAGAGGATTGGTTAATGCCCAGCCCTTCCGGTTGGGGCGTGCTCTCTAATGCCAACATGTGTTATGTTGTGACAGATAGTAGCAGCACCGTATTATATGGGCGGACAACGCAGCAGACAGAACAGAAAGGAGGGACGCCATGAAAGTACGTATAACACACAGTCCAGGCCTTTCAAATACCACTTTTCATCGTCGCTGTCGTTCCGGGCAGCGGTACTGGTGGCTCCGCGAAGAAAACGGAGATTTTGTGGAGTTTCCGGAGCCCCGTTATTGCTATCGGGGCGACAAGCCACTGGACATTGTGCTTGATCTAGAGCCGGGAACTTACGTGCTGGGTTGCGGGCCGGCTGGCAAGTTCGGCACCCGCACTACGATCCGGGTGCCCAACGACGTCGAGGTAGTAGAAGACTAATCACATACAGCATCCACAGCCAGCTTCGGCTGGCTCTTTCTATGGCCAATGCCAACATGTTGCCATCCGTATACCCCGAACCTGCAATAGAACGGCTAAGGTCCCAAGCGTATAGTGTCACCATATGGAAGCTATACCATCGGCCCAACGTAGGCTGCATCGCTAGGCACCTTGGACGGCTCTAATGCCGCCATGTAGGCATCATACTACCTCATGCCAACATACTAGTGTCGGCCACATAAACCGATCCACGGCCAGCTATATGCCACCATGTCGGCGTCCCAAAAATTGCCTTGACAAACTTGGTTCGGCACACCTAAGCAGCAGTAGACAGAAGTTAAATGCCATCATATTGGCATTCCACATATAGATAGCAGCGTGCACGCGTAATGCCGACATGTCAAGGGTTGTGACAGACCTGCCCGACGATGTATTATGTACGCGGACAGCAAAGACTAGCAGTAGGAGGATAGACGATGTATAATTTGCACAGCTGCTACGTAGTCAATGGTTTCTACGGCGGCTACAGCTACCGCGACAAACACGGGCATAGCGTGATGGTTTCGTACGCTGATGCCCGAGATGTTGTGAAGCTGGCCAAAGAACATGGCCAACAAGTGCACTTGGCGGGCACGAACTGGCAACGCCACGGGTACCACGGATGGGGCCAGCCCGTAGACGCGGACACTGCCGCACTATTGATTGAGAAAGATAGACAAAGGTTAGTAGGAGGCTACAAATATGAATAACAAGCGCACACAACATGCAATCGAGCAGGCGTCTATGGCCGTTAACTTACTGGCTCGCGCGATTAACCTCATCGCAGAAGATGACATGGCCCATCGTCGAGTTATTCTCACTATGCTCGAGGAGGCCGAATGGTGGGTCCGCGCTACCCGCCGCGAGCTTGACACACAGAGCAAGTGATCCATTTACTACACACCAAGCCACCATCGTGTGGCCTTCTCTTTGATGCCAACATGTCGGTGTTGTGACAGCCACAACTTGGTACGTATTATAATGGCGACCAGAAACTAGCATTGGAGGGTTAGACGATGGGTGAGCTACTTGAACAAATTTCCTCTGGTGGACCCCCTGAGATCGAGATAGATAAGGTCCGCCAAGCATTTCCTGACTTGTATCAAGCACTTCTGTCTACCGAGGATACCATTTTGGAGCGGGCCGCCCAGTTCCTCCGGGAGCAGCCCAAACCGAAGCCCATCCCGCCGTACACAGAGTTCGGCCATATCGTCATTCCCATATGTCGACGAATCCCATGGAGTACACCTACCGACCGTGATCAGTGGTTGCGCTCTTTGGCTAGCATCATGGTCGAGTGGCCTACCGGTCTTCCCGCCTGGCAACTCCGTGACACACTTCTTGCTGCTGGTCTGCCCGAATCTTTGGTACAGATAGTCTACACACATGAACAGCAAGCCGAGGACAAGGAATGGGAATACCGTTCCAAATTTCGCGTCTATCGGTTTCGTAATCACGAAATAGCTGTAGACATGGACACACTCGAGGTTCACGGCATCGACTGGGGCCAATCGGGGGAGCGTCCAGTCGTATACATCACCCCAGATTGGGACCCCTTCATCAATGGTGTACGCCCGCGCCCATGGGTCAAAGATGGTCAAACGGTAGAAGGAATTTGGCGCATCTGTCGGCCCGGTAAGATTACTTTGACCCGTGACAATATCTGCCCCGGTATCATCGTTTCTGAAAGGGATACCGCACCTGGTGAGCACCGTGGCGTTATTTGGGCCCGTCTGAAACGGCTACCCGAGCGGCAGTATAGCCTAGATGTAGGATATGGTGAGCCTACTGTGCGGATTTATAATGCCCAGCTCGACCTAGTCGACCAAGTTCCGCTGGGCAAATTCCTAGAAGGCAAACCCTACCGTAAGCTGGCACGGCATACCCCCGATCTAACCCGCGTACACCGGCTGATCGACTGAGCCCACTCGTACTGGTGGCCATGGAGGGCCTTCCCAACCTTAATGCCAACATGGAGACTTTTCGCTACCAAACACCTATATACGGCTGCCTATTTATAGCCATGGCCAGCATTTCCTAGACACGGTCGCAAATGCCAACATGTCCTTTGTTGTGACAAATCTCATGTATCCTGTATTATAAGGGCAAACCTAGCAGTGGAGGGTTAAACCAATGAGTACAACAGCAGAGTCTCAATATACATATCAGACAGTTTCTCCCGACACCAAAGAGGGCAAGCGCCAGCTTCGCAAACTTCTGCGAATGGTGCAGGACTGGAACTCGGGCGACTGGTCCCTACGGGCCGACCCGAACACCGAGTGGGGACTTGTCTTACGCCGCCGGATCAAAGGTGACGTGGGCGAGCCCGACAGAGAAGTGGATATCCACCTGAACGTCAAGGTGGAATTCCCGACCCCGTTCGAGGCCAAAGCCCGCGAGTGGCGGTGCAACTATATTTACTTCACAAGCCAGTACGCTATTGCAACCATACTGTACCTACTGCTCGACGGGTGGCGCCCTTACGTCAGGGTTAGTACAGGCTCACAGAACACCACTGACCGCAACATGCTATTCGCACACTTTGTGATGCATAAGCCACCCGAGTATCACGTCGATATCTCATGGTCAATGTGGCAGAATGGCCAGATATTGCTACTGGGGGCAATTAACTAACGGCCAGCGGGGCCGCCTCCGGGTGGCCCCAATCTAAAAGCCCACATGATGGCATCGGAAAAATTCTCCCCCGGACCAATGCGGATGCCAACATGTCTTCTCTTGTGACAGCCAAAACAAGAACCGTATTATACCACTGACAATTAAGCCTAGTTTTGGAGGGTTAGACCGATGAGCACACAGTATTACGACTACCACAACGGCCAGTCACGTCCTGTCCGGCACGTCAGGGAAATCCCCCACTTCCGCAAAGTCATGGCGCATGCCCGTATCGAGGGCGCCAACACACGCAAGCTTGCCAGTCAGTACCACCGCCTCATTAAACGGCTGGCCGAGTACGTCGGCCGCAAGGGTTATCGCGTCTGTATCTATCACATCATCCCCGATCGGTTGCACTTCCACCCCGATGTTCAACTCTGGATCATGAAGGGCAAGCACATCTACTTCGAACTCTGGACGAATGGCCACTGGTTCTTCTACAAAGACTCACCTGACAGCCACTGCTCTATTTCTCTCGGCCGCCGCGTAGATGTTGCAGTCAAACGGCTACTCAAATATCGTCTAGCCGAAAAACGGAAACACGCCCAGAAAATGGCCGAATATCTCCAGGAATTGCCCGAAAAATGGCGAAAATTGGCCGAAAATCTGCGCCCGACCTGCCTCCGATTGACCCCCAAGCCCAACGGCAAAGTTCTTATTACAGACATATTCCATGACGTCGGGGGCTACATGGTGAACGAATATTCAGAGGAAGAGATCACGGCCGAGAAGCTCCAGCAACTCCAGCAGGGGCACGATGAAACCTACCATCGCAACTCAGTGGACCCCTATCTTGACTTCCTCGGAGTTCCAAGTATCGGCTAATCCTCCTCTGCCGTGTTGTCCCGCGACTAGGGCTGGCCTTTCTTGGCTGGCCCTATCTACTAATGCTCACATGTGGACATGCATGGATATAACTTGTCTGTACCAAATACATTGGTAAATGACCTAAATGTTGGCATCTGTACTTATATCAACACCAGTATGTCGGCATGCTTGCCGAGACGTTGCCAATCCCGTTTTCGGCCGCCATCAAGCACGACTCTGTGTCAAAATCCTGACACGGCCGTAATGCCAACATGCCATCAGTTGTGACAGAAAAACGACGGTATGTATTATAGCACCAAACCTAGTAAGAGGAGGGTAACACCATGATCCGGTATCAAATCAAAGACAAGCATGGTATAGAAGCTGCGCAATTGCTAATCAAACGGTGGATCCGCAGAAAAAAGCCCGTCAAAGAGAATCTGCCCTGGACGTGGGCACGCCTTCTCAACGGTGACCGCGAGGAGTTCTCCGCCCAAGATGCAGCGGATCTGTTGGCATTAACTATGCGTTCCCCGACAATTTTGCCACATTATCAAACTGAAAAGTGGCCTTTTTTGGCGATTGGCCCCAAGTCTGAGAGCTTGCGCTACCGATTTGACCTGGCTTGGTCCAAAGACGGAGTTCTAATCTCAACGGATGGTCGTAGAATGCATATCACAAAACTCAGGGAAGACCTACCTAAAGAGTTACGTACATACAATTCCAAAGGCGAACAAGTAGACATTCCACAAGACTTTAACCATCCCCGCATAGACGGGATATTTTCGCCTGAGGACTTCAAGCCCAATTCACAAGAATGGAGGACGATTCACCTTTTATCCCTAACCAATACTCCAGAGTTCTGGATTGTCCCTGATTCTCCGTTTGATACAGGAATCCTTGGCATCCGCATAGAAGACAGAATAGTGAACGCACGGTACTTACTCGAAGCTGCTCAGTCGGATTATGTACAGTATAAATGGAAGAACGGTATGCTAGTCGTCATACCAAGTCTAGACAGGCTGTATGGCTACTCGGTAGCCTATGTTATGCCACTGGAGAACTAATTCTACTTAGCGGGCTCTATTAGGGCCCGCGTTGGCTATGCCAACATGTTAGATGTTGTGACCACCATAAAGAATCTTGTATTATATGGGCGACAGAGAACGCCGCGACGCCAAGCCCAGCGGTTGGGCAACGGCAAGGTGGCTACAACAAAGGAGGGTTAGCCAAATGACTACGTACAGAATATTTACTTGCGACGATGGCTATGTGGACAACTATGCTTGGGTTGAGCGCTTTCAGCTCAAGGGCGCCGACGTAACTATTCCGGCCATCCTGATCGGCGAAGAAGGGCGTGGTCGGGAGCTAGGCGTCCTACCCGTGTCTCTGCCACCCGAGATGCACCGCCACTGGGAAACCGAGGGCAAGATCAAGGTCGAAGCTGCCACCATCGGCCAAACTCGCCGGGGCACGCCTAAGCTGCTGCCGCCCGACGGTGAGCCTACCGATGAACACGCCATACTAGTAATGCGTACACCGATAGGATTCCGTGGTAGCAACGACCATACTGGTGACCGTATTGGGTGGCAATGTACACACTGCGACCACAAAGAATATACCACTGACGACCCACCTGATGAATGTACAAATTGCAAGCACAAGAACTACAGCTCTTGGGACATTAAACTACTGGTCAAGCCGCTCGAAGGGCGTATTCTGTGCAAAGGCGTCATCGCACAGGGTGCGGCTGGCCGCGCTGGCTGGGGCGAACAGATGATCATACTAGTACCCCGCAACGTAGTTATCCGCACTGCATATGGTGGACGTCGCTATGGAGCGCCACGTGCGCATTATTGGGTATTCAATGGCGAAAAGGTGCTCTGCGCTACCTGGCAAGAACGCTTGATCAGCGATATCTTCTAAAGCTGCCTCCTACTGCCGCCGGTGGGGCACTGGGCCGTAAAGGTCTGGTGTCCCCGCCGGTGTCTAATGCCCACATGTCGCAGTTGTGACAGCTTGAGCCCAAACCGTATTATCTGGACAAACAATGTTGGAGGATACAAAGCCATGCAAGATTCAGTACGATACAATCTGTTCAGCGCGTTCAGCAATCTGCTCCATGTGTCAACGGAATGTACGAAGATGGCAGCGAGTATTGGAGCCTGTCTTTCAGAGCGTGAGGTGGACAAAGGCACGTGCAACAAGATATTGGCACGCACACAAGCACTCATACAGCTACTACAAAGTGTCCACGAAACCTTACAGCAAGCACAGAGTGATGGTGACTAGATTACACATCAGCCGAGCATTTGCCGCTCGGCTTGCCTTCCAATGCCCACATGTTCCATGTTGTGACAGATACAGGATACCGCGTATTATAATGGCGACAGAAAGTCAATGGACACACAGTAAGGAGGGAAGCCATGCAAGAGGCGCGATCAATCATACAGCTAGCAAAACGGGCAGTAGAAAAGGTCCGTGGCACTCCGCCTAGCCCACAGGAAACTATCACTGACATCATATTCCTACGGTCCCATCGACCGTCTGCTACACTGCTGTACAAAACCAGTAAACCTGATCAAGGCATCACAACGTTCGTCAATATACTGTACAAACCAGACGGCCAGGTGGACGAAATACACGTCAACACACGCAAGAACGACATACGCTTCGAGCGTACAGTGATCTTGCCCAGCGAATTGTAATATACATCTTAGGGGCCAATACAGCCCCTATCATCTAATGCCCACATGTATGATCTTGTGACAGATCAAAGGAAGTGCGTATTATATGAGACACAACGGGGACATACATAGCAAGAAGGGAGCATAGCAATGATATACTGGCTACCATGCACAATTTGCGGCACTCCACATGAGGTGGTTCGGGACGTACGCCATCAACACCACGAGCATGTACACACGTACTTTGACACTCAAAGCGAATCAGAATTGCAACACACACTGGACCAAACTACGCCAACAGAGCACGGACTAGTAGACGTGGACCAATTGGTAGAAGAAATAGATGCATCTACGTGCTTTGCTAGTGCCCAGGTGCACAACATGGCTAACCAAGCTATTGTTGCACTATTACAATCCCCTCCAGACTTCGTCGGTGCCGCCGCGATCATGGAGCAACTCGAGGATGTTTGCCCCGACAGCCGGGGGGTGACACAGACACTCAAGGATATAGTGAGCGATTTAGCGGCAGCTATATAAAGGATCCACAGGCCCTTGCTAGGGCCTATTAAGTAATGCCAACATGTTTAGACTTGTGACAGATATAGGACACAGCGTATTATACGGCCAGAGCCAACATCACATCGGACACAAGTAGGAGGGCACAGTCGATGCAAGGGCAATATTACTACTACCACAAGGACCAGCCACACCCAATCAAGCACATCAGAGAGGTACCACGATTTCGCAAGTGCCTAGAGCACGCACACATCGAAGGTGCAAACACCCGCGAGCTAGCAAGCCGCTATCACCGCTTGATCAAACGGCTGGCCAACCACGTCGGCCGTAAGGGATACACCGTCTGCATTTCTAACATTCTGCCAGAGGAGCTTAGCTTCTCACCTAATGTACAACTGTTGGTAATGAAAAACCACCAAATCTGCTTCGAGATCTGGACAAACGGCCATTGGTTCTTCCATAAGGACTCTCTACACAGCAATCGCAGTGTTCACCTTGGCAGCCGCGTGGACGTGGCCATCAGACGGCTGCTCAAACGACGGCTAGCCAAGCAACATCAGCATGCTAAAGCGATGTTTACATACATAGAGAGACTACCCGAAGAGTGGCAACCATTGGCCAAAGAACTACGTCCCACCTGCTTCCGTCTTTCACCACAGTCCGACGGTACAGTAGTAGTCACAGACATTCTACATGACGTAGGTGGATTCATGGCTACCGAGTACACAGCCGAGGAGGTCACCCCAGAAAAGCTACGCCAACTCCAACAAGCACACGACGATGTATATCATACAAACAAAGCTGATCCGTGCCTGGACTTCCTTGGCGTGCCTAGCGTCGGCTAACCCTCCTCTGCTGTTGTCCAGCGCTGGGGCTGGCCCGCAACGGCTGGCCCCGGCGCTCAATCTAAATCTTCACGGATGGCCACTTTTGGACCATTTACCCTAGGGTAAACGTGCCAAATATGGGCATCCGTAAGGATTTAGACGCAAATTCTTACGTAGTAACAACTTACGAACACAAAAATCGCCCATTTTACGGCCCAAAAACGGCCGAATTGCACAGTTTTGCACAAAAATCCACCATTTCGACGCCAAAACGGCCACATTGCACACCTTATTGAGACTGGATCTCAATAAGAGGACATGGTATGCCAACATGCTGGTGGTTATAACAGCAGCACGGCGATGCGTATTACAACGGCGGCATCAACAGGATGGAGGACTATACAATGCCACGTTACAAAATCACACACCCCAACGGAGCGTCAGTTGCGCAGGAGCTAATACGCAGATGGCTACGCCGCCAACGGCCTAACAAGGAAGTACTATCCTTCACATGCATACACCTTATCAACGGCAACAGAGAGAATGTATCAGTACAAGAAATGGCCGATCTGCTCGCCATGACGATGCGTACGCCCACCATTCTTTCTCATAAGAACACCCACAGATGGCCCTTCTTAGCTGTTGATCCACATACCAATAATTCGAAATACCACCTCCACCTAGCATGGTCCCAAAAAGGCATCCTCCTCTCTACAGACGGCCACCGTATGCATGTCACTAAGTTACAAGACAACACGTCAGAGGAAATCCGTACATATAACGCCAAGGGTGAACAGGTAGATACTCCAGATAACTTCGAGTATCCATATGTGGATAACATATTTTCGGCTGAAGATTTTGTCACAAATACGCGAGAATGGAAGACACTTTACCTGTCATCCCATCCTAATACCACTCAATTTTGGCTTATTCCTGATGGACCATATGATTCACTTACTATCGGTGTACAAATAGACGACAAGATAGTGAACGCGCGTTACCTATTGGAAGCCTCTCAGTCACCTTATATCCTGTACAAATGGAAAAATGATGTACTGGTGGTGGCTCCTGACCTTCACCAACTTGATTACACTGTTGCCTATATTATGCCACTGACAGACTGAGCTTGCACTGCGTATACAAGCAACCATTCCTACAAAGCTAACTAAACAGCATCGTATGCCAACATGTTAAAGATTGTGACAGCTACAGGATAGTCCGTATTATATGGGCAGCAATTAGATCCCTGATGCAGTATAGCAACAGCACAACGGAAGTACTTACACTTGGACGACGCAACAGTATGTAGCACAAGATGTTACGGCAAAGGGGGACACAGAACATGCAAAACTATACACGGGCACCAGCATTACAGCACGTCGCACGGAAGTTAGCGGCCGAAGTGACCTATATTATGGTGGTGAAAATGGATATCACAGACGAGAATGACCCATGGTGGAACACAGTTAACAAGCTGTCGAAAGCCTTTAATTGTCTGCGATCCAATAACCCTAGCCGCGCCGCTCAGTTGGTAGAAGATGCTATACGATATATCCCTAGTGAGGAAGGTCCAACAGCATCACAGAGACTAGCAGCTATACGACAGTCAATCATACACACCTCCTCATAGGGGACTGGGCAGGCAAGTATAGGCCCTTCCGCTTGTCTGCCCAGACACACAATCACTACACAGCCCACAAAGTATGTATTAGTTACATCGGATGCCCGAAATGTGTGTGCAGACTATATATACGTACACAGCAGGTCTGGTACACCAAAATCACTAGCTCACTCGGAGGAACCAATCATGGACAAACGGTCCAAGAATCAAAAGCAGCCCAATCAAGCACAGAAGTCAAGCCAACCACTGATTACACCCCAAGATATCCGTGTAGCCAAGTTTCTAGGTATCAGCCGCGCTGAACACCTAGCAAAACATAACCCTGACCTACTGGAGACTATCATGGACGAAATGCTAGCCGACAACGATTGGTAACCGCGTATATCATACAGACACAAGAGGTCGCATCATGGCCAAGCACATAGTGTACATACCAGAATCTATGTCCCTGAGGCGTAACGGATCGCAAAGTGCGGCCTTACACCTCAAGGGCAACCGCAGCAACAACCTCAAACTCCGCAAACTAGAGATAGACGTCGAACGCCGCCTAAGGGACGCATGGCACGACTTCGCTAAACAGTACAATAGCTACTGGGGCATAGACAACAGCCAATTGGATATACAAATGACCACTATTCCTGTTGGCAGCACTGAATGTATAGCTTATGGCATAGGCAAAACATATATCACACGCACAGCAGACGATCATTATCGCATATACAGAATTACAGGTAGTGGAGACGAATACACGCTAGCCAAAGGAAACCTAGACACAATAC
>Ga0256830_1000743_pt1 | contig 24459 bp, 19 predicted proteins | sample 128326metaG_FD_190537 | JGI IMG/M metagenome (GOLD analysis project Ga0256830, IMG submission 190537) | Hydrothermal vent microbial communities from Lau Basin, Pacific Ocean - 128-326 | ecosystem: Environmental > Aquatic > Marine > Hydrothermal vents | place: Pacific Ocean: Lau Basin | collected... | reverse complement strand
CGCCATCACCTTCGTGCGCGAGCGCGAGGGGCTCGAGTTCCTCGAGGCGGTGCGTCGGCTGGCCGAGCAGGCCGGCATGGAGCTGCCCCGCGACTTCGGACGGGGCGGCGGCGGCGGGCGTCGCGGCGAGGACGCGGACCGCCGCAAGCAGCGCCGCGAGGCCCTGGCGCTGGCGCGGCGCTTCTTCGAGGAGCGGTTGGCCGGGTCGGAGGGCGCGGCGGGGCGCGAGTACCTCGCCTCGCGCGGCGTCACCGAGGCCACCTGGCGCGCCTTCGGGCTCGGCTGGGCGCCGCGCGACCGCCGCGCCCTGGTGGCGGCCCTGACGCGGGCCGGCATTCCGGTCGAGGTCCAGGAGGAGGTCGGCCTCGTCCTGCGCGATCCCCAGGGTGGGGTCAAGGCCCGGCTCTGGGAGCGGGTGGTGTTCCCGGTCGCGGACTCGGGGGGCCGCACGGTCGGCTTCGGCGGACGCTACCTCCCCGGTTCGTTCGCGGCCGAGAAGGAACTCGGGAAGTACGTCAACTCGCCGGAGGGCCCGACCTTCCAGAAGCGGCGGCTGCTCTACGGCATGGACCGTCTGGCCCAGGGGCTGCGGGACGCGCCCGACCTGCCGATCCTGGTCACGGAGGGCTACCTCGACGTGGTCCTCCTGCACCAGGCCGGGCTGACCACGGCGGTGGCGGCCCTCGGCACGGCCCTGACCGAGGAGCACGCGCGGAGGTTGAAGCGCTGGGAGCGCCCCGTCCTGTTGCTCCTGGACGCCGACCCGGCCGGGCGGCGCGCCGCGGCTCGGGGCGGCCGCCACCTCGTGGCCGAGGGGGTGGACGTCCGGGTCGCCGACCTGCCCGAGGGGCGCGACCCCGCCGACCTGGTCCAGGCCGGCGAAGTCGAAGAACTTCGCGGCAGGGTCGCCGCGGGGCAGGATATACTCGAATGGCGTCTGCACACTTGGTTGCAGAAGGCCGATCTGAAGGTTCCGGCGGTGCTCGATCGGGCGGCTCGGGAGATGGCGGAATGGATCGCCACCACCCCCAGTCCCGTGGTGGCCGAGGCCTGGACCCGCAGGGCGGCCTCCGCCCTCGGGATCTCCGAGGCGGCGCTGACCCGGCTCCTTCCCCATGGCTCCCCCAGCTCCACCGGCCCCGTTCCGCCGCCGTCCGCCGCTGCCGGCGCTCCCCGCACCACCGGCGGGGACGCGCGCGGGCTGCTGACCGCCAACGAGCGCGAGGTCGTCGCCGTCCTGTTGCGCGACCCCAGTCTCCACGCCCTCCATCGCTCGGCCCTCGAGTCGCTTCGGCTCGAGGACCCGGTCGCGGCCCGGGTCCTGGCCTGGGCCCGCAGCGAGCGCGAGGCCGGCCGCGACCCCGACCTGGAGGCGGCGCTGATCGCCCATTCCGACGACGACGAGGTCGTCCGCTGGCTCGACGGCCTGCGCTTCCTGCGCTTGGAGCGTCCGGCCGAGACCTTGACTCGCGCGCTGGAGGCCCTACCTCACAACCGCGAGGCGTGCCAGCTCGCCGAGGCCGAGGGCTGGGAGACCCTGCGCCGGTTCCAACGGCCGATCGCCGTCTCGCCTCGGGACGACGCTTCGGATGGGGGCTGACCCGGCCGGGCCCATCCGTCCGCACGACATCCACTGATTCGCATGAGCTCCTCTTCCCTGGACAAGTCCACCGCACAAGCCCTCGAGACCCTGGTCGCGAAGGGCCGGGCCACCGGTTCGCTTCCGTTCGAGGAAGTGCAGAAGGCCCTGCCGCCGGAGAAACTCGGCGACATCGACGTCCTGCAGGCGGTCATCGACCGCCTCGAGGACGAGGGCGTGGTGCTCGGCGACTCCGGCGAACAGAGCCCGGGGGCGATGGCCGGTGCGCCGATTCCGGTGACGCCGAAGCCGCTGACCGCGGCGCAGCAGCGCGGCGAGCAGCGCTCGTCGGCGCCGATGGAGAAGATCGACGACCCGGTGCGGATGTACCTCACCCAGATGGGGGAGATTCCGCTGCTGACCCGCGACGAGGAGATCAAGCTCGCCAAGACCACCGAGGTCACGCGGATGGTGTTCCGGCGGCTGCTCCTCGAGTCGGGGCTGGCCCTGGACATGGCGCTCGAGGTGCTGCACCGGGTGCGCAACGGCGAGCTCGCGTTCGACCGGACCCTCAAGGTCAACCCTTCGGCGCAAGCCAACTCGAGCTTCGCGGTGCTCCACTTCAACCGCCGCCTCAAGAAGCAGGCGTCCGAGGAGGGCACCGAAGGGGGGTCGTCCAACATCGACGGCGGCGCCGGCTACGAGTTGACCAAGCAGGACCTCGAGCAGCGGCTGGGCGGGCACCTCCGCGACCTCGAGGCGCTGCTCGGCACGTTGCGGACCGAGTACCGTGAGCACCTGGCGTCGCGGCCGAAGCGGGCGGAACGCGAGGCCTTCCAGCGCCGCATGCGGGCGCGGCAGCGCCGGCTCGCCATCCTGGTGGAGGAGCTGCACTTCCAGGTCAACGTGCTGCAGGACTTCATCCCGGTGGTGCAGGGCAAGGCTCGGACCTGGGAGGAGCTCGCTCAACGGTTGGACGAGTTCGACGCGGCGCGCAAGCGCACCAAGGACGGGCGGCGGGAGTTCGAGGAGCTCAAGGCGCACCTCCTGGAGTGGGAGGTGATGGCCCTCGAGCCGTTGGACCGTTTCCGCGAGCGGGTGCGCAAGCTGGACAAGGCCGTGGCGGCCTACGAGGAGGCCAAGAAGGCGCTCTCGTCCGGCAACCTGCGGCTGGTGGTCTCCATCGCCAAGAAGTACCGCAACCGGGGCCTGTCGTTCCTGGACCTCATCCAGGAGGGCAACACCGGCCTGATGAAGGCGGTCGAGAAGTACGAGTACCGTCGCGGCTACAAGTTCTCGACCTACGCGACGTGGTGGATCCGCCAGGCGATCACACGCTCGATCGCCGACCAGGCGCGGACCATTCGCATCCCCGTGCACATGATCGAGACCATGAGCAAGCTGCGGGCGGTGCAGAAGCGTCTGCTGCAGACCATGGGCCGCGAGCCGTCCATCGAGGAGATGTCGGAGGCCGCCGAGATCCCGGTGGAGGAGGCGCGGCGCGTGATCAAGATCGCGAAGCACCCCATCAGCCTGGATCGGCCCATCGGGGACAGCGAGGACTCGTACTTCGGCGACTTCATCGAAGACGAGTCCAGCGACAACCCCGTGGAGCGCGCCGGGCAGGGAATGCTGAAGGAGCGGATCGACGAGGTGTTGGAGTCGCTGACGTTCCGCGAGCGCGAGATCATCAAGCTGCGCTACGGCATCGGCGACGGCTACACGTACACGCTGGAGGAGGTCGGAAGGATCTTCCGGGTCACGCGCGAGCGGGTGCGCCAGATCGAGGCGAAGGCGATCCGGAAGTTGCAGCATCCGATTCGGGCGCGCAAGCTCGCGGGGTTCCTGGAAGGCCTATCCTGACGGAAACTGGCCCCGAAACGTGTGTTCCTTCGGCTCGAGGAAAGCCGGAGGCATCCGTTTCGGCCACCGCCACCGCAACAGTTCGTTGACCGCGGCCATCCGGCGTGCGGCTCCGACGGCCATGCCGGGGGTCAGCCCGGGGGTACGGTTGGTCAGTCGCCGAACGTAGTTGCGCCACGCCACCCAGATCCACAAGTGATCGCGCAGCCGCCGCCGGCACTTGCTCGCCCCCCAGCTGCGGCGGACCAGCCGCGAGACCTGGTCGCGAGCCATCGCCAGGGTGTGGTTGACGGGGAACAGGGGGTTCTTCCGGGTGCGGGCCGCCGAGGAATCGACTCGGAGGTGATGGCGCCTCCGGTCCGGGAAGGCCTTCATGTAGCGTCTGGGGTAGGTGGACTTCCGGTCCGTGATCAAGAATGGCGTCAGGTGTTCCGAGTGCGCCTTTGCCCAGGTCTCGAGGACGCGGTCCACAGCTCGGTTCGAGTGATTGCGGCGTCGGCCGCGTTCGCGTTCCAACTCGATCTTCCGCTCGCGATCCCGACGTCGCAGGTGGCCTCGTGCCGGCAGGGTGTCGGTCTCGATGCCGACCACGAAGAAGCGGTTCGCATCGACCAGCACGGGCACCGTGACGGGTTGCAGGCGCCGGTTCCCTTCGAAGGTCTCGAGCTCGTCGAGGCAGTAGGCGCCGTTCAGACCGTCCCGCGCGGCGACCGAGTCCAGAGCGGCTTCGTGGAGCTCTCGCAGCGCCGGTCCCCAGCGCCGGACGCGGCGCTGGACGCTCTTGCGGTCGATGCCGTGGATGCGGGCGATCTGGCGATAGGTGACCTTCGAGACGAGGGCCTTGAACACCGGCACGTCGTGGTGGGGTAGCTTGAACCGGTAGTCCAGGCGGAAGGTCTGGGTGGAGAAGCTGCGGCGGCAGGTGTTGCAGAGGAAGCGTTGGACGTCACGTCCGTCGCTCTTGCGGTGGTAGGTGCCGATCCTGCGGTAGCGGAACGTCCCTTCCGGGGCTCGGCTCGCGCAGGCTGCATTGGGGCAGAAGGGCGGTCGAAAGCGCATGGTCGTGGTCTTCGGCTGGTTCGCCGACGAGGAAGACGATCGTGTCCCGTGGAGGTCACACCCTTGCCTTCCGATCCACACACTTCCCGGCTCCAGTTTCCGCGTGGTGGGTTGTGCCTCGGCCCTGGCCATGCTCTCATAGGGCCGTGGAGGACCACCTGCGCCGCCTGGTCCGGCTCCAGCGTCTGGAGGACCGGCTCACCATCCTGCGCCGTCGCGCGGCGGGGCTGCCGGCCGAGTTGAGTGAGCGGGCCGCCCACCTCGCTGCGCTCGAGGCCGAGGTCGAGCAGGTCGCGGCCGAGCGGCAGCAGGCGCTGGCGCGGGCCCAGGACCTCGAGAACCGCAGCGTCACCCAGGAGGAGCGCATCGCCAAGCTCGAGGCCCAGCTGCGCGAGACCCGCGACCCGGCCGCGGCCGAGGTCGCGCGGCACGAGGTCGAGGGGCTGCGCCAGCAGGTTTCCGCCGAGCAGGAGGAGGCCCTGGGGCTGCTCGAGTCCGCCGAGGGACTTGCCGAGCGCCACCGCGCCCTGGCTGCCCGGCTGGAGGAGGCGCGGGAGGACCTCGAGCGGTTCCGCGAGACCGTCGCCGCCGACGAGGCCGAGCTGGAGGCCGAGATCGCCGGCCTCCTCGCCCGGCGCGACGCCACCCTCGCGGAACTGCCGAGCGACGCCCGCGCCCACTTCGAGAGCCTGTCCGAGCAGGGGCGGGGCAAGATCGCCGTCCCCATGAAGGCGGACAGCTGCGGCGGCTGCGGCACCCGCCTGGTCCCGAACGATGCGATGAAGGTGCGCAGCCGCAAGCTGCTCCACCGCTGCCCTTCCTGCGCCCGCTTCCTCGTCGCCCCCGACCTGTGGAACGAGGAGGCCGAGGACGCCGCCGCCGCCGGCGCCTGACCCCATCCCCGTCTCCACCATGCTCGCACTCCTGCTGCTCCTTTCCTGCGCCCAGGAACCGCTGGCCGCCCGACTGCCGCGGCACGACCTCGGCGTCACCGAGTTCCTCGCCGCCCACCCCGAGTACGACGGCCGCGGCATCCGGGTCGCCGTGCTCGACACCGGGGTCGACCCCGGCCACCCCCTGCTCCAGAGCACGCCCGACGGACGACGCAAGCTGGTCGCCTGCTACGACGCGACCACCGACGGGCGGGTGGATACCGGCTACGAGGTCGCTTCGGACGACGGCACCCTCCTCGGGCTGACCGGCCGCCGGCTCGAGCTCGGACGTTGGCACGCCCCCGGGCGCAGCTACCACCTCGGCCGCATCGGCTCCGAGTTCCTGCCCGACGAGCTGCGCCACCGCATCCTGGCCGAGCGGCGCGAGCGCTGGCGCGAGGAGAAGCGCCGCTTCGAGGAGGAACGGGCCCGCGACGGCGACACCGAGCCCGACGACCCGACCGAGACGGCCCGACTCGCCGAGCTCGAGCGTCGCTTCGCCTCCTTCGACGACCCCGGACCGGCCTGGGACGTCGTCACCTTCCGCGACGACGACGGCTGGAAGGTGGTCGTGGACGACGACGAGGACGGCGACCTCGACGAGGAACCGGCGCTGCGTCCCTTCGGGCCGAGCGGCGACTGGACCACCCTCGGCGACGAGGCCTTCCTCAACTACGCGGTGGACGTGCTCGACGACGGCGACGTGACGCTGCTCCTGTTCGACACCCACGGCCACGGCACCCACGTCGCCGGCATCATCGGCGCCTGGGACCCGGACGGCGCCTTGAGCGGGGTCGCGCCCGGCGTCGAGATCGTCTCCATCAAGATCGGCGACGGCAAGTTCGGCGGCTCGACCAGCGGCTTCGCCATCGCCAAGGCGCTCGACCTCGCGGTCGAGGCCGGCTGCCAGATCGCCAACATGAGCTTCGGCGGCCCGGCCTTCTTCGCCGACGGCGACGAGCCCGAGGCCGTGGCCGTGCGCGAGGCCGCGAAACGCGGCCTGTTCCTGGTGACCTCGGCCGGCAACGAGGGCCCGACCCTGTCCACGGTCGGCTCTCCCGCCACCGTGACCGAGGCGCTGTCGGTGGCCGCCGCCGTCTGGCCCGGCACCCAGGTCGCCAACTACGCCAGCCTCGAGCCCGCCGGACCGGTGCTGTTCGACTTCTCCTCACGCGGGCCGCTGCCCAGCGGCTCGCTCGGCATCGACTTCGCCGCCCCCGGCGCCGCCCTCTCCACCCTCCCGTCCTGGCGCCTGGTGCCGGGGCAGAACTGGAACGGCACCTCCATGGCCGCCCCGCAGATGGCCGGCTGTCTGGCGCTGCTCGAGTCGGCGGCGCTGGCCGAGGGTCTGCCCACCGAACGCCGCACCCTGGAGCGCGCCCTCCGCCTCTCGGCCCGGCCGCTCGCCGGCTTCGCCTGGGTCGAGCAGGGCCACGGCGCCGTCTGGCTCCCCGACGCCCTCGACGCGCTGGCGCGTCTCGCGGCCGCCGACTGGCGACCGGTGGACTGGCGGGTCGAGGTCCAAAACGCCTTCGGCGTGGGCGCCGGCATCTACCTCCGGGGCCTCCCCCCGGACGGGCGCCTCGACCGCGGCGTCACCTTGCGCGCCCGCTTCCGCCCCGAAGAACACGCCTCGTCCAGCCGCTTCCTGCGCACCCTGCGCCTCCAGCCCGAAGCCGCCTGGGTCGAGGCGCCGCGCCTCGTCAACGTCGTCGGCGGCGACCCGACCGGCTTCCGCGTGCGCCTCGACGTCTCCGACCTGCCGCCCGGACTCCACTCGACCCGCGTCCTCCTCTGGGACGTGGACCTCCCCGAGTCCCTGGGCCCGGAACTGGTCCTGCCGGTGACCGTGGTCGTGCCCGAGCACGCCGACGACGAGGGCCGCTTCGAGACCGAGTTCCACCTCGCCCCCGGCGAACTCCACCGCACCTTCCTGGAGGTTCCCTTCGGCGCGCGCTTCGCCCACGTCGAACTGACCCAGTCCGGCGGCGGGCGCAACGAGGTCCGCACCGGAGCGGGCAGCGTCTCCGGGTTCCGCTACGCCGGCGACCGCCAGAAGCGGGGACGCTTCTTCCTGCGCCCGGGCGACACCATCACCCAGGACGTCCCGGTCGAGCCGGGCACGGTGTGGGAGTTCACGGCGGCGGCGCGCTGGTCGTCCAACCTCCCGGCCGACTACCGCCTGACGGTCCGCTTCGACGGACTCGAGCCACAACACGAACGCTGGCGGATTCCGGCCGGACAGGAGCTCGGCTACCTCGCCCTGATGAGCCCGCTGCGCGACGCGTCGGTCCGCCTGGAGGCCAGGGTCGCCGGAGTCGCCGAGCCCGTGCTCGAGGACTGGGACGTCGTCCCCGACCCGATCCGCCCGGTGGTCTTCGACGACCTCGGCATGTTCCAAGGCGTCGTCGAGCACCCCTTCCAGGTGCCCGAGGACGGCGTCGCCGTCGTGCTCCACATGCCGGCGTCCATCCAGACCATCGAGCTGCGCGAGGACCTCATGGTCGAGGTCTTCGACGCCAACGGCATGGTCGTCGCCCGAAGCATCGCCTACGAGGTGGACACCGACCTCGGCCGTCTGGACGCCGGCGACTACGTGTTGCGCCTGGCCTATCCGACCCTCGGGCGACGCCCCTTGGACGCCCGCTTCGCGGGCGCCGAGCTGCGCCTGGCCCACGGTGGGGGAGGCCTGACCCTGTATCCGGGGCTCCAGTCCTACTTCGGCGACGCCCCGGCCGCTTCCTCCAGCGTGTTCGTGCCCCGTCGCGGCGTGCGCACCGTGGTGGCCGAGCTGCCCGAACTCGACGCCTTGACCGCCGGCCGCCGCTGGTACGGCGAGCTCACCTGCAAGGTGGACGGCGCGGTCGCGCTCCGGGTGCCGCTCCAGGTGGACCGACCCGCGCCGGATGCGACGGCGGATGCCGGCTCCGGCGAAGCGGACGCCGCCGACCAGGGCGCCGACCAGGGCGCCGACGAGGCGGTGGAACCTCCGGCCTGGCGCGTCACCCTCGACGACCCCGCCGCTCCCGCCGCCGACCGCATCGCCGCGGCCCGCGACTGGTGGCAGGCCGAGCCCAGGAACCCCGAAGCGGCCCTGACCGTGATCCGCGAGCTCCACGCCGCCGGTCTGGACGGCTTCGTGGACCCCATCGCCCGCGACTTCCTGCGACGCTACCCGCGCGCCGAGGAGGACTTCCTCGCCGTGATGCGCTCGACGAGGTGACCGCGACCGGGCGGATCGCCGTCTGCGGCAACGTGCTGCCGGCCGACACGCCGGAGCAGGTGCTGGCGGCCGTGTCCGGACCCTTCGCGCGCTGGGCCGCCGCGCTCCGCTCCGCCGGCGGCCCCTCCCCGGCGCTCGGGCTGGCGGTCTCCGCCGCCGCCGCCGCCGCCTTCGCCGCCGACCCCGCCGCCCGCCGGCGGCTGCAGGCGGCGCTCGCCGCCGCGGGCGTCACGGTGTGGACGGCCAACGCCTTCCCCTTCGGCGGCTTCCAGGGCGACCGCGTCGGGCCGCGGGCCTTCCTGCCCGACTGGACCGACCCGGCGCGGCTCGCCTTCACCCGGGACGTGGCGCGGCTCCTGGTGGATCTCGTCCCCGTGGACCCGACCGGTGTGCGGCGCGGCTCGCTCTCCACCTGCCCGGTCGGCTACGGCCCCGCCGCCGTCGCCGACCCCCGCACCCGTCGCCACCTGGAGGGAGCCGCCCTCGCCCTCGAGGAGCTCGCCGCCGCGACCGGCGTCGAGTTGGCCCTCGGCCTGGAACCCGAGCCCGACGGTGGATTCGAGCGCGTCGCCGACCTCGCGTCCTTCCTCGCCGCGCTCGACGCTCCCCCCGGCCGGCTCGGCGTCTGCCTCGACCTCTGCCACCTCGCCGTGGTCGGCGAGGACCCGGGCGCCGCGGTCGCCGCCCTCGCCGCCCACCACGTCCCGCTGGCCAAGGTGCAGGTGTCGGCGGCGCTGCGGCTCGCGCCCGACGCGCCGCCCGGCACCATGGCGTTGCTCTCCGACCTCGCCGCCGACCCTTGGCTGCACCAGGTCCGCGCCGACGACGGCGGGGCCTGGCCCGACCTCGCTCCCTACCTGGAACAGCGGGCACGGCCCTCGAGTGCGGTGCGCATCCACGCCCACGTGCCGCTCCACCTCGCCGCGCCGGCCCCGGGACTCGCCGCCACCGACTGGCGGGGCGGCCTCGCCGCCGTCCGCGCCGCCGTGGCCGAGGCCGCTCTCCCCACCCCCGACCTCGAGGTGGAGACCTACACCCTGACCCGTCTGTCCCCGACGCTGCGCGGCGGCACGCTGGAGGAGGTCCTCCTCGCCGAGACCCTGGCCTGCGCCGAGGCCGCGGCTTGACACGCCCACGCTGGATTCCTATCCTTCCCGGCCCGACTCGCGGTCGAGCGAGTCTGGCCCCATCGTCTAGCCCGGCCTAGGACACCAGGTTTTCATCCTGGCGACAGGGGTTCGAATCCCCTTGGGGTCACCACCCCTCTCCGCGGTCGGCGGCCTCGCCGCCCGCCGCCCCTCGGGCCGCCTCGTGGCGGCCGCCGCCGCCACCGCCACCGCCACCGAGAGGGTGGGCACGACGGTAGAGGCCGCGCAGGTGCTCCAGCGAGACGTGGGTGTACACCTGGGTGGTCGCCAGGCTGGCGTGGCCGAGCAGTTCCTGGACCGTGCGCAGGTCGGCGCCGCGCCGCAGGAGGTGCGTCGCGAACGAGTGCCGCAAGGTGTGCGGCGTGCAGTCGGTGGTGATGCCGGCGCGGAGCAGCAGCCGCCGCAGGATGCGCCGCACCGAGCGGTCGCTCAAACGCTTGCCGTAGCGGTTCAGGAACAGCGGTCCCCGGTCCAGCCCGCGCACCGCCTTGCTCGCGAGCCAGCGCTCCATCGCCTCGCGCGCCGGGGCGCCGAGCATCCCCAGGCGCTCCTTGCGCCCCTTGCCGCGCAGCCGGACCACGCCGCGATGCAGGTCGAGGTCGTCCTCGTCGAGCGCGACCAGTTCCGAGACCCGACAGCCGGTCGAGTAGAGGAGTTCCAGGAGCGCGCGGTCGCGATGCTCCTCGGGGTCGTCGGCCGTCGGGGCCGCGAGCAGGCGCTCGACTTCGTCCTCTTCCAGGTAGCGCGGCAGACGGCGCCCGGGGCGCGGCCCGCGCAGCACGGACGCCGGGTCCGAGGCGACGTGCCCGCGCTCCTCGAGCCAGCGGAAGAAGCCGCGCATGCTGGCCAGGTGGCGACGGCGGCTGCTGGCGGCGAGACCTGCGCGGGCGAGCTCCCCGAGGTGGAGCCGCAGCGAGGCGGTGGTCACCTCCTCGGGGGCGGGGAGGCGACCGTGCTCGCGTTCCAGCGACTCCAACATCACGAGCAGGTCGCGGCGGTAGGCTCGCACCGTGTGGGCCGAAGCCTGACGCACCTCGGCGAGGTGCCGTACGAACTCGTCCAATAGCTCCCGCAAGGTCGCGGACATGACCCATCCATCCTACGCCCCGGAACCCCCGCGCCGCACGGTTTCCGTCGTGGTCGGCGGAAACGGCGTCCCGGGGCCGTTGGACGCCCTCCGCGCCCTGCCGGAGGACGTTCCCCGAGTGCTGCTCCACGGCGGCCCCGGCGGGCGGGCGGTCCTGGTCTGGGCGCCGGACCGCGTGGTCGGCGGACGGCTCGCGCCACGGGGGCCGGAGGAAGGGGGTTGCGGGGTCCGACCGCGACGGCCCTCCGAGACCGCCCCCCTCGGCGGCCCCGACCCGTTCGGCGCCTTGGAGCTCGCCCTGCACGCCGCCGACTGGGACGACCCGGAGCACGACCTCGGGCCGGCCTGGTTCGGCTGGTTCGGTTGGACCTGCGGCCACGCCGTCGAGTCCTTCCCCTGGGGCGCCGACCCGCCGGGCGAGGCCGACTGGCCGCACTGGTGGTTCGGACGCTTCCCCCGGGCCCTGGTCTGGGACGGCGCCGGTGGTTGCCGGCTGCGCCTCGCCCTGCCCGCGGTCGAGCGGCCCCCGGCGGTGGCGACCCCTGCGGCCGAGCTGGCGCGCGCTTCGGCCCTGCTCGAGCGCGCCGCCCGCCTCGCCCCGGCCGCCGTCGAGCTCGAGCCCCTCCGACCGGTCGTCACGGCCGACGCCTACCGCGCCGGGGTCGCCGCCCTGCGTGCGACCATCCGCGAGGGCGGCCTCTTCCAGGCCAACCTCACCCACCTCCTGGTCGGTGGTTTCCGCGGGGCCGCCGCCGACCTGCACGCCCGGTTGGCCGCGGCGCAGCCCACCGCGCACGGCGCGTTCTGGAGCGACGGCCGCGGCCGCGCCCTGTCCTCGCAATCGCCCGAGCGTTTCCTCGCCGTCGCCGGCGAACGCCTGGAGACGCGGCCGATCAAGGGCACCGCCCGCCGCGGGGCGGACCCGACCGAGGACGCACGGCTGCGCGACGCCCTGGAGGCCTCGACCAAGGAGCGAGCCGAGCTCGCCATGGTGGTGGACATGGCGCGCAACGACCTCGGCCGCGTCGCCGTGCCCGGCGGCGTCACCCTGGTCCATCCCGGCGAGGTCGAGACCTTTCCGACGCTGCACCACCGCACCGCCACGGTGCGCGCGGTCTGGGACCCGTCCCGCGGCGTCGCCGCGCTGTTGGCGGCGACGTTCCCGCCGGCATCGGTGTCGGGGGCGCCCAAGGTCGCGGCGTTGCGCCGCGTCGCCGAGCTCGAGCGCTTCGACCGCGGCGCCTACTGCGGCGCCCTGGGCTGGTTGCGCCGCGGCGGCGAACGGTTGGACGGTGACCTCGCGGTCCTGATCCGTACCCTGCGCCTGTCGGGAGGCACCGCGCGGATGGGGGTGGGCGCTGGCATCGTCTGGGATTCGGAGCCCGACGCCGAGTGGCGCGAGACCCTGCTGAAGGCGCGCTACCTGGACGCGGCCGCGGCTCCGGCTAACCTGGGCGCGTCCCCATGGACCCCGCCGTCTCCCTCGTCCAGGCCTACCTGCAGGTCAACGGCTACTTCACCGTCGCCGAGTACCCGGTCGTCGCCGAGCGGCGGCACGGCGCGCCGGCGACCCTGACCGACCTGGACCTGCTCGGCGTGCGCTTCCCCGGCGCGGGATGGAGCGAGGACCGGCGCGGCCGACGCACCGGCGGCACCGTCAGCCCTGCGCCCGACCCCGCGCTCGGCGCGGCGGAGGATCGCCCCGACATGGTCGTGGTCGAGGTCAAGCAGGGCGCGGCCCACCTCAACCCGGCGATGCGCGACCCGCGCGTGCTCGAGACGGCGCTGGCGCGCTTCGGCTGTTGCCCGGGCGACCACGCCGGCGAGGTGGTGCGCCACCTCCTCGCGAGCGGCCGCGCCCGCACCCCGGGCGGACACCAGGTCCGCATCCTCGCGTTCGGCTCGGCGCCCGGGGGCGGCCGCCGCGTGGACCGCTCCATCACGCTGGAGCACGCCGTCGCCTTCCTGCGCCGCCACCTCGAGCGGCATTGGGAAGTCGTCGGCCGCACCGTGCCGAGCCAGCCCGCGCTCGGCTTCCTGACCCTGCTCGAGAAGGCGCGGCGCGGCGGGAGGCACGCAGGATGACGCATCGCATCGGACGCGACGAGGCGGCCTTCGCCATGCTCGACGGCGAACCGCGCGACCCGGCGGCGCCGGGGCTGGGAGCGGCGTGGCCCGGCGTCCTCCGTGGCGAGTCCGTGTTCGAGGCCTTCCGCTACGAGGACGGCTCCCCGACCCCGTTCCTCGACCGCCATGCCGACCGGCTCGCCGCCTCGGCGGAGCGCTGCGGCTTCGCGCTCCCCGCCGGCGGCATGCTCGCCGACTGGCCGCGGTTCCGCGCCCTCCTTCCCGAGGTCGGGGCATGGCGGGTCCGCTTCACCCTGTTGCGCCGCGACGACGACGGCGTGGCGCGTCTCTGGACCGCCGGCTCGGCGACGCCGCCGCCGGAATCGGTGACGGTCGCGGTGTCGGAACACCGCCTCGACCCCGGCGACCCGCTGGCCGGGGCCAAGACCGGTTCCCGCATCCTGCACCAGGTGGCGCGACGGCGCGCCCAGGCGCAGGGCGCCGACGAGGCCCTGTTGCGGACCGTGGACGGCGACCTCGCCGAGGGCACCAGCACCAGTCTGTTCGTGGTCCGCGACGGCGTGGTCGCGACTCCGCCCCTGGACCGCGGCATCCTGCCCGGGGTCACCCGCGGCGTGGTCCTGGAGGCCTGCCGCGAGGCCGGGATCCCGGTTCGGGAGCGTCGCGTCGAGCCCGCCGAACTGGCGGAAATCGCCGAACTCTGGCTGACCTCGGCCGTAATCGGAGTGGTGCCCGCCACTAGAGTGGTGGGGCTTCGCGACGACCTCCCCGGCCGCGACGGAGCCCTGCTCGAACCGGTGCGCGCGGCCTGGCGGCGGCGACTCGCCGCGGCCCGCGCCGCTCCTTCCGCCACCCCCTGACCATGCTCTCCACCCTCCTCCTGCTCGGTTCCCTCGCGGCCCCGCACCTCGGGGCCGGCGCCCTTCCCCCGACCCCGTTCCCGGTCCAGGACGAGGACCTGGAGGCCCTCCTGGACGAGTACGAGGAGGCCTTGAAGGACCGCGAGTCGTCGGACCAGGCGATCGCCCTGATGGACCGGCTGACCAGCCGGTTCAAGACCACCGTCGAGCGGCTCGCCGAGGTCCGCGACGACCTCGAGCTCGGGCAGGGCGACGCCAAGGCCCTCAAGGCCGAGGCCAAGGCCCTGGAGAAGGAACTCGACGAGATCGCCGAAGCGGTGCATCGCGCCTTCGTGCACAAGCGGCGCAAGCGGGTCACCCAGGAGAACCTGCGGTTGTGGACCGCGGCCGCCTACGCGTTGGGGCAGATGGGCGAGCGCGGCGCGAAGTACCTGTGGAAGGCCTTCGAGGACAAGAAGTTCAAGAAGGAACCGGACTTCCGCGGATTGCTGCTCGAGCAGATCGGCTACACCCACGCCTACGACTACGCCGACGAGTTGATGAAGCAGCTCGACAGCTACGAGTACCTGTTCATCGCCAAGGCGGCCGACGCCCTGGCCCAGTTCGCCGAGGCGCCGGGCGAAGTGCGGCGTGAGATCGTGGGCACGATGGTCAAGCTCTACGCCCAGAACTACGAGGACGCGCTGCAGAACCAGAACGACCCCGAGAAACAGGAGAAGTACCGCAAGACCAGCGGCTCCATGGCGCGGGCGTTGGAGGCGCTGACCGGCACCCAGCAGCGCGACCCGGTGGCGTGGAACCGGTGGTGGAACGAGCACAAGAAGGACGACTCCGTGTGGACGCCGTGAGGCCGACGCACGCGCTGCTCCTGGTCTTCGCCCTCGCTCCCGCCGCCTGCTCTCCCGGTGCGGTCGAGGCGGAACGAGACCCGCTCCTGGCCGAAGCGGCGCGCCTCCACCACGCCTGGGTCGGCCGCGGCGAGGACGGGGTTCGGGTGGTGGTCGAGCCGCTGCGGGCCGGCCCCGCCGCCGAGCTCGACCCGGCGGCGCGGGTGCGCGAAGCCTACGGACTGGAGTCGGACCTCGGCGTCTATCGGGTGCTGCTGCGCGACGCCGAAGGGGTCCGCGACTGGCGCCTGCCGTTGCGCAGTGGCGACGGGGTTCGGCTGGGGCCGCTGGAACTCCCGGAAGACGCCTCGCCGCGGCTGCGTCTCCACTACGAGGCGGTCGCGGCCGGCGTTCCCCAGGACGGGGGGCGGCGCGGCTACCTGGTCGCGGGTAGGCTGGGGGACGCCGACGCCGTGCTCCACTGGGAGCGTCCGGCGGCGGCGGTCGAGTTGCGGCCACGGACGTGGACCGCCCTCGAGCGGCGCGACTTCCTGGAGCCCGGCTCCGGGGGCGCGCCGGCAGCCGAGCCCGACGATGAGTGACACCCTCCCGAGTCCGCCCTCCGATCCCGGCGACGAGGACGCCGCCCTGGCGCGTCAGGCCGCGGCCCAGCCGGGGTCGCTGCTGCGCCTGCGCGACGTCCAGGCGCTGAACCGCTCGTTCCGTCGCCTGGCCGAGGTCCAGGCCGCGTTGCTGGACCACCTGGAAGAGCTGGAGGAGGAGAAGCGCCGCAGCCGTCCCTGGCTGCTGCCGTCGCTGGCCCTCGGCGGCATGCTGCTCGGCGTCGGGCTCGCCGCGCTGGCCTTCGTCTGGTACCAGAGCCACCAGCAGCCGCCCTCCATCGTGGTCGAGGCGCCGACCGCGCCGCCGCCCTCCATCGTGGTCGAACCGACCCCGGTCACGGTGGACGCGCCGGTGGACCCGGCGCTGCGGGAGCTGGTCGGGGCCATGGGCGAGAACCTCACCGCCCTCCAGGAGGAGCAGAGGGCGGGGCGCGAACAGATGGCGCAGCTGACCGAGCGCCTGCTGCAGAGCGAGCAGGAGCGGATGGCCCTGCTCGCACGCATCGCCGAGGGGACGCCGCGGGCCGAGGAGCCCGCGGCGGAGGCGCCGCGCGCCGAAGAGGCGGCGGCGCCGGTCGAGACCCCGGGTTCCGGTTCGCCCGACCCGTGGCTGGCGGTGGTCAACGGATTGCTCGCCCTGGACGGCTACCCCGGGCTGCGCTTCCAGAAGGCGACCCGCGTGCGCGGCGAGCCGAGGCTCGAGGACGTGGTCCTGCTCGAGTGGGGAGGCGACGGACGGCTGCGCTCGTCCGTCCGCGCGGGGCGCGTCGAGTTCGACCTGCACCGCATGGCCCACACCCTGGTGATGCGGTTCTACGAGGGATCGCGTTCGCTGGACGGCGCGCGCAGCCCGTTGCCGGCCGACGGCTACCGCATCGACCTTCCGGAAGTGGACGTCCGCGCGTGGCTGGAGCACTTCCCCGAGCTCGCCGAGGCCGCGGAGCTCGCCGTGGCGGAGCCCCCCGCCGTGGTGGCGGGAGCGGGGGCGTCCGGCACGGGGAACGCCCGCGGAGCCGGAGGCGACGGCGGCGCCGGCGCCACCGGCCCCGCCGCCGAGCCGGCGCCCGCCGTCGAACCCCGGCGCGCGACTCCGCGTCTCTCCGCCGAGGCCGCGCGGCGCGTCCTCGACGGCCTGGTGTCGCAGCGCGGTTCCTTCAGCTACTACCGTGCCGGCCACGTCGGTGAGGTCACGCCCGACGGCCTGCGCCTGGTGCAGCTGAACTGGCACGACAACAGCGGCCGTCTGGTCAAGACCATCGAGGCCGACTCGCTCGAGATCCGACTCCACCCGAAGGGCGGTTCGGTCGAGCTCCTGCTGCGCGACGGCGCCTTCCTCGACCACGGGCGGCGCAGCCCGTTCTCGAGCGACCGCTTCAGTCTCTACCTGCCGCGTCAGGACCTGGACGCCTGGCGCGCGAGCGGTCTGCCCTACGTCGAGGTCGGCGCCTGATGCCGGTCGAGGAGGGCGGGCGCACGGTCTGGGGAGTCGGCGAACTCCTCGACCTCGCGACCGCGGTACTGGCGGAGGAGGTCGGCACGGTGTGGGTGGACGCCGAGGTCAAGGGCTACCGCGGCCCGCACCAGAGCGGCCACCACTACTTCTCGTTGGAGGACGCCGAGGGCGCGGTGCCGGCCATCGTCTGGCGCAGCACGGCGCGCTCGCTCGGCGCCCCGCTGGAGGAGGGCGCCCGTCTCCTGGTCCGCGGCCGACTCGACGTGTGGAAGAAGACCGGCAAGCTGTCGCTCATCGTGGACCGCGTCGAACCGCGCGGCGGCCTCGGTGAGCTGGCCCGCCGCTTCGAGGAGCTGAAGCGGCGGTTGCGCGAGGAGGGGCTCTTCGCGGCCGAGCGCAAGCGCCCGCTGCCGCCGCGCCCGCGCCGCGTGGTGGTGGTCACCGGCCGCGGTTCGGCGGCCGAGGGCGACGTCCTGGACACCCTCCGCCGCCTCCGCGTCCCGGCGTGGATCCTGGTGCGCCACAGCCGGGTCCAGGGCGAGGGCGCCGCCGCCGAGTTGGCCGCCGCGCTCGACGCCGCAGCGCGGATCGGGGCCGACGTCGTCCTCCTGGCGCGGGGCGGCGGCTCGTTGCAGGACCTCTGGGCCTTCAACGAGGAGCCGCTGGTCCGCGCCGTCGCCGCCAGTCCGGTGCCGGTGGTGTGCGCGGTGGGCCACGAGACCGACTTCACCCTGTGCGACTTCGCCGCCGACGAGCGCGCCATCACGCCGACCGCGGGGGCGCGGCGTGTGGTCGAGGGATGGGTCGCGGCCCGCGACGAGGTCGCCGACCTCGGCGGGCGTCTCGCGTCCGCCGTGGCGGGCTTGCTCGGCGAGCGGAGCGCGACGTTGCAGCCGTTGGCCCCGGCCCTGACGCGCGGCGTGGAGCGTCGGCTGGAGACGGCGCGGCTGCGCTTGGACCGGGCCATGCGCAAGGTGCTCCACCAGCGTCCCGAGCGTCGGCTCGAGCGGCGTCGCGCCGCCCTGGCCGAGTGCGAGCGTCGGTTCCTGGACGCCGGGGCCGCGCTCGGCGCGCGCCGCCGCCGCGCGCTGGCCCGCCGCGGCGAGGCGCTGCGTCGCCTCCCGCTCCATCGTCGTCTGCCCGCGTTGCGCGAGCGGTTGCACGCCCTCGACGAGCGGCTGGAAGCGGGAAACCCCGAGGCGTTGCTGCGCCGCGGCTACGCCCTGGTCGAAGCCGAAGGACGGTCCGGATTCCTGCGTCGTGCGGCCGAGGTCGCGCCGGGGGCGCGCATCCGGGTGCGGCTCGCCGAGGGGGCTCTCCGCGCGCGGGTCGAGGAGGTCGAATCCGGCGCCGGGGCCCCGCCGCCGGACGGCTAGGCCGAGTCCGTCGTCCGGGCGGCTGGAGGGGTGGGCGGAGGCGGCTGCGGGGGGCGCGGCGAGCCGGCGAGCCGCCAGGACGCATAGCCGAAGCCGAGGACGGCGAGCCCCCACAGGCTCTCCAGCGGTCGTTCGCCCACCGAGAGGGCGACGCTGCCGAGCGTGGCGAGCAGGAACAGGAGCGGCACCCAGGGCCAGCCCGGGATCCGCAGCGTCGGGCCTTCGGCGAGGCGCAGGCGGACCAGGGCGAGCACCGCGGCCGCGGTGGAGAGCGACAGGGTGAAGCCGACCACGCTCAACAGGGCGCCGAAGGTGGAGGTCCACAGGAAGACCAGGGCCAGGGCGAGTTGGAGGACGAGCGCGGGCCCGGGGGCGCGGCCCGGGCGCTGTGCGGCGAGGAGGCGGGGCAGGACGCCGTCGGCGGCCATGCGCGCGACGACCCGCGGGCCGAGGAAGACCATCGCCGAGACCGAGGTGGCCTGGGCCAGGGCGGCGAAGGCGGCGACGGCGTCGCCCCAGCGGGGGCCGCCGATCGCGGCGGCGGCGACGCGGCCGATCTCGAGGCGGCCCGCGAGTTCGGCGGGAGGGGCGGCGTAGAGGAAGACCGCGTTCAGCAGCAGGTAGAGGGCGACCACGGCGAGGCAGCCGAGGAGGAGGGCGCGCGGCAGGTTGCGCTCCGGATCGCGCAGCTCGCCGGCGACGTAGACCGCGGCGTTGTAGCCCGAGTACGAGAACGACACCCACAGCAGGGCCAGGGCGAAGGGGCCGGCGAGCGGCGACGCCGCGGGCGGGTCGGGGTGGTCGGGCAGGAAGGGGAGGGCCAGGAGGGCGGCGCCGAAGAGGAGGCCGAGCTTGACCGCGACCACGGCGGTCTGCAGGCCGGCGCCGGTGCGGACGCGGCCGCCGTGGAGCAGTCCGGCGGCGAGGACGAGGAGGGAGCCGAGGACGGGTTCGTCCAGTCCGGGCGTCCATGGACGGACGTAGGCGCCGAAGCCCCAGGCGGCCAGGGCGAGCGGCGCCGAGAAGCCGACCAGCACCGAGACCCAGCCGGCCATGGCGCCGGCGGCGGGGTGGAGCAGGCGCGAGAGGAACAGGTACTCGCCGCCCGACTCGGGCAGGCGGCGGCCCAGCGCGCCGTAGCACAGGGCGCCGAGGGTGGCGAGGAGGCCGCCGAGCAGCCAGGCGAGGAGGACCAGACGGCGCGAGCCGAGAGACTCCAGGAGCAGGCCGCTGGTGGTGAACACTCCGGCGCCGACCATGCTGGCGCCGACCACGGCGGCGGCGGCGGGCAGGCCGAGGGTGCGGGTCGGCGCCGTGCGGTCAGTCACGCCGGAACACGAGGACGTAGTTGTCCTCCAGGCCGGGGACCTCGCGTTCCAGACGGAAGCCGGCGTCCTCGAACTCGCGCACGAAGGTGGCCTGGTCGGCGCGGACGTGGTCGCGAAGCCACGCCGAGCGCGGGGCGTCGTCGTCCTCGGCGGGGCGGTGGAACTCGACCAGCATCAGGCGGCCGCCGGGGCGCAGGGCGGTGTGCAGGCTGGCCAAGTAGTGCCTGGGGTACTCGATGTGGTGGTAGGTGTCGCAGAGGAAGGCGGCGTCCACCGACTCGGGGGGGAGGTTGCAGGACTTCTCTCCGGCGAGCACCGGCACGACGCGGTCCTCCAGGCCCGCTGCGGCCGCGCGGTCCATCGCCAGGTCGAGGAAGGCGGGGGCGATGTCCACTGCGTAGACCCGTCCCTCGGGGCCGACCGCCTCGGCGAAGCGTAGGGTGAAGAAGCCGGTGCCGCTGCCGACGTCGGCGACGTCCTCGCCGGGTTCGAGGGCGAGGGCTTCGAGCAGGAGGTCCTGTTCGCGATAGACCTCGCGCCCCTCGCCCTCGAAGCGTTCCACCCATTGCGAGGTGTCGAGGTCCTCGGCGAGGAAGGGGTCGTTGATGCCGGGCTTGACGCTCTGCTCGTCGGCGCTCGGCACGGCGCAGCCGGCCGCTGCCGGGACGAGGAGCGCGAGGAAGGGGAGGACGTGGAGGCGGCGGATCATGCCGCCCAGTCTAGGGCCGGGCCGGGCGGTTCACGCCGTGCGAGCGGTAGAATGGCGACGATGAGCGCAGAGCACGAACCGGACGCGGGCGGCGGCGAGGTCCCCTTCGAGCGCGAACTCGAGCGGCTCGAGGCCATCGTCGAGCGCCTCGAGGGCGACGACCTGGGGTTGGAGGAGGGCGTGGACCTCTACAAGGAAGGCGTCGAGCTGCTGGCCCGGCTCAACGGGGTGCTGGCTCGGGCCGAGACCCGCGTCGAGGAGCTGACCCGGACCCTGGAGGGCGAGCTCGCCGCGCTCGAGGCGGGGGACGGCGCCGATGCGGACGCGGACTGATTTCGGCGCGCGGCTGGAGGCGCTCCGTCCCGAGGTGGACGCGGCGCTGACCGCCGCCCTGGATCAGACTTCGCTGCGGGACGCGCCGGACGGGTTGCAGGACGCGGTGCGCGCGGCGCTGCTCGACGGCGGCAAGCGGGTGCGGCCGACGCTGTGCCTGCTCGCCTGCGAGGCCGAGGGCGGCGAGCGCGCCGCCGCCCTGCCGGCGGCGGTGGCCCTGGAGATGGTCCACGCCTATTCGTTGGTCCACGACGACCTGCCGGCGATGGACGACGACGCGCTGCGCCGCGGTCGGCCGACCCTCCACGTGAGCCACGGCGAGGCGCTCGCCATCCTCGCGGGCGACGCGCTGCAGGCCCTGGCCTTCGAGGTCCTCGCCGTGCAGGAGGACGCCGTCCTCGCCAGGGACCAGGCTTCGCTCCTGGCGCGCGCGGCCGGGCCCGCGGGCATGGTGGGGGGGCAGCACCTCGACCTCGCCGCCGAGGGGCGTCGGGACGCCGTCGGCGCCGACGAGGTGCGCGACATCCATGCGCGCAAGACCGGGGCGCTGCTCCAGGCTTCGTTCCTCCTCGGGGCCCGCGCCGCCGGGGCCGACCCCGAGCCGTGGCGCGCCTTCGGGGCCCGGGTCGGTGCTCTGTACCAGGCGGTGGACGACCTCCTCGACGCCGCCGGGCGAGGCGACGCGCTCGGCAAGGAGGCCGGGCGCGACGCGGCGCGGGGCAAGGCGACGTGGGTCGGCGTCCACGGCCGGGAGGGCGGCCGGCGGGCCGCGGCCGCACTGGCCGACGCCGCCCGAGCCGAGTTGGAGCGCCGCTCCCTGCCGGGCCGCTACGATGCCCTTGCGGACCTGCCGCGCTTCCTCCTCGCGCGCCTGTGACCTCGCCCCTCCGCCTCGCCGACCTGCGCTCGCCCGCCGACCTCCGCGGCCGCTCCGTGGAGGAGTTGGAGGAGCTCTGCGTCGAGATCCGCGCCGCCCTGGTCGAGAAGGTGTGCCAGACCGGCGGCCACCTCGGCAGCAACCTCGGCGTGGTCGAGCTGACGGTCGCCCTGCACTCGGTCTTCGACTTCCTGCAGGACCGGCTGGTGTTCGACGTGTCGCACCAGTGCTATCCGCACAAGATGCTGACCGGTCGCTACCACCGGTTCGCCACCCTGCGCCGCACCGGCGGGCTGTCCGGGTTCTGTCATCGCGACGAATCGCCGTACGACGTGCTCACCGCCGGGCACGCCGGGACGGCCATCTCCTACGCCTCCGGTCTGGCCGAGGCGATGCGGGGGCGCGGCGGCGGTTCGGACGGCGCCGACCCCTGGGCGGTGGCGTTGGTCGGCGACGCCGGTTTCGGCGCCGGGGTCGCCTTCGAGGGGCTGACCTACGCCGCCGAGCGCGACCTGCGCCTGATCGTCGTCCTCAACGACAACGAGTGGTCCATCGCGCGGTCGGTGGGGGCGTTGGCGCGCTACCTGTCGCGCATCCGCAGCTCCCGCACCCTGCACAAGGCGTACGAGCGGCTCAACGAGATGGCGCACTCCATCCCGTGGGTTGGTTCGCGGCTCGAGGAGTTCGGCGAGGTGATGCGGCGCGCGCTGATTCCGGGGCACGTGTTCGAGGAGCTCGGGGTCAACTACGTCGGTCCGTTGGACGGGCACGACCTCGCGGTGTGCCGGGACGCGCTCGAGCGCGCCACCCGCATCGATTCGGTGACCCTGCTCCACTTCCTGACCGAGAAGGGGCGTGGTTACGCGCCGGCGGCGGAGGACCCGGAGCGCGCCCACGGGGTCCAGCCGCGGCTGTTCGAGGTGCCCGGGCCCGCCGAGGACGACGCTGCGCCGGTGCGGCGCAGCTGGACCGTAGTGTTCGGCGAGGCGGTGGTGGCCCTGGCCGAGGACGAGCCGCGGGTGCACGCCATCACCGCGGCGATGCCGAGCGGCACCGGGCTGGCCGGATTCGCCGAGCGCTTCCCGGAGCGCTTCCACGACACCGGCATCACCGAGCAGCATGCGGTGGCGATGGCCGGCGGCATGGCGGTGGAAGGGCTCGCGCCGGTCTGCGCCATCTACTCGACCTTCCTCCAGCGCGGCTACGACCAGGTCTTCCAGGAGGTCGCGCTGCAGCGCGCCCCCGTGGTGTTCGCGGTGGACCGCGCCGGTCTGGTCGGCCAGGACGGGCCGACCCACATGGGGCTCTACGACCTCGCGTACCTGCGGCCGTTCCCCGGCATGGTGTTGGCTGCGCCGCGTGACGCGGTGGACCTCGAGCGCGCGCTGCGCGCCGCCGTCGCCGACCGGGGGCGGCCGTGGGCGCTGCGCTGGCCCCGCGGCAAGGCCCCCGAGTGCCTCGGTCCGTCGGCCGGGGTGCGGCCGGAGTGGATCCCGGGTCGTGCCGAGCGCCTGACCGAGGGGCCGGACGGCTGCATCCTCGCCATCGGCGCTCAGGTCGAGGCCGCGCTCGAGGCGGCGCGCATCCTGCGCGACGAGGACGACCTCTATCTGGAGGTCTGGGACGCGCGCTTCGTCAAGCCGCTCGACGAGGACATGCTGGCCGAGGTCATGGCGCGTCATCGCTTCGTGGCCACGGTCGAGGAGCACGCGCTCGTCGGCGGCTTCGGCTCGGCGGTCGCCGAGTGGTGCGCCGACCACGGCGCCGCCCCCGACCTGTCCCGTCACGGCGTCGGCGACCACTTCGTGCCGCACGCCACGACGCGCGAGGAGCAGCTCGCCGCCGCCGGCCTCGACGCCCTCTCGCTGGCCCGTGCCTGGCGCACCCGTCTGCGCGGCGCGTCGGAGGGCGCCCTCGACCCCCCCGTGACCCCCGCGCGTCCTTGAGTCCGCAGCGCAACGGCAACGGTCGTTCCGACCGACTGGTCCTCCCCAAGCGGAGGCCGCTGCGGGTGCTGGTGCTCGGCGACCCGGCCAAGCCCGAGGCCGAGACCATCGCCGGCGACCTCGTCGCCCACCTGGAGGGACGGGTCGAGATGCTGGGGGTGGAGCTGGCGCGCACCTACGAGCCCATCACCGAGAAGCCCGACTTGGTGCTGGTCATCGGAGGCGACGGTTCCATCCTCGCTGCGAGTCACCGCCTCGGTCGCCGCCGCGTCCCCATCCTCGGCGTCAACGTCGGCGCCGTCGGGTTCCTGGCCGCGGTCCGTCCCGAGCGGGTGCTCGACGTGCTCGACCTGGTGCTGGCCGGCGAAGGCGTGGTCGAGGACCGCGGCATGCTCGGCTTCCAGGTCGTCCGCGACGGCAAGACCGTGCTCGACTCGCACGTCCTGAACGAGATCGTGGTGGCGCGTGCCCCCGACTCCACGCTGTGCGAGGTGGACCTGGTGGACGAGGGCCGTTGGGTCTGCACCTACCGGGGCGATGGCCTCATCGTCTCGACCGCGACCGGCTCCACCGCCTACAACCTCGCCGCCGGCGGCCCCATCCTGTCGCCGCGTCTGGACGCGGTGGTGCTGTGCCCGCTCGCCCCCTACGCGCTCTCGATGCGTCCGTTGGTACTGCCCGGCGACCGCCGTTTCACCCTCAAGGTGCGCAAGGCGGGCACCCTGACCGCCGACGGCCACCTCGAGGGTCGAGTCCGCCCCGAGGACCGCGTCCGCATCGGCCCGAGCCGCCGTCGTCTGGAGCTGGTGGTGGATCCGAAGAGCCGGTTCTACGCGCGGCTGCGGTCCAAGCTGCGCTGGGCGGAGCAGCCCGGCCCCGGCTGAACGGAAACTGGCCCCGATCCATGTTCTAGCCCGGGACCAGGAAGGCCGGCGGCATCCGTTTCGGCCATCGCCACCGCAGGAGCTCGGGCACCGTCGCCATCCGCCGCGCCGCCCCCACCGCCACCCCCGGCGTCACCCCCCGCGTCGCGTTGGTCAGACGACGCACGTAGTTCCGCCACGCCACCCAGATCCACAGGTGGTCCCGAAGCCGCGCCCGCTGCTTGCTCGCGCCCCAGCTGCGACGCACCAGACGCGACACCTGGT
>Ga0256830_1000742_pt1 | contig 24465 bp, 24 predicted proteins | sample 128326metaG_FD_190537 | JGI IMG/M metagenome (GOLD analysis project Ga0256830, IMG submission 190537) | Hydrothermal vent microbial communities from Lau Basin, Pacific Ocean - 128-326 | ecosystem: Environmental > Aquatic > Marine > Hydrothermal vents | place: Pacific Ocean: Lau Basin | collected... | reverse complement strand
GATTCCCACGAACAATCACGTGATAGGTTGCACCATCAAATTCAATACGAGGCTTCCGGGCCATGAAAGACTATACCATACCTCTTCGATATTCTCAATGTATTAAGTCTGACCCCACGCTTCTCAGCGCTTTCACAACGTTCCCCAAAGTTCAAAAAAAACAAAAAATATACTGTAAGCACTTCTATTTATGCTATCATAATTTTAAAGAATCCGCTGTGTGAGGTGAAAATATGAAAGCAAAATTAAAGATGATTTATTGGAAAGGTGAAAAATTTTGGGTGGGGAAATTTCTTGAGCATCCTGAAATAATGACACAGGGCAAAACGCTGAAAGAATTAGAAGAAAACTTGCAGGATGCATATATACTTATGACGATGGAGGACGTTCCTGAGAAACATAAAGTTAAAGAACTTATCCTTGCTGTATGAAAAGAAAAGACCTGATCAAAAAGTTAAATGATTCTGGATGCATTCTTGTTAGACATGGAAGTCGTCATGATTTATACAAAAACCCCGCAACTGGCAAAAAGCAACCTGTCCCAAGACATAATGAAATAGACGAAAATCTTGCACGGCATATTATAAAAGAATTGATATAACCAATCAAAAAACGTCTGTGTCCGTCCGTGTGGGTCTGTGGTAAATTTAAGTTTGTCGCCCTTCGGCCGATATGATATAAAGACAATCACTCTGCTCAGAGCAAACCAGGGGAAACCCCGGGACGCAGAGCAACGGGACTAATGGACCGGGAAAATTTTCCGTCCGATGTCAGCCGAGCCGCCAGAGGTTATATACTTCCGGCGGCTTTTTGTGTTGGTGATGGATCTTAGAGCAAGAATGGTATAATAAGACTATCTTAATGAGCAGAAAGGACTTAAAGATGAACAACAATTCAATACGCAAGCATAACCCTGGACTTTTCGTACTTAACATTTTGCATAGTGTACAACAACGTCCCCAAAGTTCCAAAAGGTTAGTGGACAAGCAAACAACATCTCGTTGGGACACAGCTAAATTTTTAAAATCAAGCCTGACCCCACTTGTCTCCTTGTGCTTGTTGGGTATATGTTTGTTAGTACAACCAGCAGATGCTGCGACGATTCACAATTTTGACAATATCCCGCCTACCGATGAAAACGATCTACCAGCAGATGGGGGTGGATGGAAATATTCATCTCCATCTGTTAACCCACAGAATTTTATTAGTAACTGTGGATGGTACAATACAACTTTTTATGCCAGTAATCCAGACATCTTCGATTGGATAACGTATTTTAGAAATACATATAATTCAAGTCATATGGGTTTTGAAACATACGCATATTTTGAGATAGATGCAGATGTAGCTGTTAAAGGAAATAGCTTAAGGATAAGAGTAACAGGGGGGAAAACAGAGGTCGACGGAACTTTGACAGAAGCAGGGCTTTCGTTATTTCACAAAAAAGCTTACCTTGACTATCTTGCTGCCGACAAAAATCCAATAGATAGTTCTATGAAAGTGGGGCACCCTTATTTGTATTTTATGAATAATAGCGGAACGCCCAAAGTGCCATTTGAAACTTCCCAAGGAGCAAACAGATTAAGTTTTTACGTCCGAACACCATCAGAGCATACGAATGGAGAAGGAGGGTGGCGAGTTCCCCCAATTAAAACAATGACTATTGGCCCATATACTGGACAGGAAAGCTCACATTGGTACCATCAATACTATTTTGAGGGAGGAGGATGGACACATGTAGTGGTTGATGGGCATCCCCAACATAATAATGCTTGGCCCAACGCCAGTTACTATCCATATCCTAGCAACAGCTTGCGTGACATGGGGACTAACTATTTTACGACTATGTATCGCTGGTACCTAACTTTTAACCCGTATCCGGGTATTGCCACACCGCCCTATGATATTTGGATTGATGAAGTAGAGTTTGTTTATGATCCAGAACCACAAAATAATGAAACTATAGCGAGCCCTTCTATTTCCTACAAAATTACAACAAAGGTTTTCCAAGTCAGTTTCAATGATAAGTACAAAAACAATGGTAATAGCTGGGCAACATACGAAATGCGCTATTCATTTTCACCTATTACCAATGCAAACTGGGAATCAGCAACGCCTGTTTATATTCAAGAAGACAGCAGATACAACATTACTGCTAATACGACGGGGCAATTTGGGAAAAGCACACCATGGTATCAAAATGTTTGGGCCTCTTTTAAGTTGTCCTCAACAGATGAAAATAATTTAAAGCCTGGGGTTTACGTTTATTTTGCGATAAAAGACATTTCACAATTAAATGGTGACAGTAAAACTCCCATTACCCCTCAACAAGGAAGAGACTATGAAACTTATGCAAGTACCTTCGATTACGCTGGGGACCAACCTGTCTTAAAATTGATAAAAAGAATCAACTACCTTGTCCCGGAAAAGGACGTCATTCCAGCCCCTCAAATCCGTATCAAATAAACAAGATAATACACTACAAGTTTTGTTCAATGAATTGATTTTCAAGCTTATCAAACAAATTGCGACACAAACCATCTATTTCCTGGTCAAGAACTGGTTGTTTATTTTTACCAATAGAAGATCGAAAAACATTTTGCGAATATATTGAAAAAAACTCTAACCCTAAAAATAAAAAAATTTTCTGGAAATATATATTAGGGCTATCAACTAATTTTTCATAGTTGATTAATAAAACGCGTGGATTTTCATCCAACTTCTGCTGAAAAAATAATCTATTTCGCAGATACCAAACAAGAGCACGTGTGGACGCGTCAGATATTCCGACATTATAGTATCTCCTTACTAACTCCATATCTTCTGGCGAAACATTCTCAATACGCCATCGAGCTTTTTTATGGTCATGGAGCATGTAGTAGAGATATTTATGGTCCTTCCAATTTTTCATGGCAGAGTTAACATTATCATAATAATGCCTGTATATCCAGACTGCTCTACTGTTTTTAAAATAGTCCAAGATTTGTGCTGCGTTTTGGCTATCGCAGATTGGTTTGAAGATAATAGCTTTTGCACGCGATTTCTTTACCAACATTGATGTGGTATTAAAATCTCTTAACACATAGTTATCAAAAGCCTCTTCATCGTTCTCATCAAAACATTCTGTACTTTTACTTTTCTTTAATATGTCAATCACCATGTTAGTCCCGGACCGCTGAGCCCCAAAAATAAAACAAGGCACACCTCGCCCGCACTCACCAGTGAAAAACAATAAAGAACGTTTCAAACTTTTTACAATACGCTGTCTTTTGGTCAACATAATACTAATTCTCTACTAATTTATCTTGATGCCTTGTACGAAGCAATCACATAGTTAGCATTTGACACCCAATTTCTCTTTGCATGTACTGTTTCTGTAGCGTTTTCCCCGAGTTTTTTTTGTAATTGCCTGTCATTTACAAATACACCTAGCTTCTCAACCAGATCATTCATGTCATTTGCCTTGAACAATAATCCATTTCGTTTGTGAGCAATAATATCTTTGATATTCAGCATGTTCGGAGCGACAACTGCTTTTCCCTGCGCCATATACTCTAGAATCTTCATTGGCGAAGCATAGAAAGTAGCTTTCGGACTCACGGCAATATCAAACAGCGACACATATTCTCCAATCTGATCGTGCGAAACACGCCCCGTGATAATGACCTTTTCTCCGATGCCAAGGTCTAACGCCATATGTTCAATATCATGACGAATTGGTCCATCTCCTACTAATAATAATTTACATTTGCCATGTTCTTTAATAACCAGATTAAACGCCTCAAGAAGCATATCGATACCATGCCATGAACGCAAGATACCAACAAAGCCTATAACAATCTCATCATCAGTAATTTGATATTTCTTCATCAACGATTCCGATGTTGGCCGTGGAAAGAATTTTTCCGTGTTTACCCCATTGGGGAGCACCATAATTTTTTCCTCCGGCACCCCGACAGACACAAGATATTCTTTCAGTGGTGTAGAAACCACAATAGTTTTACTTGCGTCACTACACACTTTTCTTTCAATGGCATATGCAAGTTTTTTCAAATAAAGTCTTTCATCCGGCTCATGCTCACGCTCATAGGCCAAAGGGGCGTTAACCTCTAAAAAGACTGGTAAGTTGTATTTCTTTCCCGCAGCAATCGCTGAATAATTAAATGTTATATATCGATCATAAATAAAATCTGGATGAAAACCACGAATTGCTTTACAAATATTTCTGTATCCAAAAAAATTATAAGTCAGCTCGGCTATTTCATATAAAGGTCCTCTAAGGATCTTTTTTATCCATGTGTACCTTGCCGATTTTTTCTCCGCGCCATTTAAATTCTGCACACCTGGACCAATTACTAATACCTCATGGCCAAGTTGACGAAAGGCATTAACCATCTCGGCAATATGGATTCCCTCCGCCCCATCACCAAGAGTTCTATGATGATATAAGATTCTCATTTCGGAGCCAGCTCTATCAATATTTTATATACGGGCAAAATCTGGTAAGCACACCAATCCCAGTCAAACTTCCGCGTATAAGCAAAAATCTTCTTACGATTCCACTCACGCTCAAATGCTGTCCGCAGACCAGCACCAACCCCGCCAGTACTATTAGATACTAATATCCCAAGAAATTTTTCTTTTAAAATTTCATTCACAGCCCCAACGTCTGTCGCAACAGCAGGACAACCACAGGCTAAAGCCTCTGCCAAAACATTTGGGCTGCCCTCGCCACGGCTTGCCAGGCAGAATAAATCAGCAGCATTGTACCAGGATACAAGCTCGGAATTTCCAACTGTTCCCTTTAAAAAAACCTTATCTTTCAAATTTAATTTGTCAATTAATCGATAAATTGACTTGCGATAATCACCATCCGGCCCTTCAGAGCCAATAATATACAGTTTAAATTCAGTATCCATATTAAGAAGGTCTGGAAGCTTTTTGATTATTCGATCAAAACCTTTCCGATAATTCAATGAACCAACAGATAAAATTATTGTCTCCTTCGGAGGAAGCCCCAGGCATCTCCTGCTTTCGTTTTTATCAATGTAATAAAATGCCGAGGTGTCAACCCCATTGCGGATAACATGGCAGCGTTTCTCCTCTACCCCGAAACCAACCGCCATATCCTGTAACTCCTGGCTTAGACTGATAACAGCATCTGCTTTTAGCACATGTTTCTTGATCAATAATTCACGTCCAAGTCCTTCACCAATATGAAAGGACTCTTTCCCACGCAAAGTCACCAGCATCTTTTTATTATACTTTTTCTTAATAGCGTAACCGGTTGGCAAGTCAGGATATGTCCAATGCAGGTCGACAAGATCAAACGGAAATGATTTATATAATTTCCCGATAAGAGGCATCACTGCCGCTTTATAAGTAAAGGCATCGAGAAACTTAAAAAATTTAGGAATAACCAGAAAGCGAGGATGGTAGACCTCTAGTCCATCAATATTTTCTTTGAGAGGAATTTTATCGTAATTCTTGTACCTGGCCAGCCAGCCATGTCCGGGAAACCAAGGAATTGGATTTATTACCTTGACCTCATAATATTTACTAACGGCCTTGAGACGATTATGAACAAAAATGCCATAATGGGGATAGAGAGAATTGGGGTACAGATAACTAATGGCAAGAATTTTCATTCTAACCCGTCCCCAAGGTCAGAGTTCCCTTGCCTTGATTGCCAGATAACCAATGCTCAAGAACTATTAGTTGCCAAATAAGCCGATGGTGATCCATTTTTTTGCTTTTATGCTCGTATAAAATTTCTTGAACTCTCTCCCTTGAAAAATATGCTAAAATCTTAGCAGATACTGAAAGCAATACATCCTGGGCGTATCCATACAAGTCACCTTCAAACATCATCTTCAGTGGGGTAGGAAAGCCCATTTTTTTTCGGTAGACAATTTCTTTTGGCAACACATCTTCCATCATTTTTTTCAGGAGATATTTACCTTGGCCGTTCCTGATTTTATAGTGTGAAGGCATGGTCGCAGCAAACTCCACCAACCGGTAATCGAGAAACGGCACCCGCAGTTCGAGCGAGGCTGCCATGCTCATTCTGTCCGCCTTGATCAACAGGTCATCAACCAGCCAGGTCTTGGTATCAAAATAAAGCATACGGCTTAAGACATCATTATTTTTGGTCTGCTCAAAGAGACCTGTCAAAAAACTCTTGACTGCATCATTCTTTTGTTCCCTGCAGGCCGCAAAAAACGCATCATTGTACAACCGTTTCTTATAACGCTCTTCGTAGGTTGAAATACCTTTATATCTCTGCTCCAATGGCAAGGCCCCAAGAATGAGATATTTGGCCAGCTTATTTCCCGGCGGAAGCAGAAAATTTCCTAAACCTGCCAGCAATCCGGTTATGGCTTTACCGCCAATTCTGAAATATTTTTCCAAAACTACCATGTATTTATATAGATCATATCCGGTAAAGATCTCATCAGCGCCTTCACCAGAAAGCACCACTGTGACCTGTTCTTTGGCAAGTTTAGAGACAAAATAGAGGGAAATTGCCGCAGATTCCGTGACAGGCTCATCCATAAGATGAATAAACTGTGGAATAAAATCCCGGAAATCATCCGGAGTAATAAATATCTCATGATGGTCAGTATTGAATTGTTTTGCAACCTGCCGTGCATAGGGCATTTCATTAAACTGGCTGCCAAAATTATAGGCAACTGAAAATGTTTTCAAAGGTTCATTGACCCTGGGTGCCAACAGACCGACCACCGCGCTGGAATCAAGGCCACCACTCAAAAAAATACCAAGTGGGACATCGCTACGAAGACGTAAATCTATTGCACTATCCAGCAACAACCGTGCGTTCTCTAAATAGTAGCCTTCGCCCCTGTCCTCGTTATCCGCAAAATGCAAATCCCAATATTTTTTAGGCGAAACAACCTCACTATTCCAGACACCTTTAAACATGCAATGGCCCGGTAGAAGGCGTTTTACCCCTTTGAGCAAGGTATTCTCACCCGGTACATAACCAAAACTCATATAGGAATCGATTAACTCATGCTGCACAGCCGGGGACCCGGGCAACACCGCACGAATGGCTTTTATTTCCGATGCAAAATAAAAGCCCTGATTGTTCTCAAAATAATAAAGGGGCTTTATGCCAAGCCGATCACGAGCAATGAACAGGCATTGCTCCTTCTCCTGCCAGATGGCAAAGGCAAACATGCCATTGAAGTGACGCAAACAATCATGCCCCCACTGGGCAAAGGCTTTAAGGATTACCTCAGTATCTGTACCAGTTTTAAATTGACAGCCCTTTGACCTAAGATCTTCCCGAATCTCCAAGTAGTTATAAATTTCACCATTAAAAACAATGGTAAGGCCGTTGTCCTCATCCTGCATAGGCTGGTGGCCGGCCGAGGTAGGATCAAGGATACTTAAACGTCGGTGCCCAAGGGCGACCAACCTGCCGTGATGAATCCAGTCACCCTTATCATCAGGACCACGATACGAAAAAGCATCCCGCATTGCTTTAATGTCAGCGGCAATATCACCATGGTTATATTTCATTAACCCAGCTATTCCACACATATTTCAATATCAGTGCTTGCAACAGGGATGCTGAGGCTACCAAATTGCCTTTTCACCATACTGGCCAAATAATTGGCATACACCCCTTTATTAAATTTAATTTAGGAAATGTGGAAGACAAAATACATCTGCTGCAACGAGTTACAGTCATTGTAATCCCATCTCTTAACTACGAGGTGACGCCTGCCAGCTGCTCATTTTCAACAAGTAACTTCGAACCATGCAAATATAAAAATACAGCCATTCCAGCCAAAATATAGCTTAATTCAAAGTATAATCTATCTACAAAAATACTGCATACCAGAACACCTACAATCGCAGCTTCTACGGATAGAGAGTATTGCAAAATACTGGTCAATTCAGAACTAGCTTCATATGAAAACCGTTTTATCTTGCAGCGTATCCTGTGAAGGAGTAGCAACGTATGCACCCAGGCGGCGAGAAACAAAAAGAGCCCCAACCACCCCTGTTCAACCAGCACCTTCAGATACGTATTATGGGGTGAGCGCACCCCTCCGGTCAACAAGCTCTCGGGCATGTATTGCGGGCTCAGATATTTAAAACCGTCACTGCCTACCCCAAACGGGTGTTGTTGACTCATCACTAAACCATATCCCCAAATCTTTGTCCGTCCGGCTCCTGTAGCATCTTCCCCTTCCTTGGTAGACACTAGACGCTCAATAAAAACAGGATCCAGCAAACTAACGAACAACATAACAGCAAGCGCCATTACAATTGTTAATTTCTTCCTCGCCTTGCGATCATTTTCCATCAAAATGAGAACTGCTCCAACGAACGTCAAAGCTATAAGCGATCCGCGACTACCGCATAATACAATGGCATTCAAAACAAATACTGATATACATGCCACCAGCACCTTACGCTTCCAGTTCTCAAATAGCACCTCTCTAACTAAAAACGGAACACAAGCAACCAGCACAGATGCAAACATGTTTGCATCTGTGGAATCTGGCGTGCCAATACCTTCTAACCGACCATGTTGACGATATTCTGGGTGGATATAGGCCTCCCAAGATAGATTCAAACAACATAAAAAAATGAGCCAGATCAGCAAATCAAATCGTCTCATATCTGGGACACTTTTGACCAAAAAAACAAACACTATGAGGTACCGCACAAAGTCATATAATTTTGAGGGAGCTGCCTGTTTGTTAACAGCAAAGGGCAAAATGAACGCCATTAAAATAGCGAGAGCAATAAACCAACGCAAATTTGGCATTTCTGTAACCCTGAACCCATTAACATCTTTATTATGCAGAAACAGAGAAATAAGTATTATCGCAGCTGCCAAAAAACTCCATCGCAATTGGGGCAAAGAATATGCCCACCAGTTAATATCAGGAGAAGGACTATTGTAATAAAGGAATATGTATCCTAACACTCCCCAGAATGGATGTTTCGATAAACTCATAACAAAGAAGAACGAAACAGCCCCAAGAACTCCCAATGCATGCAAACTCATGCTGGGGAAAGCCCCACTAAACTCCAAATATGTCTCATACTACTTCCGGATACCCACAAATGCTTTGGAAAACTCTTCCTTTTTTATTACCCCAATAATCAACAGTAAGGCAGGATACCCCAACAAAACGATGACTGATTTACCCGCAATGGACAAAAAAGGATTAGATAGATACACAAGCTTCCCAACAGCAACAAAAATAAATACAACTACTAAAAATAATTTGCCTATTGTCCACCATTCATACGGTACCCGATATTGTCGTTGACTCAAGAACAACACACAAGTTTCCTCGAACAAAAAACTGCATATCAAGACAACGCCAGCACCAAGCATACCAAATCTGGGAATCAATAATATATTTAAGCCAATATTAACAGGTATAGTAACAGCACTTAAGGCACCAATTATTTTTGTTTGTTTCGCTATATATATGCCAATATTAAAATGATAATATGCTGAACGAATTATATAAGCTAACAACACGAGAGGAACAACTGTTGCAGCACTATGAAATCTAGAATTGGCCATAATGCCAACCACCTCTTTAATATTGACAGCAAGGAGCAATGCAATAAAAAAAATAACTATTAGAAAATATGTGAAAACCTTAGCGAATATTGCTGCCGGGTTTTTTTCAGATTCAAATATCTGAAATCGCTTTGTAGCCCATATTTTCAGAAATGGTGACGTAACAAGCTGACTTATAATGCTCCCAAATTTATAGGCCAGAGAATAAATACCGACATCAGCAGTGGAAGCAAGACGATTCAGGAAAAATCTGTCTGAAAAATTATTAACAACAGAACCCAGGCCAGCAGGAATGAGTGGTGCTCCAAACTTATAGAGATCCCACAACATCACCCAGGAAAATTTCATCCCGGTTTTGACAAACGTATACACAAAGCCAAAGCAGGCTGCACATGCGGCCGATATTAGTCCTGAGTATAAAATTCCGATATAACCAGTCTGCTTGATTATCAAGAAATAGATGTTTAACGATAAGCCAAGCAATACCCTCAATGATGAAAAGACGTTAAAAAAAATAGCTTTTTGCTGTGCCAGAATATAGGTATTGAATATTATTATTATAGAGTCAAACCAGATTGTAAAAATTACAATATTAAACAATAAAGACAGGGCGGTATCTTTAAATAAAAAATCCGCTAAATTTCCAGTGAATAAAGCAAGCGGAGCAAGCATCAACAGGCCAATGGCAGGGAAACCAAACAAGGCAGTTGAAATCAAACATTTTTGCTCAGAACTTTGGTAACTATGATAAAAGCGAAATATTGTGGCATTTATCCCGGATTGCAGAAATATTGACACGATAGCAATAACAATATCCATCATCTCAATAATACCGTAATCCCTTGGGGATAAATAGGCAGTATAGAGAGGTATCATAAAAAAACCAATAGCCTTGTTTAGGCTATCCCCAAGACCATATAATACCATCTTTTCCCCAATATCTTTTAAGTGCTGAAACAAGACAAATCCTCACTGTCAATGTTTTTTCTTAGCCAGCATTCAAGAAAAAAGAGATGGATAATATTCAAAGCCACCCACTTGCCTTTCCTGTGATCGACAAATATTTTTTTTATACCTTCCCGTTTAACAAACCCTCTATCTAGTGACGCCTCAGAAAGAAGTGTTTGTTCCGCGAGCTTGGCAATCTGAGGATTACTATACAACCATCGCTCGTGCTGGATATATGAAGTTCTAGTATAGGGGGGCATTTTTCCTTTGCTCAAACGACTGGCATAATACCTTACATCCTTAGAGAAAGATTTGAGTTTCTTCTTCCACTGATGCTCAACTCCACCAACAGGGACGCTAGTACGCGCATAAGGAATCTTACTCATTTCCGGCAGATTTCGTTGAAACAGACGATAATAAAGTGCATGGCCGAACCTAAATTCAACAGGAATGTTCTGGTAAAAATCAAACATATCATAATCAAAAAACGGCAGGCAATTATGGCAAAATTCCAATATTTCGAAATAATAACACCATCTTTCGAAACTTTAACCACTGAAGCATTGGGTAGAATATGCACTTCATTGACAAGTGTGTGGTCACTGAGTGTCGTCATGAAACACAGATACTCCACCACCGCATTCTTGTTAACGGAAAACTGCTGTTCAGCAACATTTAGCAAGACAGGCAACAGAGGCGAAAAGATAAAAACGCCATTTACATCGAGATAATAGATTCTGCTGAAAGTAAATCGATCAGTAACTAAAAAAAGCTCCTCTTTTTGATTATCGATTAGCGCAAGATTAAATTCTCCATTCAAAGCAGCCAATCACCCTGCAACACAGCATTAACAACTCCCAGAAGCGATATCCTTTACACTATGTATCTTCTCTCCCGGCCTGGGAGTAGATCTCCCCACTTACCAACAGTGTATACTCTCCAGAAGCCCCCCCTCACCCCATAGGCACGTTCAGCGGAGAAGGGATCTAACAACCCCACAGCCAAAACTGCCCCAATCTTTGTTGTTAATTTGCAACAATCATATAGATCAATCTCTCGGGCCATAGCCATCAGCCTCTTCTTATGACTTACAGCATATCCTGTATTGCGATTGTACAAACCAAATAAACCTGGAATGTCACACCTTATTCAAAAGTTGGTCATACAATGCTTGATAGTGTTGAATTGTCGTAGCAATGGAATACTTACGAATAACAAGATCCCGTGCAGGAACAATTAACTTTTTGCTGATTTTTTTATCCAATGTTTCAATAATCATTGCCGCAAGACTTTCGACGGTTGGATCTGCAACCAATCCATTCTCTCCATGTTTGATCACACCGCTCTTATTCGCCCCTGTTGTTACAACAACAGGGACACCAGCGGCCATTGCCTCCAGAAGAGTCAAAGGCAAACCTTCCGTATGAGAACATAAAACAAGGGTATTTAATGATTGTAGAATTTCAGGTATATCCTGCCTGTAGCCTAAAAAATGGACATTATTAGTAATACCCAATGATCCTGCCAACTCTTCAAGTGTTTCTCTCTGCTCCCCGTCTCCGACCAACAACAACGAAACATCCTCCCCCTTCACAACAACAATGTGCCGTAACGCCCGCAATAACAATTCATGGTTTTTAACAGGGTGAAGACGGCCGACAATTCCCACAACTTTATTCGTAGCTGTTATGCCAAACTCATTCCTTAAGTATCCCTGCACAGAAGAATTCTTAGTGACATTTCTATCAGTATATCGGCCAAGATCTATGCCATTCAGCACAACCTCCAGTTTTTTTTCAGGGATCTTATCTCTAACTATAGACTTTTCTTGTAGCTCTTTACTAACTACCACAATTTTATGAGTAAAAATGGAAAGAATTTTTTTCTCCAACCTGCGTCGCCAATGCCCATCAATATAATGCCGGCTATGTTCTGTATTTATCACAACCGGTGTTCTGGCAAGCAGCCCGGCAAAGCAGCCATAAAAATGTGCTGCCTCATTGTGGGTGTTTAAGATGTGAATATTTTTTTTACGTAATTTTTTTGCTAGCCGGAATATCAAACCAAAGTCTAAACCCTCCTTGCGTGACAATACAAATGTGTCACACCCAAGAGAACTCAACTCTTTTAACAACACTCCTCCAGAATCCAAACACCCCACAGACAGAGTAAATCGCTGCGGATCGAGATGCCGTGCCATGGTGAGGATAAGATTTTCAATACCACCCGCCCCCATATTCAATGTTAGATGCATGAGATTAGCAGATCGTATCATCAACACCTGCACCCGCTAACGAAGCGAGTTCGTTATGTAGTATCCTGGAAAGATTTGAGTTCAGGAAAAACTCACTATTTTTTAGCGGCGGTTTAGGCAAATTCCCATCCTGCCAATCGAGCCACAATTTCTTCAAGACGTGCTCCAATTCACTTTCAGTGTTTGGCACGACAATTCCAAAATGATTTTCCTCGATAACCCTTGCTGTTGCCCCTTCCCGGTCAGTAATTGCAAGAATAGGTTTGCGCAGGGATATATACTCATACAATTTTCTGGGAATCTGCAGCGGGAAACCCGGCTGCAGCAAAAATAATACATCACTGGCGAGTTGGTGCTCAATAGCCTTATCAAGTGCCATTCGAGGATAAACCTCAACAACGTTCTTTAATTCAGGCGAGTCAAGCAACGCATCAAGAGCGCGGTCATCTATGGAAATACCCCCCACAAATTTGATTTTAAGTTTCCCTACAGGAATGGCGCCTTTTTCTATCAAACTCACTGCAGCCTTTAATAAATTAATAGGATTTCGGGAGAAATACAGTGCACCAGCATGACTTAAGGTCAAGGCTTTTTTTTTACAAATTTGCGATTCGATAAATTCTTCAAATCCATTGGGAAGGGCAATGACCTGCCTCTTTCTCAGACCAGAAAAACGAACCAAAAAGTTCTCCCGCAACTCTTTGGTATTTGCGGTTATCAAATCAGCCTTGGTAACTATAGCCTTCTCGATCTTCTTCTCCAGAGATGCAACATACTTGTTTTTGAGTCGCATATTTGGATTTGCCCCCCAGGGGTCTCGATAGTCCAAAACCAATGGTTTCCCTGTTATTTTTTTCAAAAAAGCTCCGACAAGAAAACACGTCCAAGGGCTCCCTGTTGCCCAAATAACATCAATTTTTTGGGATGTTATTATCTTCACCCCCCTATATATGGCCCAGGGTAGCCAACCGGCATGGGGATCGGGTATCGCCAATGAATCAGTTATGAAATCTTTTATCTTTTGGATGGTTGACTTATGCACATCTCCCAACGCAAATTGTTGGCTCGCAGAAGCATCCTCATTACCGCCCTTAGAGGCAGGGGCAGTTAATCTCTTTTTTAGTGATATCAACGCCTCCCTTGGGCGAGTCACCCTGGTGCGAATAACTCCAATATCACTGCTAAGCTTATCAAGCAACGCATAATCTGTTGGCTGTTCAGCCAGGTAGTACTGTTCGTTGCAGGTTAGAACGCTAATTCGGCACCCCATCTGCGTTAGATGGTTGGCGAAATAAAGGGGGCGAAAAGCCCCACTACTGGACTCTGGCGGAAAATAGTAGGCTATGATTAACACCCTCATATCAGTTCTCATAGCAACCATACCCTTGCCCTATTTGGCTTAATTTGGTTCAGGTAAATGAGTATTGGAGCGAGCCAATTAATATTTTCCATGTATTTATAATCTACAAGGCACAGAATCAGCCTCTTCACAACATCATTGGACTTATCCAAACAGTTAACCTTACAGTTGCATAAAAAAAGTATTTTTTACCGCACAAAACTACTGAAAAGTGGCCTCCCTATTGGTTAAAATAAGACTCGCCGAAGTCAAAATCAACCAATTCAGGAGGCCACTTTTAGTGAAGTCTAGTAAAGCACAAATTCATACTCGTGTCCACAAAATTCCACAGCTTCGATTTGAAGACCAACATCTGACTTCGTTTGCAGGACTGGTGGTTCTCCAATCTTTGTTTTCGAGGCTTAACCTCAAGGAAAACCTTAAAGCCTGCTTTAGTCATATGAAAGTCAGACCTATTTTTGGACATCATACTTGTAGTGCTTTTGTTGATAGTACACCTGATGCTTGGCTACAGACGTTTGAGAGATATGGATTACTACCGTGATGACCTTATGGTACTTCGTCTTCTGGGTCTGAAAAAGCTGCCCGATGTTTCCACGATCAGCCGCGCATTGGCCACAGCTGATAATGAATCCATCGATAAGCTTCGACGGTTCTGTCGTGAAATGTTGCTCAATCGTCTTAGGATGTTGAGATTGGTTCGCATCACCATGGACTTTGATGGGTCGGTAGTAAGCACTGGAAAATCCACAGAAGGTACTGCTGTTGGCTTCAACAAAAAGAAGAAGGGTGCGAGAAGTTATTACCCCTTGTTTTGTACCATTGCCCAAACCGGTCAAGTCTTTGATGTTCTTCCCCGTCCTGAGAATGTTCATGATTCTAATGGAGCGATGGAATTTATTCTGCAATGTATTGATGAGGTAAGAGCTGCATGTCCTCGGATTAAGATTGAAATTCGCATGGACAGTGCATTTTTCAGTGATAACATAGTGAAAAAGCTGGATAAGCAAGGAGTGGAGTTCACTATTTCCGTTCCCTTTGAAAGATTTGTCGAACTGAAGAAAATAATCGAGAGCAGAAGGCGTTGGCGTCTTTTTAATGGTTTGCTCTCTTACTTTGAAACAAAGTGGAGACCTAAAAAATGGGATGCGCATGCATTCAACACCCCGGATGCTAAGGCGAGCTGGCGTGCCCAGAGTGCTTAATCGGATACGTGAAGAGTTACACTTATAGCCCGAAGAAAGAAGACCAGTGCGATAATTTCACACGCTAGGATCTGTGCGGGGGGGGAGGCCAGAAAACCGGCATTCCTACCGCGATCACTCCAATTCTAAAAACATATCGATCTAATCCAAATATTTCCTGAAGAAAAGTTCGAGAAAATACAAATTTAATAATGTTCCACCGACCCATTTCCCTTTTTTATATTCAGAATAAAGATAATCAATACCACTAGCGGTTAATAACCCTCGCTCAAGGGTATGTTTTTCTAATAAGAGATCTCTAGCTGTTTTAATGCTATCCGGAACAGAATGGTGCCATTTGGACAGTTGAATATAATTATATCTTTCGTTAAAGATAATTTTTCCATTCGTCAGCCTACTCAAGTAATAGTTAGTTTTTCTGGTAAATTCTATTCTTCTTTTAAAAAACGTAGATGCCTTGTTCCCTACCGGACGTCCTGTCTTATTGTATGGAATCGAGGCCATCTCGTGCATATTTCGTAGGTACATTAAATTGTATAGCTTGTGGTCGATTCTATATTCAAAAGGTATCGATAGGTAAAAATCAAAAAAATCGTAATCAAAGAATGGGGCGATGTCATAGCAGTAAAAACGAAAAAAACTTAAAGACGATAAATAACGTCTTCCGTGAGTACTCATGTAAAATCGGTCAATATACAATGGATATGGGTAATTTTCTTTATTTTTTGAGTCGTTATCAATGTAGATATCAATATAGTCTAGTTCTCTTTTTTTTACTTTTTTAAAGAAACCATCGGATAGGAGCATTTTTTTTTCAACTTCATTTAGAAGTGCTTTTCTTTTTCTCAGTAATCTGCCAATCATTTGTTCATTATTTTTTATAGGCAAATAAATATCTTCAGATGTAAAGAAGTTTGCGGCTAATATTGCATCCCCATAAAATCCACTAAAGTGCGCATTGGGGCGGTTGGTTTGTGTGCGTATAAACTTTTCTATTGCATTCAAATGGAATAAATGTTCCGCCGGTACCATTCCATCTGTATATTTAAGTGATAATTGCACAACTTCGAAAACATAATCGTTTCCTATAGAAATATGATAGTATGGGGCATTAAGTGTTTGTGCTACTTTTTTCGCGATTTCACACTCCAAACTTTTTTTATACCCATATGAGATAGTATTGGGCTTGATACCTGAGCTGCAAATGACATTTAAAAGGAACCTTGAGTCTAGTCCCCCGCTGAGAGATATACAACAATTTTTATCAAAATGCTTTGTTCGTCGTGTAAGAGATTGTTTCATAAGTGAATATGCAGTGTCTGCATATTCATTTATGTCTGAACATTTGTATTTGCTATAGTCAAGGTCCCAGTCCCAATATTTAGTCTGTTCATAAGAAAATGATTTTTGAAAAACCATGGTAATGATAGAGGCATTAGGAATAACTTTAACATTTTTCAAAAAGGTGCTGTCGTTAACCGGGTAGGTGAAGTTTATGTGATCTATAAAACAATCATAATCAGGCTCTCTTGAGATGTCCGGTAAAACAGTAATTGCATGAAAATCAGGAAAAATGTAAATATCATGCTTGTTTTTTGCTATATATGTTTTTTTGAAACCGAACCTATCAGTTATCAAATGGAGTTTATGACTGGATTTGTTGTAAATAAAGATAGTAAACTCACCATTAATAGAAGCAATAGCATTATTTCTTGGGTACTGAATACACTGTGTTATAAACGTATACAGTTCTGAGAGACTCCAGCCTGTACTCTTTCCATTAAAGGAAAAAATCGCTCCATCTATTAGAGCGATATATTCGTCTTTCTCGAATATAAAGCATTGAGGTTTTTCCCTCGCACCTGGGCCAATTGTCCCCAAAAAACAATGGTTATTAGTATAAGTTTCGGTACTGTAATCACAAAAATTTAGAGCCCGCGCCATGTCATTGAAACGGGTCAAAGATTTGGCATTATCTCGATATTTATGTGAAAAAACTCCAAAAAGACCAGGCATATATATCTCCAATTTTGTTGCTTCGTACAAGAACGTAAGGAATCGTGTGTGGGATCAATTGTTATATTGAATTGCACTATCATAACAGCATGTCAAAATCCAGTTGCTCACTGAAACACCACACTCAAAAAGTTAGAATGGCAATTGTAAATATGCCTCTATACTAACCGGCCTAAGCAGCAACCACCTTGTAAGTTGGTGCCTTATCTGTAATAATATTAAGTTGTGACTACCTTCTTAAATGCTATGCAAGTGAGTTGGTGTAGCGCATCTTTAGTAACTTCTTTGGGGGGGCAGATCTGTTCTCCTATAGTCCAATATTCGCCTGTGAAAAATTGCCAGTATTCCTGAGAAATGATTTTAAGTTGGTATGTTTGTTCCCAGTAATCAAGCTCCTTTCTAGAAAACACTTGGCATATGTAAGGCAAATCTTGCCCGTACCCAGCGTTTTGATGCTTATATATATTATTAATGAATTTTTTTTCATTATAAGGAAAAGTAAGAATAAGATGTCCTTCTTGATCAAGAAGACCAGTCATACAATCTATTGCATTATTAAATGCTGAAACATGCTCAAGCACACTTATACAGGAAATAAAATCAAACTTTCCTTTAATATTACTTTTTGTGATATCGTCACCAATTATATGATAATGACGATTGAACATTCCGTCTGTCCAGTAATCAATAATATTATCAGTTGCAGTCACCAAAAAGCCACAATTCCTCATTAAATGTGGAAGCGCTGTTGTGCCGGTGCCAACATCTAATATACTACGCGGGCATCTATGTAATAAGTTATGAAACAGAAAACGAAATTCAATTGGACGTTCATTAATCCTTCTGAATGTTTGATTTTGGTATTCGCTAATACATATCTTTTTACAATACCATTTTCCAAACCTATGGACGATTGATTTCCCCCATGCCAAGTTAGTCATTTCGGTTCTTTCTCCTGCTCACGCGTCCCTATTATTCTTGCTGGGTTCCCTGCAAGAATTTTATATGGGGGGTAATTCTTTGCCCCCACGACTGCCCCTGCAGAGACTACAACCCCTTTACCCAGGGTTACTCCCGGCATAATAAAAGAATTCGCGCCAATCCAACAACCATCACTCACTACTACTTTTTTATTTTCATAACCTTGGTCAATTATAGGCACAGTAATGTCGTCAAATTTATGGTTTGCCGACCATATCTTGACATCAGGCCCAAGCAATACATGATTGCCTAAATGAACCTCGCCTGTAGCTTGTATTATGGCGCATTCCCCTATTTGAGCGTAGTCTCCAACGTATAACTTTTGACAGTTACGGACTCTGGCACCTGGGTGGATGGTCACATTCACTCCCATGCTGCCAAAATATTTCTTATATAATTTATATCGGAGCTTTATGCCAAATGTACCTGGAAAGTTATTGATTAAGAACTGGAGGTTATGATACCTGCCAGATCTTGTACTCATATCCCAGTAAAGATATCTAAGCAAAGACAACATATTTTCTCCTTAAAATCCAACGGTCTAAGAATGGGGTGTGCCTCATAAATCCTGGTTATAAACCGGTTTCTTGAAAAAATAATGATGCTTCAAAAAATAATAGATAAGCCCTTTGATATGCTCAAGAAATGCTCTATTCATCTTAAAGCCTCGTGATATTTCTTGAGCGTTATGTATAGCTGAAACTGTTGGATCATATAATATCTTATACCCACACCCCCATAATCTTAAGCAGTAGTCAGCATCTTCTGGAGCATAGAAAATCTTTTCGTCCAGAAAGCCTACTTTTTTTATAACTTTTTTGGGGAAGAGCCAGAAAGCCGAGATTGCATAGTCCACTTCTTTTTTTTTGAGCAAATCATCAGTTTCATCCCCCTGCGTTTTTTTTTCAAGCGCCTTCAAAAAGAAAAAGCGATACAATTTTCTTGTGATTGTCGGGAAATAATCTGTGGATTTCTGTAAACGACCATTGCCATAAACAAGCCTGGGCGCTATGAGGCCAATACGGTCATTTTCTTTTAACATATTGATAAGGTGGTCAATTGTTCCTTCAAGGATTTCCACATCAGAATCAATTACACAGATAAAATCGCCCGTGATCCGTTTTAATGCTTGGTTTCGGGAGAAGGTAGTACCTGTGTTATGATCAAAAAAAATTGTCTCAATTATACCTGGGAATTCCTTAATAAGGCTATTTAATATATTTCTGGTATTATCTTTTGAGCCGTTATCAACTACAAAGATCTCATATGTATATTTTTCTGAATTAACCGTTTTCAATATTGCCCGGATGCAACCGTCAATATGTTTTTCTGAATTCCAGGTTAATATTATAAATGAGATATTATTCATCGATATTTTCGCTACTGCATGCTGATGCATATCCTAATGCACGGTTATAAAGAACAGGCCCGAATGGTAATTAGTTGCCGATTATAATGCCGAAGAATAGAGACACAAGGGATGCTCACCATCTGTTTTGTAAACAGAATTATACCACATCCCAGCGGCTGGTCATCATAAAAAACCAGACCCATTTTGTCATCCCCACCCCATAATACTCAATTATTTTCTCAATCCATTTCCTGCTGTGAACAGGCAAGCCAAGGTTATGCATGTTACGGCTGAACACATGGTAAAAAGCATCAATCGTTTCCTGGTTTCCCTATGAAAAAGTCAGACCGTTTTTTCCCATCTTCCTAATCTGACTGCGCAATTTTGACTTAAAATCTTTCCAAAGCTCCTCTGGTGTCTGCGATAGGTCGAGAAGCATGCATACCTTGTCTGTTCGCACTGTGGTATGCCAACCACATATATTTTCCACCGGGAGTAAATTTTCGTGGTTGCTACGAATCTCGATCCCTTTTTGTTTTTTTGTTTTGCCAGGTTGATATATAGGTGCGCATAAATAAAACGACAGTCCTCTTGAGTGGAGCTGAAATACAGGCCGAATGAAGAACTTAATTTTGTGGTTTGCAAAAAGGTCGCCAAATAGCCTTATAAGCGACTTTTTTATATAAAACGGGGATGCAAATATGCAATCATCCACATCCGCCAAGGGAAACAAGAGAACGCTTGCAAAGCTCAAAAAGTGCGCAAAGAGGCGCACGCAGTCAAGGCAACATCCAGAGAAAAATCTTGGATGCTGAAACCATAATTTTAGATACTATTTGTAGGTATACTTATGTGCACCTATATAGCAGTGTTGATAAGAGAATCTTTAATTTCGGCACCATCAGTCAACACATCATAGATGTCACAGAAAGGCAATGAAGCAAGACTTCTGCCAGAAAACGGGATACTAAAATTAATGAGCAGTAAGATCCCTTTCACCTCTCCGTTTTCTTCTACCAATAAATAGCAGGCTTCATGTCCATAGGCCTGTTAAACAGCTTCCCGCCAGGCAAAACAACAATCATGGCGGCTATCTACATAGTTGTCCCATGCTGATCTGTCTTGCTGGGTGGCCAGTCTAATATGCATTTTTTCTTGTCGCTACCCTGCAATTGACTTGCAAAAGGTTTCAATAATACGCTCACCAGCATGTCCATCCCATAATTTGGGAATTTCCCCTTTCTTACCCTGCCCTTGTAAAATCATTTTGACTGTTTTAATGATACGTGATGGGTCAGTGCCAATGAGATAATTAGTGCCAACTGTAACAGTAACTGGGCGTTCAGTATTTTCTCGCAATGTTACGCAGGGCACCTTAAGAACCGTTGTCTCTTCCTGGATACCACCTGAATCCGTGATAACAATGGATGCATCCTTGATGAGATTCAGAAAATCTAGATAACCAAGGGGCTCGGCAAGGGTAATTGCTATGTTTTCTCTTAGACCATGCCATAAACCAAATTCTTCCAGGCTATTTTTGGTTCGGGGGTGGACAGGAAAAACCAGATGTCGTTGTTCCGCTATGCGGTGCAGACAATCAATAAGAAGCCGCAAGGTTTCCTTTTTATCAACATTCGAAGGCCGGTGCAGTGTTACCAAACCATATGGTATTGAAATATCAAGTTGTCGCTTAATTTTTGATGCAACGGCCTTCTCCAAGTGTTGTTTCAAGGTGTCGATCATAACATTACCGACAAAATGAATTTTTTCGGCAGCCACTCCTTCCTTGGTCAAATTTTCAATAGCACTTTGTTCTGTGACAAATAGAAGATCGCTTAAGGCGTCGGTTAAGATACGATTTATTTCTTCCGGCATGTCCCGGTCAAACGAGCGAAGCCCAGCCTCCACATGGACAATAATAGGACGTCGGCACGCTGCGCCCGTTGGATACTCTATTTTTGAGGCCACTAGAGTGCAGGCAATAGTAGAGTTGACATCCCCCACCACAAGCAGGATATCAGGCTGCTCTTTGAGTAAAATCGGCTCAAAACGTTTCATTATCTCTGCTGTCTGGACAGCATGGCTGCCGGAACCCACCTCAAGGTTAATATCCGGCTTGGGAATGCCGAGAACCTCGAAAAAGGAGTGGGACATTTTCGTATCATAATGCTGGCCAGTGTGGACTATGATGTGGCTGATTGGGTTAGGAGGTTTATTGGGTTGCCGGTTGTATTTTTCCACTGCGTTTACAATGGATGCAAGTTTCATAAAGTTCGGTCTAGCGCCTGCTACAGATAGAAGTTTCATATTTTTATACCATACATTTCTTCTAATTCCACTCTTTTTATCGAGTCACCAATTCCGCCAGAAATATAAGCAACTGCTCTGCCACCACCCTGCGCCCCATTTCATTTAGGTGTCCTCCATCGTTAGTAAATGCAGGGTTTAAGAAATAATAGGTCTTTCCTTTGGCCGTAAATGTTGACTGAGCACCATCGTTAGCGATCGATTCGTAGTATGCCAGGTCAAATAATGGTTCCTTTCCGAGATATTCATGACGTAACAGTTCATTATATTCATTTCGCTTGATATTATCGTCATAGCCGGTAACAGATTTGCCAAGTATTTTTTTAATAGGTACTTTTAACCCTGTCTGGACCGTTTTTAGCGGTATAGTTAAGTGAACAAACTTAATATTAGGATAACTTGACTTTAGGTACGAAAGCTTAGTTTTATACTCATTAAATATCTTTTCAATATCACTTTTTGCATCAACATCAACATAACAAAACTTCAAAAATGCTATATCTAAATCGGCTCCTAGGCCATCTTTAATAAAATTAACAAAGTCATCAATTTTTGATTTTGGATTCCTGTTTTCACCTACCCGAGAATGTGCAAATATCGGCACATTAAAATTAGCAGTTTTACTCGTTTCTGCAATATTTAGTTTAATGTAAGATTTTTCTTTCAAAATATCACTTATTCCATCCATGATATTAAACCCAACAGATTGATGTCCAAAATATATTTTCTTCTCTGCCAGTTTGGAGAATTTTTCTTTCGAAACATCATCAATATGTCTTAAATTATTGTTTTCAGTCATAATCTCACTTTCTCCATTACCAAGAAAAAAAAACATTGGTATTAAACAACACAAAAAGAACATCCATACTCTGAATGAACCTACATGAACACTATACATTATCATGACTCGACTCCTTAGTTTTGTTTGTAACTGCTCAGACATTTATGTTGATATGCATTAATCATCCTTTTTAATTAGCCAGAACCGTTGCACACAAGAACATTATGCGTTCAGCCTTCAATTTATTCACCTGAGTTACAACTGTTTTCTCCTATAAACTAATATATTTCCTGATATTAGGTCCAATGAAATTTGCCGCACTAACCGGCAATTTCTGCCATAAACCTGTAACTATAGCCATTTTTTTAGATCCGCTTGCTTGATTTCCATTATTAGATTGTAATGAATTGTACCAGTACAGTGGCTTTGGTGCAGCTCCCCACTGCTGTTTGAACTTATACGTCCCCTCACCCGGAGTCGAACGGCCGAAATCAAACTGTTTGAAACCATGGTCTACACTGTATTTCAAAAAATTCCAATAAAGAATCATATTCGGCCCAAGCCTGTTAAATTCCCTGAGAGTAGAGGCCCATGGTATACTGATTTTGTTTGCAGCAGACAGGATCAACCCAACACCTACCACTTTGTTCTGCATGTAAACCAGACCGATCTTGGCTCTGTCACCATAATTTTGCAAAACGGCTTTCAACAAGCCTTGGGCATGTACTGGCGAACCAAGATCCCTCATATTTTGGCTGAAGACTTTATAGAAGGCATCAAGAGCTTTCTCTTCTCCCCAGGAAAAGACCAGCCCGTTTTTTTCAGCCTTACGGATCTGACTTCTCAATTTTGATCTAAAACTGCCCCAGAGCGCATCCGCAGTTTCAGGCAGATCAAACAGCATCCTGACCTTGTTGGCATTTATGTCTGTAGACTGTTTAAGTCCTGCGATATCGAATTCGGGTTGCTGACCTCGTATTTCAACAGATTTGCATTTTAAATGATCTGCCAACGAATTAATAGATATAAGTAATTCTTTTTTTGTCTCATCATTATTTGCCAGAATATCTCCTATATCACAATAAGGCAAAGATACAAGCTGATTTAACAGAAAAGGCAGCTTCATGTGGATTGCAGGCAGGATGCCGCAAACCGAGTTGTTTTTTTCAGCAATAAGATAATATCCTTTATGTCCATATGCCTGTTCTACAGTATCTTTCCAGGCAAAAAGATGGTATGGAGAAACATCCGGGTGACTTTCCACATAGGCATCCCATTTCTCCTTGTCTTTTGGTCCTGCCTGAGTAATGTTGACTTCAGCCATGTCATTGCCAATAATCAGGACTTTAAATTAACCACAGACGGGCACAAACAGATAACTACCTTTTTTTAGCCACAGACGAACACAGACACACACAGACGTTTATTGCGGCTGCCGCCAAATCGAAAGAAAAAGTAGGCGCTTCGCGAATAAACAGCTTTCGCCATTTGCTGTCTTCAGGCCTATTATGTTGATCCTGTTATCCTGTCAGAAAGGTTTAAGGTTAATTGTTGAATTGAAGCACTGATTTTATCTCCGACAGATCCTTAGCGACTTTTATCGCTTCTTTCACTGCTTCAAGCAAAGCAAGATTCTCAACCCCTCGAATAGATGGCATAAGGCTTAGGCCGGAAGCTCCAAA
>Ga0256830_1000741_pt1 | contig 24518 bp, 29 predicted proteins | sample 128326metaG_FD_190537 | JGI IMG/M metagenome (GOLD analysis project Ga0256830, IMG submission 190537) | Hydrothermal vent microbial communities from Lau Basin, Pacific Ocean - 128-326 | ecosystem: Environmental > Aquatic > Marine > Hydrothermal vents | place: Pacific Ocean: Lau Basin | collected... | reverse complement strand
TGCTGTTCCTCGGCTTTGGAGATCGGACGAACGCTCAGCATGGGAATCACCTCGAGGAGGAGGATACCCCATTGGTGAATCCAATGTCTACCCTTTACTGAGAGACGCAGCATAGAAACTCCAGAACCACCACTCACATTCGTAGCACCCCTGTGCTAAGATTCGCTCCCCCTCCAGGGGAGGACCCAACTTCAGGCGCCCATAGCCAATAGAGGGGTCAACCCGTTCCAACACGCCTTCGCGAACCTCTAAGACTTGCCCGTCAACGCTCTCAATGGAGCGCCGGTAGCGATCTTCGGAGAGGCGCTTAATGTACACTAATGCCATCCCCTGATCTTGGAAGAGGGCTCCCATGATCATCTTTTCCCCAATAGGCATATACCAAATGGAGTATCGAAGGAGCTCTGGGGGAGCTGTCACCCTTTCCTCAGTGTTCGGGTTGACCCCGAGAGCTTGGATGCCCTTTTCTAGAAGATTTGGAGCGACGGGTACGTAAAAAGCCTTCTTACCCCCTCCTAACTCCCAGATACAAGCGTTTTCTATGTCAAGCAAGAGAGCTCCAGAACGGAACTCCTCTAGTTTTTTGCTGCGGACGGCTGGCGGAGTCGAAGGTGTGGGGAGATGAGCTCCTACGATGGCAGAGGATTCGATTGTATTCGACTTTCCAAACTCTTCGAGGGTTTTTATCCCTTGGACACCGGCGTGGAAGGCGTTAGCTCCCAAATAACTCAAGGTCAATCCCGTGAGAGCTAATCCCACTAAGATCGTTATTCCTATAAGGATCTTATTGGTCATCGCATGATCCCTCCAGTTTCTTATGGTCGTTCTCAATAGGAGGCTAACGTAAGTGGGATGAAAGGCCAATAGAAAGATGATGAAATCTGGATGAAGTCAACTTGGACGAATGACATCAAGTAATGACATCAAGTGGGGTTCAGACGATACCCGAAGCCGGGGACGGTCACGACGAAGCGGGGCTTTGCGGGGTCGGGCTCGAGCTTGCGGCGGAGGCGGTAGACGAGCTGGGCCACGTCGTTCGGGGTCATGGGGCGGTCGGGCCAAAGCCGAGCGGCCAGCTCCTCCGGTGAGAAGACCCGACCCGGGTGGCGGGCCAAGAGCACCAAAAGCTCGTACTCCTTAGGGCTCAGCACCAAAGTTCGCCCCTGAAGCCGGACCTCCTTGCGCAGCTCGTCGACGGTCAGCTCCCCCACCTGCAGGCGCCGTTGGGGCCGGACCCGGCGCAGGACGGCCTCCAGGCGGGCCTCCAGCTCCTCGAGGTCGAAGGGTTTGACGACGTAGTCGTCGGCGCCCATCCGCAGGCCCCGCACCCGCTCCTCGACCCGGTCGCGGGCGGTGATCACCACGACGGGGACCGCGCTCGTCCGGCGGAGCGCCGCGAGCACCGCCCAGCCGTCGAGCTTGGGCAGCATGAGGTCGAGCAGCACGACGTCGACCGCGTGCCCGCGAACGCGCTCCAGCGCCTCGACCCCGTCTTGGGCCTCCACCACGTCGTAGCCCTGAGCGGCGAGGAACGCGCCCACGACCTCACGGGTCCGCGGGTCGTCCTCGACGACCAGCACCGTGGCCTTCACCCGCGCGGGCCCTGTGGCGCTCATGCTCATGGGGCCCCTCCCCCGACTCGGGCATCGGGCGGGCTCATCGGGACGGCAACGGCGAACCGGCTGCCCCGGCCGGGACGGCTCCGCCAGCGGATCCGGCCCCCGTGCATGGCGACGTAGCGCCGCACGATGGCCAAGCCCAGCCCGAGTCCCGAGCCCTCCTGGCCCTGAAAGGGCTCGAACAGCCGATCCCGATCCCGGAGCCCCTCCGGGACGCCCGGTCCGTCGTCGTGCACGGCGAAGATCGCCCAATCTTTGTGCAGACCGGCCCGCAGCTCGACCCGCCCCCGGGCGGCGCGCACCGCGTTCGTCAGCAGGTTGACGAGGACCCGCTCCAGCTTGAGCCGATCGGCGTACAGCGCGCGATCGCTTCCCCGCCTCAGGCGGACGACCAGCGGCACCCCCTTCTCCCGGGCGAGGGCCTCGACCTCCCGCTGGGCCTCTTCCACGAGCTCGGCCAGCCGGAAGGCCGTGGGCTGGAGGCGCTCCTCGCCCGCCTCCAGCTTCACGAACTGCAGGGCGTTCTCGACCAGGGCGAGGAGGTGCTGGGCGGCCGCCAGGAGCCCGACCGCGAAGCGCTCCCCCCTCGGGGTGAGGGGGCCGCCGAGGCCCCGCTGGAGCAGCCGTCCGTAGCCCAGGATCGCCTGGAGGGGCGTGCGCAGCTCGTGGCTTAACGTCGCCAAGAACCGGGTCTTGGCCGCGTGAGCCCGCTCCAGCTCCTGGGTCCGCCGGGCCAGCGCCTCGGCCATGCGATTGAACGCCTCCCCGAGCGCCTCCAGCTCGTCCCGACTGCGCAGGCGCACCCGGGCGGTGAGGTCCCCCTGGGCGAGTCGGTGGGTGGCCCGGCCCAGCTCGCGAATCGCGCCCCGCAGCCCGGCGTAGAAGCGCCAGGCGACCAAGAAGGCCGCCGCAAAGCTCAAGAGGCTCAGCCCAAGCCGGAGCCGCTGCGCCCGCGCCAGATACGCGGCGGAGACCCCCAGCCGCAGGTAGCCCCGATCCTGCAGCGCTTGCGCCCGAGCGGGGGGCACGGTGATCGTCACGCTCCCCCGACCTCGGAGCACCTTGGAGAGCGTCCTTACGTCGAGGAGCGCGGCCCGCTCCGGCCCCGACGCCAGCGGGACGACGAAGTCGAGATACGTTCCGAGCTCGGGGTGAGAGCGCCTCTCCACCAGGGGCGCTCCCACCAGGGCGCGGACGGGCAGCTCAACGCCAAGGGGGTTCACCTCGGCCACGACCCGCCCGGCCCGGACGACCTGTACGTACCCCAAGTCCCTGTCCTCCCGCATGAGCCCTTGAAGCTCGTCCTGGAGCGTTTGGGGATCGCTGAGCGCGGGTTGGACCCGCTCGAGGGCCCTGCCCACGAGGAGCAGTAGGCCGGCCGTGAACCGCCCCTCGGGGCCCTCTACGACGACGAAGTCCTCGGCAAAGAGCAGGACAAACCCGAGGGTGAGGAGGGCTGTGAAGGCGAGCAGGGTAAGGCTCAGCTTGCGCAGCAGGCTCCGTCGTCTTCCCATCCGGAGCCACCCTCCAAGGGCTTTACCATGAGGTACCCGTCGTCTCCGGGGCCATAATATCCCCGGAGGCGCTCCTTGATGCGAAACCCGTGCTGCTCGTAGAGCTGGATAGCTGCCCGGTTGCTCACCCGCACCTCCAGCTCCACGCAGCGGGCCCCCAGCGACTTCACATACTCGATGCCCCTCTTAAGCAGGAGCTTCCCCAGCCCCCGGCCCCGGTAGGCGGGGTCGACGGCGATGTTCATGATGTGGCCGGTGCGCTCCTCCAGGTCTACGGGGAGCCCCACCAGCGCGCGCGTGCGCTTCTCCAGGCGGGTGAAGAACGAGGGGATGCGGATCCCGGCGATGATGTACCCCACCACCCGGCCCGTCTCCTCGTCCTCGTACACCCAAAAGCCGTCCTCCCCGAGATGGCCCCTCAAGACGCTTACGGGCCAGGGGCGGGGAAAGGCCGTCCGCTCGATCTCCACGATCCGGGGCAGGTCCCGCTCCTCCGCCTTGCGAAGGCCCATGGGCCCTAGCGCCTCCCCAGCAGGTTGAGCACCAGGGTGAGCAGGAGGCTCAGCACGAGCATCGTGGTGAGGGGGAGGTAGAACGTGAAGTTATCCCGCTTAATCACGATATCCCCGGGGAGGCGGCCCAGGAAGGGGACCTTGGGCCCCACCCACAAGGCCACCCCCAGAACCACCAGAAGGAGCCCCAAAACGACCAGAGCCTTGCCCAGGGAGGAGAGTTCCGCCATGGCCGACCCGATTGTACGGACTCCCCGTGCGGGCTTCAACGGGATGAAGGGGGAAATTGCGCCAAAGGATGGGGGATTCTTTAAGATTCACCTTGACGCTGAGGGGCCCTTTGTGCTATCATGCTCGGCGCATGAGGACGATGAAAATCACAATTGCTGAGCGGCATATGCAGGCGAGCGAGGCGCTCCGCTCGTACGCCGTCGAGAAAGTCTCCCACCTGAGCCATTACTTCGACCGGATCATCGGCATCGACATCGTTCTGGACTCCCAGAAGGAGCGTCAGATCTGCGAGCTGATCGCGTATCTCATCCGCAAGAAGCGGGTGGTGGCCTCCGCCGAGGCCGACGACATGTACGCGGCCATCGACGCCGCGGTGGACAAGCTCAAGAAGCAGCTCATCCGCTTCAAGGAGCGGCTGCAGGAGAAGCGCGCGCCGGAGCCGCTGCGCGGCGACTCCGAGGACGAGGCGTCCCTCTCCCTCTCCGCCGACGAGAACGACCGGGGCCGACCCGAGATCCTCCGCACCCGGGTCTACCTCAAGAAGCCCATGACGCCGGAGGAGGCCATCCTGCAACTCGACTCCTACGACAAGAAGGACTTCCTCATCTTTATGGACGCGGAGGAGGAGCAGCTGCGCATCCTCCATCGGCTGCCCGACGGGCGCTACGAGCTGATCGAGCCCATCTACTAGCGTTTCGCGTTCGACGGCCCCGACGAACGGGGGGACGGGGGAATGCAGGTGAGATCCTGACGGGGGGAAGAGCATGGTCCGAGCCGTTTCCCTCTTTTCCGGGAGCTTGGCGAGCATCGTCGCCACCAAGCTCGTCCAGGGGATGCCCCAAGTGGAGGAGGTCCACCTCCTCCACTTTCGTTCTCCGTTCTTCCGCGACTACGACCGCACGAAGGAGCTGGGCAAACAGCTCTTCCAGGGGTCGTTCCGCAGCCAGAGCGTAAAGCGCGACTTCGTGGAGCTGACGAACATCCCCCACAACGGCGGGTACAACCGCCGGAGCTGCTGCATGGGCTGCCGACGGCTCATGATCCGCAAGGCGCTGCGCTACATGAAGAAGGTCGGCGCGGATTTCCTGATTACGGGCGAGTTGGTGGGAGCCCGCGGGGTCGGCGCCGAGGACATCCAAGAACTCACGGGCGAGGCGGGTGCCGAGGACCGGGTGCTCCGCCCCCTCTCGGCCCGGCTCCTGCCGCCCACCCTCCCCGAGCGCGAGGGCTGGGTGGACCGCGAGAGGCTCTACGGCCTCACCCACGACCAACGCGACGAACTCAAGAAGATCGCGGAGGGGTTGGGCATCCGGGTGGAGGACTTCCCCGCCGAGCGGCGCTGCAAGCTCCTTCTGCCCTACTTCGGCCGCCGCCTCGAAGATCTTCTGCAGGAGCAGCACCTCACCCTCAACGGGCTGGAGCTCTTGGAGTTCCCGCTCTACTACAAGAAGCCGCCCGACGTCAAGATCGTCCTGGGCTGCAGCAAGGAGGAGAAGCGCCGCTTGCAGAACTTCTTCCTCCCCGAGGACTTGAGGTTGTACGTGCTCACGGGCGACGGGCCCATGGCCCTGGTGCGGGCGAACTGGCGCGAGAAGTCCCCCGAGCAGGTCCTCGAGATCATCGAGCTGGCGGCCCGCATTACGGCAATGCACGCCAACGTCGACCCCTGTCGCCGCGTCCCGGCGAGCTACCGCTTCGAGCACTCCCAGGAGACCCATCGCATCCACATCGTCCCCTTTGCCTCGGAGGAGGAGCTGGAAAAGCACTGCATCCGGCTCGGGTTTTAGTTGTAAGCGGGCTGGCCGCCCGCCCCGCCTTGGAGTACACTTCCGTCCTCATGGAGCGCATCTCGTCCTCGAGGGTCCTCGACGGGCTGAACCCGGAGCAGCGCGAGGCCGTCCTCTACAACGACGGTCCCCTCCTGATCTTGGCGGGCCCCGGCAGCGGCAAGACCCGGGTGATCACCCACAAGATCGCCTATTTGTTAGAGCAGGGCGTGCCCCCACGGGCCCTCTTGGGGGTCACGTTCACGAACAAGGCCGCCGAGGAGATGCGCTCCCGCGTGGAGGCCCTCCTGGGCGCCCAAGCGCCCCTGGGGGACCTGTGGCTGCACACCTTCCACGCCGCCTGCGCCCGCATCCTCCGCTCCCACATCTCCCGGCTCTCCCCCAAGTACACCCCCGGCTTTACGATCTTCGACGAGGGGGACCAGCGGGACGCGATCGCGCGCGTGATGAAGGAGCTCGACATCTCAGCGGACGAGGCGAACCCCGGCCTCTTGGTTTCCCTCATTAGCCGCGCCAAGGACGAGCTGGTCGGCCCGGGTGAGTTCCCCGGGCGCTACGCCGGACGGCTCGACGCCTACCTCTTGGAGATCGCCTCGCGGGTGTACCGGCGCTACCAGGCCCTCTTGGAGGCGAGCAACGCCGTGGACTTCGGGGACCTGTTGCGCTTGACCGTGGAACTCTTCCGCCGGGAGCCCGCGATCCTGGAGCGCTATCGCGAGCGGTTTCAATACATTCTCATCGACGAATATCAAGACATCAACCACGCGCAGTACGTCTTCGCCAAGGCCCTGGCGCAGGGGGCAAGGAGCGTCGCCGTGGTGGGCGACGAGGACCAGGCGATCTTCAGCTGGCGCGGCTCCGACCCCTCGTATATTTTGAAGTTCCGCGAGGACTTCCCCAACGCCCGGGTGATCGCGCTCAAGCGGCACTACCGCTGGCCCCACGGGGATCGCATCTTCAAGGCCGCCCAGAGGTTGATCGCCCACAACACCCAGCGGGTCCGGGAAAAGGAGTTTTTGATCGAGGGGACGGGCGAGCCCATCCGGGTGCTGGTGGCCCGCGACGAGCTGGAGGAAGCCCAAGCGATCGCCCGCGAGATCGCCCGCCTCCGGGACGAGGAGGGGATAGACCCCTCCCGGATCGCGGTTCTGTATCGCATCAACACGCTCTCGCGCGTCGTGGAGGAGGCGCTCCTCTACGCGGGCATCCCCTACGAGGTCGTCCGGGGCCTGCGCTTCTACGAGCGCCGCGAGGTCAAGGACGTGCTGGCGTATCTCAAGCTGTTGGCCAACCCGCACGACGAGATCAGTCTGCTCCGGGCCCTCTCCCGCCCGCGGCGCGGGGTGGGGGAGGCGAGTCTACGGGAGCTGCAGGGGCTGGCGGCCCGCGAGGGGATTTCGCTGTGGGAGGCCATGAAGCGCGCCGCGCAGGACCCCGCGGGGGTGCTCCGCCCCAAGGCGGCCCGGGCCTTACGGGGCTTCGTCGAGCTGATCGAGCAGCTGCGCGAGGAGGCCCGAACCCTCCCCCTGGGGGACCTGGGGGAGCGGGTGCTGGAGCGGAGCGGCTACCTCCGGGAGCTTCAGGCCGACCCCAACCGCGACGAGCGCCTGGGCAACGTCCGCGAGCTGATCGGGCTTCTTCGGGCGTATGAGCGGGAGGAGGGCGCGGGAGCGGGCTTGACGGGCTTCCTCGAGCAGGTGGCCCTCCTCTCCGACGCGGATCAGTACACGGGCGAGGGGGGGCGGGTGGCCTTGATGACCCTGCACGCCTCCAAGGGGTTGGAGTTCGACGTGGTGTTCATCGTCGGGGTGGAGGAGAACCTCCTGCCCCACGGGCGCTCCCTGGCGGAGGGGATGCTCGAGGAGGAGCGGCGGCTCTTCTACGTGGGGATGACGCGCGCCCGCAAGCGCCTGTACCTCTCGCTGGCCCACCAGCGCACCCTCTACGGGAATCTGCTGCTCAACGGCCCGTCGCGCTTCCTGGCGGAGCTTCCCGAGGAGGACTTGGTCGCCGTCGCCGGGGTGGGCTAGCTTCGGCCCACGGGAAAATGGGGGGCTTCGTGAGAAGGGGTTGCATCCGGAGAAAATTCTGCTATACTAATGGGCTACCGGACCATGCAAGGCCCGAACGCGATCCAACGATCCCGGCGTCCCTGCGCTTGCGGTGCCCTTTGCTTTCTCAACTCGGCAAGAAGACGTTCGGAAAAACTATAGCCGGTCTTCCCGAGATTGTCAAGCGATGCGAGGACCTCAGGCGGTTCCGGAATCAACCCCCAGGAAGGGGGATGGACGTTCCCGGTCGGGGGTAAGCGCTGAGACAGCCGAAACAAGAGCCGAAGGAAGAAAGAGATAGAGAAGCGAAAAGGTAGAAAGATAGAGAGAAGAGGGATGGGAAGAAATACAAGGGGTGAGCGCTGTTGATTCGAGGCGACGACATCGTGCGAGTGCGGCTCGGCCTCGCCTCGCCGGAGGAGATCAAGAGCTGGTCCCACGGCGAGGTGGTGGAGTCGGAGACGATCAACTACCGGACGTACAAGCCGGAGCGCGGCGGTCTCTACGCCGAGGAGATCTTCGGCCCGGAGAAGGACCACGAGTGCGCCTGCGGTAAATATCGGGGCCGCAAGTACGAGGGCATCCGCTGCGAGAAGTGCGGCGTGCTCGTCACCACCCGGGACGTGCGCCGCTCGAACATGGGCCACATCGAGCTGGCCAGCCCCGTGGTCCACTTCTGGTACCTCAAGGGGATCTCCAGCCCCTTGAGCACCCTTTTGGGGATCAAGCGCAACGTCCTCAAGAAGATCGCCTACTACGAGACGGAGCCCATCCCCGAGGACTTGTACATCGTCACCCGCTCCGAGGCGGCGGACGTCGCCGTCGGCGAGCGGCTCTACGGCTCCCAGATCGAGATCCTAAGAGAAAAGCGCACCTTCGAGGCGGAGCCCGCCTATGAAGTCGTCGGGGCCGTGGAGGTCCGGGCCAAGGCCGCCGGCCAGGTGAAGTTCGAGGAGCGGGAGCTGCCCAACGGGCAGATTTTGCGGGTCGTCCAGATCGAGGACCAGGAGCACTGGGTCGCCCCCGGGGCGCAGCTCGAGGTCAAGCAGGGCTCCCACGTCGAGGAGGGGGAGCTGCTGGCGATCTCCCCCGTCGGCCCCGACGAGCTGCTCTCCGAGACCCAATTTGAGATCTTAAGGGAACACTACCCCGAGCTGGAGGCCCAGCGGGTCCGCGAGGTGGTCGACAGCCTGATCTACCTCGTCACCGAGGTGAAGGACCCCTCCGTCCCCTTCCGGGTGGGCGACCACCTCTGGGAGCACCAGGTGCGGGCCTACCAGCGCATCTACCCCAAGGCGTTCGAGGTCGGCGCCGGCGCCGAGGGCATCCAGGGCGTGCTGGCCAACCTCGATTTGGAGGCTTGGGCCAAGGAGCTCAAGGCCCAGATCGAGGCCGAGTCCACCGAGGGGCGTAGGAAGCGCCTCCTCAAGCGCCTCGAGGTCGTCGAGCAGCTGCGCAAATCCGGCAACCGCCCCCAGGACATGGTGCTCACCGTCATCCCCGTGCTCCCGCCCGATCTGCGCCCCATCGTCCAGCTCGAGGGCGGAAAATTCGCCACCACGGACCTCAACGATCTTTATAGGCGCATCATCAACCGCAACAACCGCCTCAAGAAGCTGCGGGAGATGGGGGCGCCCGAGATCATTCTCCGCAACGAGAAGCGAATGCTCCAGGAGGCCGTCGACGCCCTCATCCACAACGAGAAGAAAGATAATCCCATCTTGGGGCGGGACAACCGGCCCTTAAAGTCCTTGAGCGAGCGCATCTCGGGGAAGCAGGGGCGGCTGCGGCGCAATTTGCTGGGCAAGCGCGTCGACTACTCGGGCCGCGCCGTTATTGTCGTTAACCCGAAGCTCAAGCTCCACCAGTGCGGCCTGCCCAAGAAGATGGCCCTGGAGCTGTTTAAGCCCTTCATCCTCAAGGGGCTCTCCGACCGGGACTACCCCCACATCTCCAACTACGACGAGATCAAGAACAAGGCCCTAGCAGGCGAGATGCCCATCGTCTGGGACATCCTGGAGGGGCTCATCAAGGAGCACCCCGTGCTGCTCAACCGCGCGCCCACGCTCCACCGGCTGAGCATCCAGGCGTTCGAGCCCGTGCTGGTGGACGGCGAGGCCATCCAAATTCACCCGTTTGTGTGCCCGCCCTACAACGCCGACTTCGACGGCGACCAGATGGCCATCCACCTGCCGCTCCTGCCGGAGGCCATAAAAGAGGCCCGCGAGCTGATGCTCTCCTCGAAGAACATTTTGTCCCCGGCCCACGGCGGGCCCTTGAGCACCCCCACCAAGGACTTCGTCTTCGCGTACTACTACCTCACGCTCGAGGACCCCAACGGCAAGGGGAAGGGGAAGGCCTTCAGCAGCCTCCGCGAGGCGGAGCGGGCCTACGAGGCGGGCGTGATCAGCCTGCACGCCCCGGTGAAGATCCGCATCGACGGCGAAATCGTGGAGACCACCCTGGGCCGGGCCCGCTTCAACGCCTGCGTGCCCAAGGAGTTGCGGAACTATCACAAGACCTACACCTCCAGCGACGTGGAGGCGCTCATCATGGAGTGCTACCGCCGCTTCGGGCGGGAGCGCACCGTGGAGCTCCTCGACGCCTTGAAGGACCTGGCGCTGGGGACGATGACCCAGTCGGGGCTCACGATCTCCGTGCGGGACGCGCTCATCCCGCCGGAGAAGGCCCAAATCTTAGAAGAGGCCCAGAAGCGGGTGGACGAGATCGAGCAGCGCTACCAGCTGGGGATGGCCAGCCGCGAGGAGCGCCGCGAGGCGATCGTCAAGATCTGGATGGAGACCGTCGACCGCATCGAGAAGGCGACCATGGACCACCTGGGGAAGTACCCCTTCAACCCCATCGACATGATCGTGCGCTCCAAGGCCCGCGGCAGCGCCAATCAAGTGAAGCAGCTCGCCGGGATGCGCGGCCCCATGACCGACCCCTCGGGGCGCATCTTGGAGACGCCGGTGAAGTCCAACTTCCGCGAGGGGCTCACGGGCATGGAGTACTTCATCAGCACCCACGGCGGGCGCAAAGGCACGGCCGACACGGCGCTTAAGACCGCCGAGTCGGGCTACCTCACCCGCCGGCTTTATGACGCCACCGAGGAGCTGGTCGTCAAGGAGGAGGACTGCGGCACCCAGGCCGGGGTGGAGATCCACCCCCTCCGCTACAGCCGCGAAGAGATTCTAGAACCCATCGAGACCCGCATCTACGGGCGCTACCTGGCGGAGCCCATCCGCTTTGACGGCAAGGTTTTGCTGGAGCGCAACGAGCTGATCGACCGGGAGAGGGCCAAGGAGCTGGCCGAGACCGTCCTGGAGCTCTCGCCCAAGGACAAGAAATTCACAGAGCGGGTCGTGGGCACGATCAGCGTCGAGGACGTGCGCGACCCCAAGACGAACATGGTGATCGTCGCCCAGGACGAGCGGATCACCCCCTACTTGGCCGAGAAGCTCAAAGAAGCCAAGGTCAAGTCCGTCAAGGTCCGCCCGCGCATTGTGGTCCGCTCCCCGGTGACGTGCGAGACGCGCCGCGGGGTCTGCGTCAAGTGCTACGGGCTCGATCTGAGCAACCATCAGCCCGTGGAGCTGGGCACGGCGGTGGGGGTGATCGCGGCCCAGTCGATCGGCGAGCCGGGGACGCAGCTCACCATGCGGACGTTCCACACCGGCGGCGTCGTGGGCGAAGACATCACCCAGGGTCTGCCGCGGGCCGAGGAGCTCTTCGAGGCCCGCAAGGCCCTGCGCAGCCCCGAGGGCGAGGTGGCCGAGATCAGCGGCGTCATCACCGAGGTGGAGCGCGAGGAGGGGCGGGAGGTCGTCCACATCCGCGGGGACGAGAAGTTCGTCCGGGTCCCCGCGGCGCTGGTGGCCGCCCGCGAGGGCGAGGAGGTCACCCCCGCCTCGCTCATCCACGCCAAGAGCCCCGTTGACGGGATCGTCCACATCGTCGAGAGCGCCGATCGGCGCTACGTGGCCGTCCTGGGCGAGGAGGATCGGGTGTACCTGCTGCCACCCGGGGTGAGCCCCGTGGTGGAGACGGGCCAGTGGGTCGAGGAGGGGACCCCCTTGAGCGAGCCCTACAACGAGGAGCCCGTCATCGCCCAGACCTCCGGGACGGTGGTGGAGATCCTCGAGGACGGGGACCGGTTCATCGTGGTGGAGGACGAGGAGGGGCGCCGGGTGCGCTATCGCCTCCCCCACGGGGCGCGCAAGAAGGTCGAGGTGGGCGAGAAGGTCACCCCGGGGATGCAGCTGACCACCCGCTCGACGCCGATCACCCTCAAGGCCGACCGGGCCGGGATGGCCCTCGTGGGCGAGGACCGGGTGATCGTCTACACCCCCGACCCCGAACTGCCCCGGGTCTTCCCGCTCACCGAGGATCTGGCGGTGCTCAAGGCCGACGGCTCGCCCGTGCGCGCCGGGGAGCCGCTCTTTGCGCTCAATCTCCCGACGCGGGGCAGCTGCATCGTGGACGCCATTAAAGAGCTCGAGGGCGAGGACGAGGGCCTGGTGGAGATCCAGCTCCACTACGAGATGACCGTCCCGCTCTCCAGCACCGCGGTCGTCAAGGTGGGCGACAAGGTCCAGGAGGGCGACCTCCTCTCCAAGGGCGTCACCAGCCCGCAGCTGCTCCTCAAGGTCGCGGGGGTCCACAAGGCCCGCGAATACCTCCTCACGGAGATCCACAAGGTCTACAAGAGCCAGGGGGTCGACATCAACGACAAGCACATCGAGCTGGTGATCCGCCAGATGGTCAACAACGTGCGGATCGTCGACCCCGGGGATTCTGAGTTCTTCCCCAACCAGCTCGTGATCTTGGAGGAGTTCCGCGAGGAGCTGAGGCGCCTCGAACAGGAGAACCGGGAGATCCGCCGGCGCCGCGAGGAGATCGTCGGCTCCATCTTGGCGGAGGACGTGGTGATCCCTGCTTCAGCTTCAGCTTCGACCTCGGCCTCGACCCCGGAGGGAGACGGGGACGGCGATGGGAAGGGGAAGGAGAAAGGGAGGGAGAAGGAGGAGTTGCTCGCGCCCCAGGGCTCCGAGGTCACGCATCGCCTGCTGCAGCTGGCGCTGGAGGCGGGCCTGGAGACGCTCCCCCTGGAGCGGGGCGGGGAGGTCGAGCACGTGCGCATCAAGGAGAAGCGCCTCCCCGTGGGCGAGCGCGTCCTCCTCAGGATCTCCAAGGCAGCCCTGGAGACGAAATCGTGGCTGGCAGCGGCCTCCTTCCAGCGGACGACGACCGTGTTGGCCGAGTCGGCCCTGCGGGGGGCCGAGGACCCGCTGGAGAGCCTCAAGTCCAACGTGATCATCGGGCGGCTCTGTCCCGTGGGGACGGGCTTCCGGCGGGACGGGGCCGCTGCGGCCTCCGAGGCGGATGCCGACGCACAGGCGGAGGCGGCCTCTACCCCCGAGGGGACCGCGGAGGCAGCCGGCACCGCAGGGGAGTCGGAGGGAAGCCCTGAGGGCGAGGAAGCAGGAGGACAACAACAGCAGCAACAGCAACAAGAGCAGGAGCCGGGGAGCGACGGGGCTTCTTAGCGCCCGCTCCCCGGCTCTTAGCCGCCGTACCAGACGGGTGGAAATGGAAGAGCGAATCGGCGAGGAGAAGCGGCCTACGCTGGCCCTACAGGGACCCCGGTTGACCGTGATCTTGGCGTACGACGCCGAGGAGGACATGGTCTGTGCTTTCTGTCCCGAGCTCGACTTGGTCACCGAGTTGCCCACCGAGCAGGAGGCCCTCGAGGACCTTCTCGAAGCCATGCGGGACTACGCCGAAGGCTACGAAGCCGAGCTTGAGCTCTATCGAAAGAGCCCAAACCGCGGCCATCACTGGCCCTATGTGCAGGCCATCCTACAGGCCCAGGACGAGTGGGATCTTAAGGCCCTGCTCGATGTTCGCTATGGCACCCTACAGTTTCGATGAGTTTCGTCGGGTGCTACGCCGACTGGGCTTTACCCAAGTTCGGGGCCGCAAACATGAGACATGGCGAAAGGTCCTCCCCGATGGGACCGTCTTGCAGGTGCGTGTGAGCCATAAACACTGCGAGGACATTCCCACTTGGCTCTTTTACGAGATGTTGCGCCAAGCGGGGATCGATGAGCCCACATTTCGGGAGGTTTTGAGGAAAAAGAAGCGGCACCCTAGGGCAGATGCCGAAAGGTTGACACGGGGCTAGGCGTCCCGTATAATACCCCGCACCAGCACGTATCTTCCCTCTATTGCGTGTGTTTCGCGTCGGAAGATGCGCGTGCAATCGCAGGAGGAAGGGATTTTATGCCGACGATCAACCAATTGGTGCGCCACGGGCGCAAGACGAAGGAGTACAAGAGCAAGTCGCCCGCGCTGGATAATTGTCCGCAGCGGAGGGGGGTCTGCGTGCGGGTCTTCACCCGCACCCCCAAGAAGCCGAACTCCGCGCTGCGGAAGGTCGCCCGTGTGCGCCTCAGCAACGGGAAGTATGTGACGGCCTACATCCCGGGCGAGGGACACAACCTCCAGGAGCACTCCGTGGTGCTCGTCCGCGGCGGGCGTGTCCCCGACCTGCCGGGGGTGCGCTATCACATCGTCCGCGGCGCCCTGGACGCCGCGGGCGTCGAGGGTCGGCGCCAGGGGCGCTCCAAGTACGGCACCAAGCGCCCGTCCTCCTAGCGGCTGAGAGGGCGTGAACGGAACCATGGCGGTACTGAACAAGCAGTTGGAGAGCAAGCTGCCGGGGTACCGAACGGGGAAGGACAAGCCCCCGTTCCTCTACCCCGATTTGCGCTACGGCAGCAAGCTGGTCTCCAAGCTCATCAACTACGTGATGCGCGACGGCAAGAAGTCCCTGGCCCGGCGGATCGTGTATGGGGCCTTCGACCTCATCGAGGAGCGCACGGGCCAGGACCCCCTGGAAGTCTTCTACAAGGCCGTCAGCAACGTGATGCCGAAGCTGGAGACCCGCTCGCGCCGGGTGGGCGGCGCGGCGTACCAAGTCCCCTACGACGTCCCGGAGGACCGGCAGAAGACCCTGGCGCTGCGCTGGATCGTCAACGCCGCCCGCGAGCGGGGGGAGCGCACCATGATCGAGCGCCTGGCCGGGGAACTCCTGGACGCCGCCCAGGGCCAGGGCCGCGCCTACGAGAAGAAGCTCGAGTCCCACCGCATGGCGGAGGCCAACCGGCCGTTCGCCCACTACCGCTGGTAATCCCTAAGCTTTGAGGAGATTCTCCCCAGGAGATCGAGAGAGATGGCTGTTGCAACGAGCACGAGCAAGAAGACCAAGAGCATCGAGAAGCTGAGGAACATCGGGATCATCGCCCACATCGACGCCGGGAAGACGACGACCACGGAGCGGATCCTCTTCTACACCGGGAGGATCCACAAGCCCGGCGACATCGACGAGGGCGATACCGAGATGGATTGGATGCCCCAGGAGCGCGAGCGGGGCATCACCATCACCTCGGCGGCCACCCTCTGCGAGTGGAAGGGGCACATCATCAACATCATCGACACCCCGGGCCACGTCGACTTCACCGCCGAGGTGGAGCGCTCCTTGCGCGTGCTCGACGGCGCGGTCGTGATCTTCTCCGGCGTCGACATGGTCGAATCCCAGACGGAGAAGGTCTGGCGCCAGGCGGACAAGTACGGCGTCCCCCGGGTGGCCTATATCAACAAACTCGACCGGCCCGGCTCCCAGTACACGAAGACCGTGGAGCAGATGGCCGAGCGCTTGGGCACCACCCCCCTGCCCCTCCAGATCCCCTACCGCGAGGGGGAGGAGGGCCTGGCGATGATCGACCTCCTCCGGCAGAAGCTCATCGTCTGGGACCCCGCCACCCAGGGGGTCAAGTACGAGTATAAAGACATCCCCGAGGAGATGCGGGAGACGGCCGAGGAGATGCGGCATCACCTCCTGGAGACCCTCGCCGAGGTCGACGACGCGATCATGGAGAAGTACCTCGCCGACGAGGAGATCCCCCTGGAGGAGATTCACGCCGCCATCCGCCGGGCGACCCTCACCCAGGGCGTCGTGCCCGTCTTGGGCGGCTCCTCTCTTAAGAACATCGGGGTGCAGCCCCTGCTCGACGCCGTGGTGAACTTCCTCCCCTCGCCGCTGGACCGCGGCGAGATCCGCGGCACCGCGCCCGGCGACGAGGAGAAGGAGATCGTCCGACGGCCCTCGCCCGAGGAGCCGATGGCCGCGCTGGCCTTCAAGATCGCCGTCGACGAGTACACGGGCAAGCTCACGTACGTGCGGGTCTACTCCGGGCGCCTCGAGCCCGGGACGTACGTTCTGAACGCCTCCACGGGCAAGAAGGAGCGCGTGGCACGCATCTTCCAGATGCACGCGAACAAGCGCCAGGAGGTGCCCGCCCTCGAGGCGGGTGCCATCGGGGCGCTCGTGGGCCCCAAGGACGTCACCACGGGGGATACCCTCTGCGACCCGAACCACCCCATCCTGCTGGAGAAGATCGAGTTCCCCGAGCCCGTGATCTTCGCGGCCGTCGAGCCCAAGTCCGACTCCGAGGAGGAGAAGCTCACCGAGTCGCTCCTCAAGCTCGCCCAGGAGGACCCCACCTTCACCGTCAAGGTGGATTCTGAGACGAACCAGACGATCATCGGCGGGATGGGCGAGCTCCACCTTGAGATTTTGTTCGACCGCCTGCTGCGGGAGTTCAAGGTCCAGGCCAACCTGGGCCGCCCGCAGGTGGCCTACAAGGAGACGCTGGCCGAGCCCGTGGACGTCGAGGAGAAATTCGTGAAACAAACGGGAGGCCGCGGGCAGTACGCCCACGTCTGCATCAAGTTCGAGCCCCTGCCCCGGGGGGGCGGCTTCGAGTTCGTGGACGCCACCAAGGGCGGGGTCATCCCGCGGGAGTTCATCCCCGCGGTCAAGGCGGGCATCGAGGAGGCCATGGGGAGCGGGCCGTTGGCGGGCTTCCCCGTCACCGACATCAAGGCCACGCTCCACTTCGGGAGCTACCACCCCGTGGACTCCTCCGAAATTGCCTTCAAGACGGCAGCAGCCCGGGCCTTAAAGCAGGCGTTCCAGCGCGCGCGGGCCGAGCTCCTCGAGCCCATCATGGAGGGCGAGATCATCACCCCCACGGACTACGTGGGCGAGATCGTGAGCGACCTCCACAAGCGCCGCGCCGAGATCCGCGGCTTCGACGTCCAGGGCAACACCCAGGTGATTCGCGTCGTGATCCCGCTGGCGGAGACGTTCGGGTACGCCACGGTCTTGCGCTCCCTCTCGCAGGGGCGCGCCACGTACCAGTTCAAGTTCTCCCACTACGACGTGGTGCCCGAGCACATCAAGGAGTCCGTGCTGGAGGGGAAGGGGAAGTGAGGTAGGAGACGATGGCACGCGAGAAGATCCGCATTCGGGTCAAGAGCTACGATCACGAGCTGGTCGATGAGGCGATGCGCCGCATCGTCAAGACCGCCAAGGAGACGAGGGCGAAGATCTCCGGACCGATTCCGCTCCCCACGGAGATCAAGCGCTACACGGTGCTCCGCTCGCCCCACGTCAACAAGAAGTCGATGGAGCACTTTGAGCGTAGAATCCACAAGCGCCTCATCGACATCAAGGAGCCGACGTCCGAGACCATCAACGCCCTCATGGACATCGAGCTTCCTACGGGCATCGACATCGAGGTGAAGCTGTGAGCGCTCAGGCGACCCAAACGCAGACGCGAGCCGAAGCGGAGGGGAAGAGGATGGCCTTGGGGATCTTGGGGCGCAAGGTCGGGATGATGCGCTGGTTCGACGCCGAGGGGAACGCGTTTGCGGCCACGGTGATCGAGGCCCCGCCCAACGTGGTGGTCCAGATCCGCACGCCCGATAAGGACGGCTACAGCGCGCTGCAGCTGGGGATGGGCGAGGTCAAGCCCAAGCGCGTCAACAAGCCCCTCAAGGGCCACTTCGAGAAGGCGGGCGTGCCCCTGCGGCGCCACCTCAAGGAGTTTCGCCTAAGGGACGTCTCGAACTACGAGGTGGGCCAGGAGATCACCGTGGGGATCTTCCAGGAGGGTGAGAAGGTCAAGGTAAGCGGGATCACCAAGGGGAAGGGCTTCCAGGGCGTGATGAAGCGCCACGGCTTCGGGGGCCTTCCTGCCTCCCACGGGCACGACCACCAGAGGATCCCGGGCTCGATCGGGAACATGGCCGCCACGGGAAAGGTGTTCAAGGGCAAGCGGATGGCGGGCCACATGGGCGGCGAGCGGGTGACCGTCCGGGGGCTTACGGTGCTCAAGGCCGACCCCGAGAGGAATCTCCTGGTCGTCAAGGGCGCGGTCCCCGGCCCCCGAGGCGGGCTCCTCGAGATTCGCAAAGAGAAAGAAGAGAGCGAGAGCTAGCGTAAAGACTAGCGGAACGAAGGGAAAGGGAGAGGACGGCGATGGCCACGGCAAAGCTCGTTCAGCTGGACGGCGGGGAGGGCACCTTGGAAGTCCCCGACGCGCTCGTTACCGGGCGCGTCCATCAGGATTTGCTCTTCCGCGCCGTGCAGAGCTATCTCACGAATCAGCGGCAGGGGACGCACGCCACCAAGACCCGTGCCCAAGTCGCGGGCTCGGGGCGCAAGGTCTGGCCGCAGAAGCACACGGGCCGGGCGCGCCACGGGGACCGGCGCTCCCCCATCTGGGTCGGCGGGGGGACCACCTTCGGCCCCCAGCCCCGGGAGTACGAGTACAAGCTCCCGAAGAAGATGCGGCGGCAGGCCCTCCTAAGCGCGATAAGAGACCGCTTCCAGAGCGATCGCGTGGTGATTTTGGACCGCATCGAGTTCCCCGAGGGCCCCAAGACGAAGGCGGCCATCGCCCTGCTCGAGCGCCTGGAACTCCCCTGGGAGGAGAAGTCCGTATTGGTGGTCGTATCCGGGGAGGAGTTCGGGATCCCCGTAAAGAAGTCCTTCAGCAACCTCCCCAAGGTCGAGTGCATGCCCGCGATGAGCGTCCACACCTACGACATTCTCAAGCACGAGTGGCTCGTGCTCACCGCGGGGGCGCTTAAGGAGCTTGCGACGCGGGTCGGCCTCGGGGAGGGGGAGGGGACGGTGAACGGCGATGGAGCTTAGGCCGGAGGACATCATCCTCGAGCCGTTGGTGAGCGAGAAGGCTTGGCGGGGCCAGGACGAGGGGAAGTACACCTTCCGGGTCCACCCGAAGGCGAACAAGCTCCAGATCCGCCGGGCCGTCGAGGAGCTGTTCAAGGTCAAGGTCGTCAAGGTGCGGACGATGAACGTCAAGGGCAAGCCCCGCAAGATTCGTTTCTACCAGCCGGGGAAGCGCCCGGACTGGAAGAAGGCGATCGTGCAGCTCGCCCCGGGGCACCGGATCGAGATCCACCAGTAGCGACAACGCGACGCGACGGGATGGGATGAGATGAAGGGAACGAAGGGATGAGAGACGATGGGCCTAAAGAAGTTTAAACCCATAACGCCGGGCCGACGGCACGCCGTCTGGCCGGACTACTCCGAGCTCTCCAAGGTGGAGCCGGAGAAGAGTCTGTTGGAACCCCTCAAGAAGACGGGGGGGCGGAACAACCAGGGGCGCATTACCGTGCGCGGCCGGGGCGGCGGCCACAAGCGGATGTATCGGATCATCGATTTTGCCCGGGACAAGCAGGGCATCCCCGCCAAGGTGCTCACGCGGGAGTACGACCCGAACCGCTCGGCGTGGATCTCGCTGGTGCAGTACGCCGACGGGGAGAAGCGCTATATCATCTCGCCCGTGGAGCTGGAGATCGGCCAGGTGATCATGGCCGGGGAGGGCGCGGAGGCCAAGCCCGGAAACGCCCTTCCCCTGGGTAAGATCCCCGTGGGGATGTTCGTGCACTGCGTCGAGTTCTACCCCGGCGCGAGGGCGAAGCTCGCCCGGGCCGCGGGAACGATGTGCCAGATCCTAAGCCGCGAGGAGGGCATGGTCCGCCTCCGGTTGCCCTCGGGGGAGATCCGCCTCTTCGACGAGCGGTGCATGGCCACCATCGGCCAGGTGAGCAACCCCGACCACAAGAACGTCGTCCACGGGAAGGCGGGCCGGGTGCGGCACCTGGGGCGGCGGCCCATCACCCGGGGCGTGGCGCGCAACCCGGTGGACCACCCCCACGGCGGCGGCGAGGGGCGCGGCTACGTGGGCGGCCCGCCCATGACCTTTACGGCCAAGCCCGCCAAGGGCGTGCGCACCCGCAAGAAGAAGCCGAGCGACAAGCTCATCATCGTCCACGCCCGCGACGCCCGCAAGAAGAAGAGGAGGAAGTAGCGATGCCTAGGTCTACGAAAAAGGGACCCTACGTCCACCCGAAGCTCTTGAAGAAGGTGCAGAAGGCCAAGCGCGGGGAGATCAAGGAGATCGTCACCTGGTCCCGGGCGTCGACGATCATCCCCGAGATGGTCGGGTTGACGATCAAGGTGCACAACGGTAGAATGCACGTCCCCGTCCACATCACCGAGTCCATGGTGGGCCACAAGCTGGGGGAGTTCGCCCCCACGCGGACGTTCCGGGCCCACGGGGGGATGAAGAAGAAGCAGCCGCCGGCTCCCAAGTAATTATGCTCAGCTTTTGGTTGGGGGTTTGGTTGGGGGTTGCGTTCTAAACCATGCGCGAGACTGTGCGCGAGCGAGGGATGAGCTGAAATGGAAGCGAAGGCGATCGCCAAGTGGGTGCGGGTCTCGCCCGACCGGGCGCGGTTGGTGGCCCGCGAGATCGCGGGCAAGCCCGTCGATGAGGCCCTGCTGACCGTGCAGTTTGCGAAATCCAAGGGGGCCCGCGTCATCCGCAAGGTGCTCGAGTCGGCCATCGCCAACGCGGAGCACAACTACGAGATGGACGTCGATCGGCTCTACGTGAAGGAGGCGCGCGTGGACAAGGGGCCCTTCCTCAAGCGGATGAAGCCCCGCTCGCGCGGCCGAGCGGACATCATCAAGCGCCCCACCAGCCACATCACCGTGGTGGTGGCCGAGCGCCCGGGGCGAGGGGAAGGGGAGGACTAGCATGGGCCAAAAGATTCACCCCTTCGGCTTCCGCTTGGGGATCACCGAGAAGTGGAAGTCGAACTGGTTCAACGACAAGAAGGCGCCCGAGTACCTCGTCGAGGACCAGAAGATCCGCAAGCTGATCAAGCAGCGCTACCGGGGGGCGGGGATCGCGGAGGTGAGCATCGAGCGCCCGGCGGACGATCGGGTCTCGATCGTGATTCGCACCGCCCGGCCCGGGATCATCATCGGCAAGGGCGGACAGGAGATCGACCAGTTCCAGAGGGAGCTCGAGGCGATGACGGGCCGGAAGGTGAAGATCTCCATCAAGGAGGTCGAGGCACCCGACCTCGAGGCGGCCTTGGTGGCCGAGGAGATCGCCTATCGGATCGAGAACCGCTTCCCGGTGCAGCGGGCCATCAAGGAGGTCTCGCAGCGGGTGATGGACCGCGGCGCCAAGGGCGTGAAGATCCGGGTCAGCGGCCGGCTCGGGGGCGCGGAGATCGCCCGTTCCGTGGAAGTGAAGCACGGCCGGGTGCCGCTCCAGACGATCCGGGCCGACATCGACTACGGCTTTACGGAGGCTTGGACGAAATACGGCCACATCGGGATCAAAGTCTGGATCTTCCGGGGCGAGCACATGCCCCTGGGGTTCCAGAGCGCGATAAAGCGGGGTGAGGGCCGTGTCGCTGCTGTTTCCTAAGCGCACCAAGTACCGAAAGATGCACCGCGGGCGGCGCAAGGGGATCGCCCAAGCGGGCAACGAGGTCGCCTTCGGCGAGTACGGCATCCAGGCCGTCGAGCCCGGTTGGGTGACCGCCCAGCAGATCGAGGCTTGTCGGACCACCCTGGTGCGGGAGCTGGAGCGCAACGCCCGCATCTGGATCCGCATCTTCCCCGACAAGCCCATCACCAAGAAGCCCGCAGAAACCCGAATGGGCAAGGGGAAAGGGGACGTCGACCACTGGGTCGCGGTGGTCCGCTCCGGCCATATTATGTTTGAGCTGGGGGGCATCACCCGCGAGCAGGCGGAGCGGGCTCACCAGCTCGTCTCGTACAAGCTGCCCATCCGCACCCGGCTGCGGGAGCGGCTCCGGCTGGGAGGCGAGCGGTAATGAAAGCTCGAGAGCTGCGAGATTACACCGATGAGGAGCTGCGCCAGATGGAAGCGGAGCTCAAGCGCAAGCTCTTCACGCTGCGATTCCAGATCGCCATGGGCCAGCAGGACAACACGGCAGCCGTCAAACAGACGAAGCGGGACATCGCCCGCATCAAGACGATTCTAAGGGAGCGGGAGCTGGCCCGGGAGCGCGAGCGAAAGACCGTGAAAGCGGGTGAGGCGTAATGCCCGTCAAGGAGCGGGTCGGCCGCGTGATCAGCGACAAGATGCAGAAGACCATCACCGTGTTGGTGGAAACCCGGGTGATCCACCCGCGCTACAAGAAGACGGTCACGCGCCGGAAGAAGTTCTACGCGCACGACGAGCGGGAGGAGGCCCGCGTCGGCGATGTCGTCCGGATCCGCGAGACGCGGCCTCTCAGCAAGCTCAAGCGCTGGCGGCTCGTGGAGATCCTCCAGAGGGCGCCCACGGGCGTCTCGCCCCTCGAGGAGGGCGTCGAGCCCGAGGAGGAGCCCGAGGTGCTCGAGGTCGAGCAGGCCACGGCGCCTGCCTCGCCTCCCGCTTCCGCTGCAGCGCAAGCCGAAGGCGGGGACGAAGGCGAAAGCGAAGGCAAGGAGAAGACCCAAGGAACGGGCACAGGTGAGGCGTCATGATTCAGGTGCGAAGCATCCTGAAGGTCACGGACAACTCCGGGGTCAAGGAGATCCGGGTGGCCAACGTCCTGGGCCGACCCGGGGCCCGCGGCGGCCGAATCGGGGACATCGTGGTGGGGTCCGTCCAGAAGCGGCTGCCCACCAGCGACATCGACAAGGGCGATGTGGTCAAGGGCGTCATCGTCCGGACCCGCAAGCCCTACCGCCGGGAGGACGGGACCACCATCCGCTTCGACGACAACGCGGTGGTGCTGGTCAACAACAGCTTGGAGCCCATCGGGACCCGCATCTTCGGCCCCGTCCCGCGGGAACTGCGCAAGAAGAACATGCTCCGCATCCTGTCGCTGGCGCCGGAGGTTTTGTAGATGCGAAAGGTCAAGAAGGGCGACATCGTCAAGGTGATCGCGGGCAACGACCGCGGCAAGCGCGGCGAGGTGATGCGCGTCTTCCCCGAGAAGGGGCGCATCATCGTAAAGGGCGTCAACATCATCACCAAGCACCAGCGCCCCACCGCGCGCCAGCGGGAGGGCGGCATCATCGAGCGTGAGGGGCCCATTCACATCTCGAACGTGTTGGTGATCTGCCCGGCGTGCGACCGCCCCACCCGCGTGGGCTTTGAAATACTAGAAACGGGCGAGAAGATGCGCAAGTGCAAGCAGTGCGGGGAGACCTTCGAGTGATCGCGGGGAGAACGCCGATGCTCACCAAAGAGAGGTTTCGCGAGGAGATCGCGCCGAAGCTCATGAAGGAGCTGGGGTACACCAACATCATGGAGGTGCCCCGGATCGAGAAGGTCGTGATTAACATGGGCATCAAGGAGGCCCCGGACGACCCCCGGGTGCTGGAGGGCTGCGTGAACGACTTGGCCAAGATCGCGGGCCAGCGCCCCGTGGTCACCCGCGCCAAGCGGAGCATCTCCGACTTCGGGCTCACCAAGGGGAACCCTGTCGGGTGCAAAGTGACGCTGCGGGGCGTGCGGGCCCTGGTGTTCTTGGAGAAGCTCTTTAACGTGGTGCTCCCCAACGTGCGCGACTTCCAGGGGCTCTCCACGGAGTCCTTTGACGGGCGGGGCAACTACACCCTGGGGCTCGACGAGCAGCTGGTGTTCCCCGAGATCCACTACGACGACATCGTGAAAGTGCAAGGGATGGACATCACGATCGTGACCACCGCGGAGACGGATCGGGAAGCGTATTACCTGCTCAAGGAGCTGGGCTGCCCGTTCAAGGACTAATTTTTGAGAAAAGAAAAGCGAGCGTGAGGGTATGGCGACGAAAGCTTGGATTGCCAAGGCGAATCGAGAACCCAAGTTCAAGACGCGCCGGGTGAACCGCTGCAAGCTCTGCGGGCGGAAGCGCTGGTACATCCGGGATTTTGGCGTGTGTCGGTTGTGCTTCCGCGAGCTGGCCCACCGCGGGATGATCCCCGGCGTGCGGAAGGCGAGTTGGTAGCCATGGCCACCCCAAGGAGCAGTCGAGGGGCGCGGATTCGGCCGCAGCCCACGAAGAAGGTCAAGACGGTCTGGCTGAGCGACCCCATCGCGGACATGCTCACCCGGATCCGCAACGCCCAGGAGCGCTATCACCCCGAGGTGAGCCTCCCCTCCTCGAAGATGAAGGAGGCCATCGCCCGCATCCTCAAGGAGGAGGGCTACATCGAGGACTACCAGGTGCGGGCAGACGGGGCCAAGAGGATTTTGACCCTCAAGCTCAAGTACAAGGGCAAGCGGGGCAAGGAGAGGGTGATTCGGGGCTTGCAACGGGTGAGCAAGCCGGGACGGCGGGTCTACGTCGGCGCCGACGAGATCCCCTCGGTGTTGGGGGGGCTGGGGATCGCGATCCTCTCCACCTCCCAGGGGATCCTGACGGGCCAGGAGGCCCGCCGGCGCCGGATCGGCGGCGAGGTGCTCTGCTATGTCTGGTAGCGTAGGGGTGAGTGCGTGATGTCGCGGATCGGACGCAAACCCATCCCCATCCCCGAGGGCGTCAAGGTCACGGTGGACCCGCAGGGGGCCCAGGTCGTGGTGGAAGGGCCCGCCGGGCGGCTCACCCAGCGCTACGAGCCCGA
>Ga0256830_1000740_pt1 | contig 24523 bp, 22 predicted proteins | sample 128326metaG_FD_190537 | JGI IMG/M metagenome (GOLD analysis project Ga0256830, IMG submission 190537) | Hydrothermal vent microbial communities from Lau Basin, Pacific Ocean - 128-326 | ecosystem: Environmental > Aquatic > Marine > Hydrothermal vents | place: Pacific Ocean: Lau Basin | collected... | reverse complement strand
TGGCCCACCTTCAATACCGTTCCCGACATGGAAACCGGTAACATGGTACTGTTCCGTCCCATTGATGATTGCAAAAATTTCCTCCGGAGATATTTTCTCCGGGTTGTAAGTAACTTCGGCTGATCCCTTTTCGAAACTTACCTTTTTATCCACAATCCCGGTAACATTGAGAAGTTTTGCGATACTCCCGGCACAATCGACACATGTCATGCCTTTAATCGCCAGGTTCAAGTTCTTGGTTTTCATTGTTCCCACCTTGTTCTTTTCGTTGAATATCAACGAACGGTTGCTTCGTAACCGGCGTTACGGATCGCTTCAATAAGTTCCCCGGTTGATGTTTTCGTCGTATCATACCGGATGACGGCATTTTTATCTTCATAACTTACGTTTGCTTCGATAACACCCTCCACGTTGCCCAAACTTTTGCGAATTGTTACCGGGCAAGCCGCACAGGTCATTCCGGCCACATCGAGCACCACTTCCCTGGTATCGGTGCTTTCCACAACCGTTGTTGTGTTGTCAGCAGAAATAACGGAAGTAAAATGCGGGACCGCAAGCAAACCCAGGACAATAATCGTAACCAACCATAATAAAATTTTGTTCATCTTTTCCGACTTTGGATTAGCACAAAGGCTTCCCGGTTCACAATCCTCGGCCTTTGGTTTCCGGTACACACTATAGAAGGCGTAGGCCAGAAATGCGATTGTAACTACCATTAAATAAGGCCGGAAAGGTTGGAGCGCCGTCAGGTTGCTTACCCAGGCGCCGCTAATCCCCAGGCCGATTAATACCAACGGTCCCACGCAGCAAATCGAAGCCGCGATAGCGGCCAAAACCGCGCCCACCTGCCCTTTCCGGGAAGCATTTATCCGTGCTGATTCGGTCTTCATGTGATTCCTCAATTCTTCTTTTTTTCTTTTTTTTATCCCTACAACGCCCCGTACTATGGTACGGGGTTCCGAAGGTTTTCAATCCTCATTTTCAAAGGCCTGCAAAATAGGGCAATTCCCTTCGGGGCCCGTCCCCTGACAACTTGCGATTAACACAGCTAAAGCCCGTTTGATGCGTCGCAATTCCCGGATTTTCCTTTCCACAACTGTTAATTTCTCCTCGGCTTTCCGCCGCACTTCCTCACAGGTAGTCGTGGGATCAACACGCAAATCCAGGAGTTCCCTGATTTCCTTTAAGGAAAAGCCATGCCGTTTTGCCATCATAATAAAGTGGAGGCGATTTACATCTTCTTCCGTGTAGATACGATAACCTGCCGGTGAACGTTTTGGTTCGGGCAACAGTCGGTTCCGCTCATAAAAACGAATTGTTTCGATGTTTAATTTTGTTTTACTTGCCAGTGTTCCTATGGTAAAAGCGTTCACTTTGTTCTCCTTCCTGTAGTGCAATTTAACACCCTGTACCATACTACAGGGCAAGAAGAATTTAAAATTCCGGGACGCCTCGTCAAGGGGTGGTAAAAATCTTTCAATCCAACAGTGGACAAGAGTCAAAAATAATCAATTTTCATCGATTGTCGAACACCCCCGCCCTGTCTAATTGTGTCATCGCAGGCAGACTGACCGGGCGGGCAGGGATCAACCCCGCTATACTTCGTACGGGGTTGGGCATTCGGAAAACAGACGCGTAATTGAAAAGGGATGAGTTATCCATCGGTTATGGGGCTTCGTCGGACCAAAGAGGGGATCAGATAAAAACCACTTCTCACGATTGTATTAAAAATAACTTCTTTTCGAACTTGATTAACGATGGTAATGCGTATTAAATTTTAGTTAAATAGTTGCTTAACTATTATCTTTCATAACAGGGATCAATGACATGCAAAAAGAAAAAGAAGTTTGTGAGAGCGCTTTTGTGAACGAAAAAAAGGTTTCGGCCATCAAAAAAAAGATGAAGACGGAACCGACAATGCAGATGCTTTCGGAAACCTTCAAAGTGCTGAGCGATCCGACCAGAATTAAAATTATTTTCGCTTTATCACAGGAAGAACTATGCGTCTGCGACATAATCAATATTTTGGGGAAAACAAAGCATGCCATCTCGTATCATTTAAGGATATTAAGAAATATGAGACTGGTAAAACACCGGAAGGAAGGAAAGTTGGTTTTTTACTCGTTGGACGATAACCACATAAATAATCTCTTTAAAGAAGGTGTAAAACACGTGGAAGAATTATGAACGTAAAATTTATTGGATGAGCTAAATCCGAGAAACTTTACCGATAACGGCAAGTGAAGGAAAACCTGATCAATACTGATAAGATGAAATACCAAAACAACGAACCGAAGAAACAGACACCATGAATACCAGAACCAAACAAAAAGAAGCAAGCTGTCACAGCGCCGGCAGCGAAATAATTGAAGGCAGCCAACGGGTAATATTAGTCGGGAATCCCAATGTGGGTAAAAGCGTCGTGTTCGGTAATTTGACCGGCAATTATGTCACCGTATCAAACTATCCCGGTACTACCGTTGAAGTCACGCGGGGAAATGGTCGAATTGACAATAAGGATGTGGGCATTATCGACACGCCGGGAATGTATTCCCTCCTGCCCATTACCGAAGAGGAACGCGTTGCCCGTGCCATTCTGTTGAATGAAAATTCCGATATCGTTGTACACGTAGCCGACGCAAAAAGTCTGGAAAGGACACTTCATCTGACCCTGCAACTGATCGAAACCGGATTGCCTTTAATACTTGATCTGAATCTCATGGACGAGGCAGATAGGTTGGGAATAAAGATTGATTTGGACAGATTCCAAAGCGAACTGGGGATACCGGTTGTCGCAACCATTGCAACCGAAAACAAAGGAATGAATAATCTACGCCAGGCTATTGTTGACATTCCGAAGAAGTCCGGTAAAGTTTTTCGATACGACGCAACGATCGAATCTGCGATAGCAGAGATAACAGAATTGATCGGAGGCAATTACCGTATTTCCAAACGATCCCTGGCTTTGTTATTGCTTCAGGACGACTCGGAAATAAATGATTTGCTCGCGAAAGAAGAAAATAAAGCGGCGATCGACGGGATCGTTGAAAAAACGAAAAAAGAATACAGCGAACCCCTGAATTATCTTATCACGATACAAAGACAGCAAATCATCAACGAAATCGTGCAAAAGTCAACCATCGCCGTCAAACCGGGGCGAATCGGTCTTCGGGAACGGCTGAGCCGGCTGATGATGTCTCCGGTAACCGGTTTGCCTTTCCTTTTATTGGTGTTGTATGCCCTGTATGAATTTGTCGGCGTTTTCGGAGCCCAGGTGGCAGTGGATTTCCTGGAAAAGACCATCTTCGGCAATTATATTAATCCCTATGTCACCCGGATTGTCACTATGATCATTCCCTGGAAGATATTGCAGGACCTTTTCGTGAACGACTACGGAATTATTACCCTGGGTATCCGCTACGCAATTGCCATTATTATGCCCATCGTGGCAACCTTTTTCATTGCTTTTTCGATTATCGAGGATACCGGTTATTTGCCGCGCCTGGCGATGCTTATCGACCGGGTATTCAAAAAGATCGGGCTTAACGGAAGGGCGGTGATCCCGGTGGTATTGGGGTTCGGGTGCGACACCATGGCAACCATGGTTACCAGGACCCTGGAGACCCGTAAGGAAAAAATCATTTCCACCCTTTTGCTGGCGTTGGCCATTCCGTGCTCCGCCCAGTTGGGGGTAATTTTGGTTTTGCTTTCCGGTAACGTCGAAATGTTGTGGATATTCGCCGGTGTCATGGCACTCGTTTTCATGTTGGTCGGTTACTTAGCCGCCAAAATTATTCCCGGTGAATCGCCCCTCTTTTATATGGAAGTACCCCCTCTCAGGTGGCCGAAATTATCAAATGTGTTTACCAAAACGTACACCCGGGTGGAATGGTACTTCAAGGAAGTATTGCCGTTATTTATTCTTGCGAGTGTTTTCATCTGGATAGGAAAAATTACGAAATTGTTTGATTTGATTGTGAATCTGCTTTCTTATCCAACAAGCTGGATCGGGTTGCCGAAGGAAGCGGCCACCGCTTTTCTGTTTGGTTTTTTCCGACGGGATTTCGGCGCCGCCGGACTGTATGACCTCAAGACCGCCGGTCTCCTTACCGGAGTTCCGTTGTTGGTATCGATTGTTACCATTGCCCTTTTTATGCCCTGCATAGCACAATTTTCGATAACCATAAAAGAACGCGGTTGGAAAATGGCGCTGGGTATGGCCGCGTTTATTTTCCCCTTTGCTTTCTTCGTGGGTTTCCTGGTTAATCTGATTCTAACCACGTTAGGGGTGACCTTATGAAATGTCCGCTATGCGGTCTCAGATTTAAACAGGAGGATAGCATGAAAGCGTGCGGGGGCTGCCCTGTTTCCAGACCCTGCGGCCTGATCAAGTGTCCCAATTGTGGTTATGAAATCCCGAATGAGTCCGGTCTAATAAAATTATTACGAAAATGGAGAGCGAAAAAAAATGCGACTAAGCGATAATGCGGAAGAAATCCTGGAATACCTGTGGCGAATGAATAACGAAATGGGTAAGGAGTTGGTTAACTGGGAGGAACTGAAAGAGGATAAAGATGCTCCCGAGATGAAAGAACTCCTGGCCCGGAAATATATAAGTATTTCCGATGATGGAATAAGATTAAGAAATGCCGGATTAAAGGAGGCGGAGAGGACCGTGAGGAGACACCGGCTGGCCGAAAGATTGATGGTAGACGTCTTCGATTTAAAGGAAAGCCTGGTGGAAGACACCGCCTGCCGGTTTGAACATTTACTACGCCGTGAAGTCGAGGACAGTATCTGTACGCTTTTGGGCCACCCGAATTACTGTCCCCATCATAAACCCATTCCTCCGGGCAGGTGTTGCCGGAAAGCGGAAAGAATCGTGAAGCCGCTTGTAATCCGGGCGACCGAACTGGACAAAGGCGCAAAAGGAATCGTCGCCTTCCTGCACGTGAAAAACAGTAAAAAATTGCAAAAACTGATGGCCATGGGCATCTTGCCGGGGATCCATATTGAATCCGTTCAAAAATTTCCATCCTATGTCTTCAGGATAGGACAAACATATATCGCCCTGGATAAGGAAATGGCGCGGGCAATATTGGTTCGCAAGAGCGACGAAGAATGAACAGGTTTAAATTTGGGTTCAATCAAACAGTAGGGGAAAGTTAAATCAAGATAAGAATCGAACCGGGTACCGGAGTCCATCTCCCCATTTCTGTCGAAGGCGTGTTTCCCGCCATCACCTCCATCGTTCCTCGACGGCCAGCGAACCACATGACATTTCCGCTTTAAGAAACACTTTCGAAAAGGCAAAAGCCGTCTGGTAAAATTTAAGGTCGGTTTTTGGTATCAACCGGGTCAGGAAATCAAAAATCCATACGATATGCTCTTTCAGAAAATCCATATACTGCGCATTTATTTCCGGATCCTTACTGCTGAGAATCTTCTCAAGAATTTCAAACTCAATGGAAACATGATCAGGAGGCATATTGAAATCCTTTTTTAACTCAAGTCCCATGCTCCGAATAAAATCTTGTATGTCATTAGTCGGGGTTCCCCAGAACCTCCTTTCGAGGAAAACCGACTCATAGGGAGGCAGGTGTTCCGCAGGACCAAGAAACAACCGTGTATATTCGGTTTGCAATGTTTCAAGATCTATGCCGTCATCGAGTTCGATTCCGATCTCTTTTAACGCTTCGGATTTTTGTAACAGAAAGTTTATAAATTCTTCATCCGGTTCAAGGAACAATCTTTGTAAGAACCGATAAATGAAAATTTTTATACTTTCTCTATTTTTACCACTGTATCCATCCACCTTTGTTGCCCTCCGATCGGATCGGGTTTGTTGGGAATGATCCAGTTAGGATTCTTACCATAGGTATCCCACCAGACAAATTTGCAATCGGTAACGCATACATGTCCACTGGATGCTTTCTTACCACTGGCGAACTCCCCATATTCCCAATGACCAAGATGGAAACTGACAGCGACTACGCCGGGGTTAATTCCTTCGACAACCTTTGTTGGTGTTACGATTTCACCAACATTGGAAATAATCTTTACCAAATCGCCATTTTTAATCCCCAACTTTTTAGCCGTTTTTGAATTGATCAGGGCCGGGTTTTCGTGGTAGAGTTCCGTTAACCACATGTTATTTGCCGTACGGGAATGGGTTTGGACATTCACTTTATAGGTCGTCAGAATAAGTTGTTTGCGACCAAGTTTTTTGTGTTCCGGGATTTCCATCCAGGCCGGGATGGCTGAGAAGTTTTTCTTTTTAAGAAAATCCGATGAAATTTCAATTAATCCGGATTTATTCAATTTATCCGGTTTGAATCCCAGGTATACTTTTCCGCCAATCCGTTGTCCCACGTAACCTTTGTAAGCATTTTTCGTATTTGTATATCCTGCTTTTCGGGCTTCTTCAGCGGATTTTACTTTTGCTTTTTTCCAGTTCCAGTAAACACCTGTTTTTTCATCGAAAAGGATCGAATCGCCTTCATATTTGGCGGGCGGAATCTCCTTACGGTGATTATGATATCTTGGCTTCGCAGCGGAATCGTGCCATACACCTTCTTTTTTCAGTGTCGCGAAATCGACTTTGCTCAACTCACAGGACTTCTTAATGAAATCAACGGTCGAATCATAACCGATATCCAATCCCAACCTGTTTGCGATTACACAAACAACGTCCTGGAATTGACGTGCTTCACCCAACGGTTCAACCACAGGTTGCCGCAGGTAAAATTCGGGAATCATTGCGAAGGAAGCCATATCATCCCAGGACCACCGTTCAAGATACGTAACATCAGGAAGAATTAAATCGGCCAAAGCGGTCGTTTCACTCATAAAAGCATCCACCGCAACCAGATAGGGAATCAGCGATTCATCCTTTAATATTGCGATGTTTTCAGTACATTCACCATTGACGTAAGCCGGGTTGTAACAATACGTCATATAAATATCAGGTCTACCGTAACTGCCGTCTTTAATCATTTTAAGAACCTGGTGGCTGACATGGTGCGTTGGATAGGCGGTCGTTCCCGGGAATCCATCGATAATTTTCAGTTTCTTGGGGTGCCCCTTTACTTTTGGGTATTTCCACTTTGCTCCCACAGCCTGATTGGTTCCACCTTTCGTGTTCAGGTAACCACATATCGCTTCCAGCATGAATTTAGCCCGTTCGGTCTGGATACCGTTATAGTGAGCTACCGCGCCGCGATACGTTACCAAAACAGCGGGTTTCGCCTGGGCAAATTCAACCGCAATCTTTTCGATCTTTTTGGCGGGAATACCACTGATTTTTTCAGCCCATTTAGGCGTATAGGACTTAAGATGCTTTTTTAATTCCGACACTGACACATTGGTCCACCGGTCAATGAATTCCCGGTCATACATTTTCTTCTTCATTATGACATTTGCCATTGCCAGCATAACCGCCATATCGGTTCCCGGTTTTATCGGGAGCCATTCCGTAGATTTGGCAGCCGTGTTCGATAGTCGCACATCGAAAGTGTACATTTTCACGCCTTTCGCCAGTGCGTTGGTGGCCCTTTGCGCCGCCTGGATATGAGACGTATGTGCTTCCAGGAAGTTTGATCCGAAATTTACAATCAGGTTAGTATTTTCAAAGTCCCAAACATCGTAATGTTTGCCCCAGGTAAGCTCCTGACCGGTCCATTTACCACCCTCACAAATGGAGGTGTGGTTCCCGATCGTTTTTGTACCGTACGCAGTCAGGAAATTCTTTACGATTTTTGAATCGGACCCCTTCATTCTTCCATAATGAAACATGAATTTCTCAGGATGCCCTTCGTTCCTCAATTTTGCCAGCCTTCCCGTCAATTCCTCCAGGGCCTCATCCCATGAAATTTTCTTCCATTTTCCTTCGCCCCGTTTTCCCATTCTCTTCATCGGATACAGGATTCTATCCGGATCATAGACCTGATTAATTCCAGCCTGGCCCTTGGAGCAGATTTTTCCCCGGTTTCGGATGGATTTCGGGTTACCCTCGATTTTAACTAATCGTCCGTCTTCAATCCGGCAAATGATGGCATCTCTGGACACACACTGCCAACAGGCCGAAGGAATTACTTTTCTTTCTTTTCCCGGAACGTTGTAAACCTTGGCTCCGGAGGGTGAAAAGGCTTCGCCAAATAATTTTCCCGAACTTCCCAGGGCGCTGAAAAGAGCGCTGATCTTTATAAAATCTCTTCTGGTAAATGATGTATTCATGGCAACTCCGATTTTTATTTTCTGTTTTGGCCCCACTCGGAAGGAACTTCATTTCTTATATCGTTTCCCTTGTCAAATGTCTCTTCGCTATAATCAAGGTAATAAACATTTGGAGATGTCCCATAATCAGGATGAATCGTTTTAATGTCCTTCTTGTTTTCACTGATAAGTTTTGATATCTCACTATCGGGGTCGTTCAGGTCACCGAAAATCCGAGCATTCCCGGGACAGGTATTTACACAACTCGGCTCAATACCCTGATCAACTCTGTGCATACAAAATGTGCATTTACCAATCGCATTGTTCTCCGGTTCATCACCTGCTTTCAGGAGCGGGTCAATATATCTTGCCTTATAAGGGCATTCTTCAACACAGGCATGGCACCCAACACACCTCTCGATATCATATAAAACGGAGCCATCCGGTCTCTTATAGGTCGCTTTTGCCTCGTACGAAACCCCGTTATGCCTTTTCGTAACCGGATCCGTCGGACACACTTCCACGCAGGGCGGGTCGGAGCAATGATTACAAAGCCAGGGAAGGAAATGTCTTTCTGCGTTTGGGAACTTCCCTTTCTCGTATTCTATGACATTACTTTTAAAGACTCCCAATCTTACATCAAATTCCGCTTTGCAGGCTATTGCACAGCTTTTACAGCCATAACACCGTCTAAGATCAATCAACATTCCCCATTTGGGGGTATCGGTCCCGGACACATAAGCTAAGGTCCGTTTTGGTGTCAGCATGGCGGTTACCCCTAAAGCGGCGCCTGTTTTTATAAATTTTTTCCTGGATACTTTTTTACTCATTATTGACTCCTTACTCTTATCAACAGTAGTAGCGGCGGATATATCCACACTTGGTTTCTATGCTTAAGCCGGAGCAACACCGGCGACTCACCATGTGAATTGAAAACGGGAATAGATTTCATTCAAATCCTCCACATTCTCACCGAAGAAAGCGCCCATTTTCGCATACGCAATGCCCACTTGCCAGGTAAGATATTTCTCAATCCGGTAACTCAACATACCGCCAAATTCGGTTCCCATAAATTTGCTTTGGTTCCGTTTCTTATCAGATTGAAACCACCCACCAAATAACTGGGTTTTCAGTTTATCCGTAATCGGCGTATCAATCTTTACCTGCAACGTTGACAATCCGGCTCCGCCGTTCCCAATTTCCACGCCCAGATCGTTGACATCGGAGGGACCATTAGCAACAAAAATGTGCGTATATCCCCAGTAACCCCCGGTGCCGAGTATTTGATGCGGAGTAACAAATCTCCTTTCCGTTTTTCCCGCCTCATCGCCGGTTGCGGTAATAGCCTGGACATTTACCCGTGTTTTCCCCAACGGGAGCCCACCATCCAATTTCAATGCCACCCCGTTATGGCTATCTTCACCGGTAGACCCCCTGTTCAACAAGATCACACCGGAGAGGTCGGCCCGTCCGAAATTTCCCTGTGTCGTAAAACCATACCAGGTCTCCGCTTCGAACCGCATCACATTCAGCGTACCCGGACCCGTCAGATGATAAATATGCGCGCCTATGGTCACCGATTTGCCCAGGGGTACATAGTAGTCGGCAAGCATAAATTCGGCATCTTTGCCAATCTGATTCCTCGTTCCGCCCACTCCTTCGATCAGACGGACATATCCTAAACGATAATCCCCTTTGGTGAGTTTACCGCCAAGAACAATACCGCCCACATTAAAATCCCAATCGGCATCAAACAGGATTCTTCCGACGCCATCCGTCAGGGGAATAATTCCCGCGGACAGATTTAACTTTTCGCTGGGCGCATAATAAATAAATCCGTACCGAATGCCTCGCGGCTGAAGTCGGTTATAAGGATTATTTACCGGCGCCGAATCGCGGGCATCGCTTAACGCGGGACTCGATCCCCCCCAGCCACCTCGATACTCGAGTTGAGTATAGACACCGACTTTATTCGCCTTTTGCACATTAACCCCTATTCGAAATCGCTGGCGGAAGAAATCATAGTTTGCGCTATTGTCATACGTCGTGCCACCAGGACCGGGAATATTGCTGTTATTATACATGATGCGATATTGCAGCCATAAACCGACTTCAAATTCATCGAAAGTCCCTAAACTTTTGACATTTAATCCCTCATGTCCCGGTTCCGGGAAAGGCACGCCCTTAGAATAGATAAGAAGCGGTAGCAGTATGACCAGCCAATATGTCCGGCTTTTCTTCATCCTTCGGGGAATCCGCTCAGATATGCATCTGCATTTGTAACCGCAACCCGATTTCCGTGTCCGCGCCCTCCATTTGAGGTTTGACAATATCGACGTTGATTTGCAAACGGTTATATTGATCAAAGAAAATATCAACGCCGGGAGTTAACAGAATGCTACCGGTGTTGTCATCCTGTGTATCGCGTTGCGAATAATCGAACCGCAATGCCGGGCGTATGGAGTAGATAACGCCTCCTTCCGCCATTCTCAGGTTATAACTTCCAAGTAATGTTACCCCTCTGAACTTTGCTTCGTCGCTGTAATGCGGATTTGCCCCGGTCAGAAATTCCGCCTGTACCCAAAGTCCGTTTTTTGAGACCTTGTGTCTTATACCATAATCCATATCAACCCCAAAGGCACTGAAGCCGGCGCTTGTCCCATTCTTGGTTGTATCAACAAAATTACTATACTGGGAAATAGTGCGGTTCGAAAAAGCGGCGCCAACGGCCAGTTTCTTCGTGGCGTTGAAAACCGCGCGTCCGCCTATGAGCTTTCCATTATCATTGTCACTCTTCTTGTTATATCCGTTTCCATTGAAAATACCGACGGAGTACTTCCATTTATCCGCCTTCCCGTGTAGCATTAAACCAATATCACGACCGGCATATAAACCGTCTTTAATAATGATACTATTGGTGCTTTTCCAACTGCTCCCTAACAGCTTGTTACCCCTTTCAATAACCATGGTCTTCGTAGATGAGGTAAGTTCCCAGAGTGAAAACGGTTTCTTATATTGACCAAGTTTGATATTCAATTTCGGATTAAGCTTTAATTCCACATAGCCGTCCTTAAGCTTCGCGCCGCCTTCGCCCAGGTCGTATTGCACCTTGGCTGCCATCGTACCACTCAGGTTTTTGAATTTAGCTGTCAGTCTGGCCCGCCGTATGAAAAAAGTATTGTTCATATTTTCCGCCGCTTTGACATTGGATGTCTGCGACTGCGCGTGGAGCCGGCCGGTAAAAGATACCTTCGATTTCTTCGAAACCACATTCTCCTGAGCATTTGTGATTGATCCGAACCACACGAATATTCCGATACTGAGCATTATCCTGATGATCGTCGTGTTCCTGGTGTTTGTATTCATTTTTCTCCCTCGTTTAGATGAATTATTGATGAATCGTGAATCGCTCGACATCAAATCTTGTCCTGCATTGAGGATTGCAAAGAACCTTTCACTGTCACTGTTTTAATTTATAAATCAAATTGTGTGCCAAAGCATTTTACTCAATGCAGATAACAAATTTTATCGACGATGGTGCGATAAAAGGGAATAGGTGATAGACGCAAGAAAGCAGAATGTAACGACAGGATATCGTCGGTAATCGTCGGCTTTTCGCCGATTTTACCGGAATATTGCCCCGCATTTACTGCTTTATAATAACCTTTGGTAAACAATGGCGAGGTAAGTATTACTCGTAAAATTTATGTTTTTTTAATTTACTTTTCAGTGTCGAAACGGGGATACCGAGGATTTTGGCTGCTTTTTCCCTATTACCGGCTGTGGCGGTGATTGCTTCCTTTAGCAATTCCTTTTCAAAGCGTTCCATTTTTTCGGGTAATGAAGAGCCAAGTTCTTTTGTTTTCAGGGGAAAATAATGTTGGTTATGTTCTTCCAACATTTCCACCGGCAAACATTCCGGAACAATCGGATTGCACCTGCAATTCACCGATAATCTCTCGGCCAGATTCTTCAATTCCCGCACGTTACCCTCCCAGGGCAGGTCCAGCAGTATTGAAAGCGTCTGCCCATCAATCACCGGAACCTTATCCTGATTGAAAGACTTCAGAAAGTGTTCCAGAAGCAACGGTATATCTTCTTTCCTCTCTCTTAAGGGAGGCAAATTGATCGGAAAAACGTTCAGACGGTAATACAGGTCGGATCGGAATGTTCCTTTTTTTGACAGTGTATACAGATCATTTTTCGTGGAAGCTATTACCCGGACATCGACCGGGATAGTTTTTGCGTCGCCAACCCTTTCAATCTCCTTTTCCTGCAGTACACGCAATAATTTCACCTGCAGGTCAAGAGGAATGTCGTCCACATCATCAAGATATATGGTCCCTTTTGCGGCCAATTCAAAACGGCCCTTTTTATCGTTTTGGGCGCCGGTAAACGATCCCTTCGTATGCCCGAACAGTTCACTTTCCAGGATATCCCGCGAAAGAATCGCGCAATTCACTTTTATCAAGGGACCGGTTGAGCGGTGACTGTTGTAGTGGATTGTTTCGGCGACAATCTCTTTTCCGGCGCCCGTCTCGCCGGTGATGAGAACGGTGGTATCGGTTGGGGACACGACCTCCAATTGTTCGAACACCTTCTGCATGACCGCGCTTTTCCCGATTATGTTCCCAAAGCTGCGTCGCTCCTCCAGTTGCCGACGTAATTGAATGTTTTCCCTGGTTAATTTTTTCAGTTTCCCAAGATGGGCGAGGATTTGCAGTAATTCATCCAATTCGAAAGGTTTGGTTAAATAATCATAAGCTCCACACCTGATAGCATCCACCGCTGTTTTAACCGTCGCATACGCGGTCATAATCAGAACTTCGATATTTTCATCTATTTTCTTTATCTCTTTTAGGAATTCTATCCCGTTCATTCCGGGCATTTTCAGGTCGGTCAGGACAACGTCGTATTTCTCTTTCCGCAATAATTCGAGGGAAGGAAGAGGGGCTGCAAGGGCGGTCACATCATAACCCATATCCCGCAGATCATCCTGAATTGTCACGCGCTGGATTTCTTCATCATCAACGACGAGGATTCTCATTTTCTCATCACTTTCTTATTGTACATGTTTTTCGCCTTTCGCAAATCTTCCGGCGTATTGATATTGAAAAATACCTGAGGGTGAAATCTCCGGTCTTCATGCTTCAGATTAATTATTCTCACCCTGACATTCGAATAAAAATCGGTCACCCTGTAGTTCCCGGAATCGATTTGCTTTTTCATTCCGGGAAGACAACTTTTACTGTAAACCGCGCATAACGGTTCAACACCATTCCCCGCATCAACCGCCAATATATCATGGGTAAGCGGTTGTCTGTATAATAACTCAATGAGCTCCTTTGTGAGGAAAGGTAAATCACAGGCAATTATCAGACAGTGCGTTGCGGTACAGTATTTTAGCGCCGTATAAATTCCCCCCAGGGGACCAACATTTTTAATAATATCCGGGAATAAAGGGAGGCCTAAAAACGTAAAATCCTCCGGGGTATTTGTTATTATTATCGGCTTAACGGCGCCACGATCAACTGTCCTTACAACCTGTTCGATCAACGTTTTTCCGTTAAGTCTTGCCAGCGCTTTATTCGTCCCCATTCTCGAGGATTTCCCCCCTGCCAGAACGGCACAACAGATTTCGGATGTTCTCTCCGCAGATTCATCCAGAGCCGGAAATTTAAGGATAATGGAAGTTCCCGCTCCGGTTTCGCTTTCCACCTCAATTATTCCATCATGATTTTCGACAATATTTTTACAGACGCTCAGTCCCAATCCGGTTCCCTGACCGGCGCCCTTACTTGTATAAAACGGATCAAATATTTTGTCGATCTCTGACGGCGGTATCCCGATTCCGTTGTCTTTGATTATCGCGATTACTTCCCGACCTGAAGAGTGTGTGTGAATTTCTAATTTCCCCCCTTCCGGCAAAGCATCGATCGAATTTAAAATCAAATTGATAAACACCTGCTCCAGGTGCTCCTTGTCACCGAATATCAATGGTAAACCCGGTGATAGTTTTTGATCGAACAGGATCTTCCTTTTCTTTAGTTTATATTCAAGAAATTCAACGGCCTGTGAAATAACGTCGTTGATTTGAAGCGGATGCATTACATTATCTTTTTTTCGGGAAAACTGCAATAGTTCCCCAACCAAATTCTCAATCCTTGTCAGCGCATTTTTCATCAGCCGAATATATTTTTTAGTTTGCGAAATATCTTCCGGATGCGACTCAATCCTCCGCAAACAATTCTTCGCGCCGCTCAGCGGATTATTTATTTCGTGGGCAAGACCGGCCGCCAGCGTCCCAAGCGCTGCCATTTTTTCCGTTTGAATCAATGCTTTCTGAGATTTTTCTTTTTCGATGGCCGCCTGTTGCAACCGATCCATCATGCTCAGGAACCCTTTTTCCAACAACCCGATTTCATCGCGCCGTGTTGAAACCAGTTTCGGACGATAATATGGATCGGAAACTTTGACCATCTCACGGGCCAGCCGTTTTATCGGCGTGGCCAGGATGCGGGCAACAATATATGCCAGACCCAAGGCGCCCAGCAGACCGAAAATCGAAAAAAACAACAGTCGATTTCTCCAGGCGGCCAAAAATTTATATTCCTTTTCAATAGAAAAAAAAGCGATAAGGGTTCCAAAACGTTTACCATAAATATGCAACGGTGTCACGACTTGGATAACCCTTTGATTATCATGCACACTAAATGTTGTCCGTATCTCCTTGACCCTGATATAATTGTAAATATCCGGATCATTGGATGTTTTATCATACCACGAATAGTCGCTGGCGGCAAGCGGACGACCTTCCGGATTCAATACTACCATTTCGATTAATTCCGTATCATTATTATCTATCAGATCGGAGATTTGATTCTCCAATAAACCTCCTTCTTCCACAAGACCTATTTCTTCATAAAGCAACGTATTAACAAAGGAAATAGCTGTCGACTCGGAAAGCAGGCGTGCCTGCCTTTCAATATCCGCGAAATGGTTTCTTTTCTCAATATTGTAAACATAGTAAATGATCACGGTTGAAGAAACCAAAACGATTATTATTGCCAGGGACAGAAATTTTGCTTCCAGGGAATATAGAAATTGTTTCATGATCAAAATATTCTTACCGGATGGCATGAGTTACCACAGGAACCCGGAATGGCATTCAACATTTCACGGATGACACGATAATCCGCGTCTCCGGTTTCCACAAATCCATTGCGAAACTCCTTATTCCAATTGGAAACGAGTTGTCTGTATTCGGGCTTTCGAATATCGATCTTCAATAAGGCCTTTTTCACCGATTGAATCAAACGGGGATCACAATCCGGTCTGACAACTAACGGAACACTGGGAATAGGTCCTGATGAGTGTAGAATTCGTAAACCTTTCGCCAGATATTTGTAAGCAATAATATCCTTCACCGCCCCGGCATCGTATTCACCGGCTAAAACCGACTTGGCCACGGAATCATGATGTTTCAGATTTGTGTAACTGGCCAGGTCATCCAGTGTAATACCCACTTTTACCAGGTTATAACGCGGCAAAAGGTTGCCGGAAGTTGAATGAACGGAGGCAAAAGCAAACGTTTTTCCCCTAAGATCCTTTAAAGTCTGTATAGCGCTTTCTTTCCGAACAACGATTAAACTCCGGTAATAAGGTTGCCCGTTTTCATTCAAAGGCTTTAATATGGGCACGGCGTTAAACCCATGATGGGCTTCCACATAGGTTACGGCTCCGAAAGAGGCAATCTGAACCTTGCCGTCACGTAAAAATTCCACGGCATCCTGATATGTTTTACCAAGTCTTATTTCAAAACGATAAGGCGTTTGCGCGGACAAATAATCCATAATCGGTTGGTATTCTTCATACATGATTCTGGGATTATAACGGGTAATAAAACCGAAATAAACAACCGGTTTGGTACTGTCTTCCTCGGCCTCCGCCGATATTCGGGAGGGGACTTTATTTGCAACATTTCCCCTGGAATGAGTGTTATCGCAACCGGAATATAGGAAGATGAAAACCAGCATAATGACAGGCATGATCCGGGATCTTGACCTTTCCCGTTTTTGTGGTCTGGTCATGTAATTTTCACTAATCATCTTATCATCATAACCGAAGCAATTAATTTAGTACACCGGTGTTTCGGCTGAGGGATTTCACAGAAGAAATTACACTTCTCAGTTATTCCGGGCAGTAATATTAATGCTGTTTAAAAGAGCCATGAAAAATTATCGAATGAACATTTTCTTACTCCGGGGATTGATTTAATTCCTTATTATTTCGATAGTTTTCCCGCAATTACGGGGCATTATCTGGGTGTAATATTTCAGATACGGGATGGATGACATGTTACGAAAAATCCAGTCCCCGGATCCGCCGGCCGGCGGAAAAAGCACGAATCAAGTCCATTTCGCCAGTAAGACATTCTTTGAATAAGCAATTCACGTCGAAGTGAGAAATGTAAGCTCTTATTATTTCGTTAATTTCGTTTGATTCGTTGTTACTGTATAATCCGGGATTAATATTCCCGGCACGGGATTGTAAGTACCGGATCACATCTGTTGGTTTCGGTTATTCGGTCGGCGAATCGAACAGCGGGATTTTACATCATCCGTCGCCCTGATCCGGTACCGGCTGAAAGGAAGAGCGCGCTATGGGCGTCCCCGAATAATATTTCCGTTTGAAATAAAAAGCCACGTTCACCAGACTGATTAACACCGGAACTTCAACCAGGGGGCCGATCACCGCGGCGAAGGCCTCGCCGGAATTAATTCCGAAAACCGCCACGGCAACGGCAATGGCCAGTTCGAAATTATTGCTGGCGGCCGTAAAAGAAAGCGTGGCGCTTTGGGAATAATCGGCGCCGATCCTCCATCCCATGTAGAACGAAACCAGAAACATGACAATAAAATAGAAAAGCAGCGGAATGGCGATTCTTACCACATCCAGCGGTAATTCAACTATATATTCCCCCTTCAACGAAAACATAACGAGGATAGTGAATAACAACGCAATGAGTGTAAAGGGACTTATTTTGGGAATAAATTTTGTTTCGTACCAGGTTTTGCCCTTCAGTTTGATTAACGCAAAACGGGTAATAATACCGGCCAGAAACGGAATTCCCAAATAAATGAAAACACTTTCGGCGATCTGGCCGATGGTTACCGCCACCAGCGTTCCCTCCAAACCGAACCAGGTCGGCAGTACGGTAATGAAAACATAAGCGTACACGGAATAGAACAGGACTTGAAAAATCGAATTGAAAGCGACCAGCCCGGCAGCGTATTCGCTGTCGCCTTTGGCCAATTCGTTCCAGACGATGACCATGGCAATGCAGCGGGCCAGACCGATCATAATCAAGCCGTACATATATTCGGGATAGCCCCTTAGAAATACAATCGCCAACACAAACATTAACACCGGCCCGATGATCCAGTTCTGGACGAGCGATAACCCAAGAATCCGCCAGTTGCAAAAAACCCTGCCCAGTTCTTCGTATTTAACTTTGGCCAGCGGCGGATACATCATTAAAATCAAACCGATAGCGATGGGAATATTGGTGGTGCCGACCTGAAAAATACTCCAGAAATCAACAATTTTCGGGAATAAATACCCGGAAAAAACGCCGATAAACATGGCCAGGAATATCCATAGCGTCAGGTACTTGTCGAGGAATGACAGTTTTTGTACGACTTTAGTCATTTTTTCCCTTTCATGATTTGAGTATGAAGTTCGTGGAAGTTTTGGCGAATCCGGTCGCGGACCTCGCGAAACACCGCCAGCACCTTCTCTTCCGATCCAACTGCCCCGGCGGGATCTTTAAACCCCATGTGCAAACGGTGTTTAACATCGCCGGTGAACACCGGACAGGTTTCCCGTGCCTGGTCGCAGACGGTGATCACATAATCAAATGACCGCCGCAGAAACCGGTCGACGTTTTCAGGACGGTTGGAGCTGATATCAATACCGATTTCGGACATTACCCGGATCGCGTAAGGATGAACTTCGTCGGCCGGCTCCGTGCCGGCGGAAAAAACGGCAAGGTCGCCCCCCAGCGATTTTAAAAATCCCTCCGCCATCTGACTACGGCAGGAATTACCGGTACAAAGGATAAGAATGTGTGTCATGTCTGGATAATAACTCCTGTTTTTACTGATATTCATCAATTCGGTTAACAAAAATCTTACGTTCCGCAAAGCATATTGCGGTCTATTTCCTTCACGCGTTTTACATCTGCTTGAATAATTTCATCATCGTTCAACCACGCTTCGATCAACGCCAACAACTGCTTCGCGTTTATGTTCTGTCCGGATGGATTCAATTCATAATTCACCCATTTGCCATCTTTACTATCGATAATCAAATCCACATCACGAAGGATTGATAAATGTTTGGACACGGTTGATGTGGCCAGTTGCAACACTTCGGTAATTTCACAAACGCACAGAGGACGTACCTCCAACATTTTCAGGATTCGGATCCGGTTAGGGTCCGATAAGGCCTTGAATATTTTTACTGTGTTTCGCACGGGAATACTTTAAAATATTATTTCGTCAGTTGACGAAATATAGTAGCGTTCAATGTATAATCAAACTCTTATTTATACGACCCAAAATCATATTGTCCAGGAATCCCCAGTTACTATGCTATGGAGAACCAATCCGCACGCTGCGCTGATTGCAGGATCGGATTACACTCTTACCTGATCGTTCATGGTCTCCCGACCATGAATTAAAGGACATTTACAATAAGAACAGGACAAAAGTTTTGAAGCAGACAATCAGTACCGGTAGATTTCTCTGTTTTCACGGAATTTTCTTCAATACGACCCGGTGAAATGGTTTCCCGACATCCGTCGTTCCGCCAGCCGGCGGATTGGCTCTTGGTCCATCGAATATGCCACCATCACTGAAACATTACTTAATTTGTTTATTTCCCGGAAAGAATCTCCTCTATCTGATCCAGCAGCGCATTCATCCTGGCTGTTGTAGCTTCAATGGGCGCGGGGGTGGTCATGTCCACCCCCGCGATTTTTAACAGTTCAATCGGGTAATCCGAACTGCCGCTGCTGAGAAACCTGAGATAGTTGTCCACCGCCGGTTGTCCTTCGGTTACAATCTTTTGTACCACCATCTGGGAAGCGGCAAAAGAGGTAGCATACGTGTACACATAATAATTGTAGTAAAAATGGGGAATCCGTGACCAGGACAACTTTTCAACGTCGTCCACGACCATTTCGGGACCCCAGTATTTTTGGTAGAGATCACCGAAAATTTGATTTATCACTTCATAAGTTAACGGTTCATCCTTTTCGACCTTTTCGTGGAGGGCCAGTTCGAATTCCGCGAACCTGCCCTGCCGGTAAAAGGTGCTGCCGATATTCTGTACATATTTCTGGAGCAGGGACAATTTCTCCCCATCGTCAGTGGCTTTCTTTAATAAATAATCCATCAACAGCGCTTCATTTGTGGTTGATGCGACTTCGGCATTAAACGTCGCGTAATCAGCATAAACGAAAGGTTGAGTTTTGTTTGACAAATAGGAGTGGATGGTATGACCAAGCTCATGCGCCAGGGTAAACACCGAATTCAGCGTACCGTTGAAATTCATTAAAATATAAGGATGAGCCCCGTAGACGCCGGCAGAATAGGCGCCACCGCGTTTGCCGGCATTTTCATAAACATCAATCCATCTTTCCGTGAATGCCCTGTCAATGATTTCCTGTACTTCACGGCCCAAAGGTTTTAATGCCTCGGCAACGATCGTTTGGGCTTCCTCGTAGGTGTAGTTTTTTTCCACCTTTGGGAATAAGGGCGCATAGGTATCGTACGGGTGAAGTTCTTCAACCTTCAACAAACGTTTTTTCAACGCGGCCCAGCGATGCAAGGGTTGCAGATTTTCATCCAGGGCGTTAATAAGATTATAATAAACTTCCGTTGGGATGTTTGGTCCGCTCAGGGCCGATTCGAGGGAAGTTTTGTATTTTCGGGCCCTCATGTAAAAAACATCGGCTTTCATCTTTGTTGCCAGGAGTGAAGTCAACGTATTTATATGATTCTCAAAAGGAACATACAATTCCATATAGGCATCGCGCCGGACCCGGCGATCGGGGGAAGTCATGTATAAATAATACCGGCTGCGCGACATCTCTACTTTCCGGTTCTTTTCATCGAGAATGGTACCCCATTTAAAATCGGTATTGGTTAAAATGCCGAACGTGGTACCGGGACCGGAAGCGATTTCGCCCACGAGCGCCAGGAGTTCTTCCTGTCCCCTTGGCAGAATATGATCCCTGACTCGTCTCAAATTGTCAAAATAATGAGTGTAAATGGACAGGTCCGGCTCTTTCCTGATAAATCGCGCCAATTTTCTGTCACTGATGGACAGGATTTCGGGTTCGATAAAAGCCGAGGCATTGTTCATTTTTGTCACCAGCCCCTGTATCCGTTGGACCATGGCCTGGTAGGTGGGATTACTCAGGTCCTGGTCTCTTTTCCGGGAGGCGTAGGAATAGAGCTTGTCCATCAATATTCCGGCCTGGTCTTTTAATTGCAGACATTCCAATAATCGCCGCCCCGATTTACCAAGTTTACCATCAAACACTCCGAATTCACCGGGCATTTTTTCCGCTTGTCGAAACGCCTCTTCCCAGGCTTCATCGGACACAAACAGGGCCGATAAATCCCAGGTGTATTGTTTTTCGATTTCATCCCTGGCAGGCACCTTCCCGTTGGTTTGTGGAAGAAGAATTGATGATCCCAGGATGGAAATAAATATTATAGACAATAAAACGGGTTTAACGGTTTTCAACTTCGATTTACGCACGTGGTTCTCCTTCATTAAAATACTTTGAAAATGTCTTCGGTTCGATCGTTGAGGCAGGCCGATAATTTTTATTTTGTGAATCCTAAATTAACTGACTCTGTTAATGATTACAAGACATTGAACTCCGGGTTCGTAATTCCTCAGTTGGGGGGTATATTTGATGTACCAAGAACTCCCGACGATAGTCGGGAAACGAAGCGAGTCCGCATGGCGGACCGACGGATGCCAAGAACCAATCCGCCGGCTGGTGGGCCGGCGTACGTCAGAAACCCGGGTTGAGCGCGGCAAAGAACCGGATGATGGGTTTAATAAATATTCCTTCCGACATTGTAATCCGAATTTGCTCTCATTAAATGAGGAAGGAAGGATACATTTAATCCGCCCGCGCGGGATTTCTCAGAATGACACCCGGAATGGTAACGCGATTATCTTTGACGAATCGAAACCGCGCCCGCGGTACGAATGTTTTGTGAATTCGCTTCCCCGTAGTAGATGATCGAAGCCGCTCCACTGGCTACACCGGTAAGGTCTCCTCCCGCCATGGTCAATTCCACGGACACTGCTCCATTCACCCTTAAATCGGCGTCGGTAATGCGGCTGTCGGAAAGATCTATACGGGAGGCGCCGGTTGAAGTCAACGCCAACTCTTCGATAGTGTTATCGGTGCCCCGGACCCGGTTGGCTCCGGCTATATCCAGGGTCAGAGATTTTAAAGTAAAATTGGAAAAACGAATGCGTGAACCGCCGCTGGAGGAAATTTTTTCCAGTACGGGCAGATACACTTCGGCTCGTATGTTTTCCTTTTTACGGTGCTTGATAAAAGGGGAACGGAGGTAAATCGTATTGTCCGACCGGTCAACCTGAATGCCATCCATGAGGTATTCCGGCGCCCGGACGCGAACCCGATAACTATCGGCGGGCATGATTGTCAGCTTCCAGCCGCCGCTAATAGCCACGGCCGTGAAACCGGTTACCGGGAAATCCCTTGTGATCAATGCCCCGTGGGAAGCCTCGTTAGGTCCTGCGTCCGCTTCCGTGGCGGCTTCGAATTTGAAGCGCAAAACCAGGATAACAAACAAGACAAGCGCGAAAGGGATTACGGCGGCAATAGCTAATATTTTATTGGATGTCTTCATAGCGAATCCTTATTTCTGTTCGGATTTATATTGAGTGTATAGTTGTTGCAGATCGTCAAAGGTCATGGAGATTAAGTCCATCGTTTTAAACAGGCGCGGCAATTCCTGACCGATAAAATCTCGTTTCTTTTGCTCCCGTGTCCGTTTAACCGCGCCGGCGGCGACGAAGTACCCGATGCCTCGCCGGTTGTAAATAATGTCCCGTTCCTGGAGGTAGGTGTAGACGCGCATAACCGTGTTGGGATTTACTTCCATATCGATTGCCAGCTCGCGGATGGAAGGAATCTTGTCCTGTTCCCGCCAGCGGCCCAGCAGGATGTTCTCGCTGATATAATCGGCAATCTGCAGGTAAATGGGCTGGTTGCTCCGGAACTCCATCCTAAACTTCCGTTTCTTTCAGGCGCAGGAACGTCACAATCCAGAAGAACGGCGCCAGAACCGTCCAGAACAGATATTTCAGGATTTTCCCCAGAGTAATAAAAAAGGACTCCAGGGTTGCTTTCGTGAGGCCCGAGGAAACAAACAAATCCCGGGGGTAATTCCTGAGATCGACCCAGTCATTCCAGAAAAACAGGCGCAGGATCAGCAGCGTGAACAACAACAGCAGCAACAACAGTCCGAACAGGGACAGGACGGTCTTAATAAACGCGTGTTTCCGAAAATAGACCGCCCCTGCCAGAAACAGGGATTGTGTAACCAGGTACACGCCCAGGCTGATAAATATTTCCCGGTCAAACGGATTAAACATGGGTGGTGCATACCCGGTCAGGAGCATACTCAACAGGCTGATAAGGGCGGAAAACAGGAAGTACAAAATCAGGGTTGCCAGCCCGTATCCGACGGAAGTCAAAATCAGGCGACTGAGGAATTTTTCCGCGTTGGAACAGGGCAAGGTCAGGTACAGGTAACTTTTCTGCGGATGGTGAAGATCGGTAAATGCCATGCTGGAAACAATGTAACCGCCCGCGAACAACAACAAGCCATAAAAACTCGTGGGTGCTACCGCGCGATTGTTTCCCAGCAGAGAAAGGAAATTAATAAAGAGCAGGATACCCAGGATTGCTCCCCCGGCGATCAGGAGCGTACGGTATTGGGTGAGCAATTCATTTTTGATCAGGCGTTGGAAACGATTGAACCGGAAAGGGGACTTAGGCTGCATCGGACACCTCCTGACTGAAAAGGGCGGTGATTTTGGCGCGGTTCCTGATTACGGCATTAAACAGAATTTCCAGATCGATACGCGACTCCGAACCGTTTTTGTTCGGGGTCATGACCGCGTAACCACCCAGGACCTTTTCGGAATACAGAACCGTATCCGGGTCCGGTTCCGCCGTTTGCAGTTGTACCGTCACGTGTTCCGCAACCTCCTGAAGGTTGTGCTGGAAAATAATTTCACCCGCATCCAGAATGATAACGGGATCGATCAGGTTTTCCATATCGCGGACCTGGTGGGTGGAGATGATAAAGGTACGCTCGGCGCTCAGCGAAGCCGCCAGTAATTTACGGAAACGGCTCTTGGCCGGGATGTCCAGCCCGTTGGTGGGCTCATCCAAAATTAACAGGCGGCTCTCCGTGGCCAATCCGAAGGCCAACAGAAATTTCTTTTTCTGACCGAAAGACAGGGCCGCCAGCCGATCCTTGGCGGAAAGATCGAAGTCGTGCAGAATGTCGGCAAACTTTTCATCGTTGAACCGAGGATAGAAAGGGGCGTACAGTTTCTTGTATTCAGTAACCGTCAGGTTGTTGGGAGTGGAAAATTCCTCGGGAATGAAATAGAGTTCCCGCAGTAGTTTGGGCGACCGTTGCCCGGGTAGATAGTTCATTACCCGGCAGTCGCCGCTTTGAGGGAACCGGAGTCCGGTGATGAGTTTCAGCAGAGTGGTCTTCCCGGCCCCGTTCTTCCCCAACAAACCGTATATATTCCCCGGTAATAGCGTCAGGTTCAGACCGCTGAACAAGGACACCTGTTTAGGATAGGCAAAGGTAAGATTGTGAATGTGGATCATTTATTCCTCTCGTTTCTCATAAAATAGTGTATTATTGAACTAATACACTAATAAACTATATCTGTTTCGGGATACGTGTCAAGTTATTTTCACCCATATATTTAAAGAAGAGAAGCCCCTTGCCTCTCCTTATTATTATTGATTAAAAGTGTCGGAAAATCAGATTGATAAAAAATATTAAGAGTTAGAACAAATCATTGAACTAAAATTTTCTTACCCGGGGTATTGATTTAAATCCTTATTATTTCGATAGTTTCGTTTAATTTGTTGTTCCTATTGCATTATTTGGGGTTAACCCGGGGAGTACAAAAAAAACAACCTTTAAGGAAAGAT
>Ga0256830_1000739_pt1 | contig 24525 bp, 18 predicted proteins | sample 128326metaG_FD_190537 | JGI IMG/M metagenome (GOLD analysis project Ga0256830, IMG submission 190537) | Hydrothermal vent microbial communities from Lau Basin, Pacific Ocean - 128-326 | ecosystem: Environmental > Aquatic > Marine > Hydrothermal vents | place: Pacific Ocean: Lau Basin | collected... | reverse complement strand
GGTGTGGACGTGCGCGCCGGGCGCGATGTCCGCGGAAGCGAAGCCGATGATCTGGCCGTATTTCCGGATCGGCTCGCCGGCCGCGATCGGGCGCGTGGCGATCTTGTGGCCGGCCGGAATCTCCGTCTCGGTCACCACCCCTTCGGCGGCGATCTCGGTCCTCGGCGTGAGCCGATGTCGCGCCACCACGACATTGTCCTCGGCATGGAGCCGGATGGTCGGCCGGATCCCCTGCATTGCGAGCCCTCCCCCTTGGCCCGCCGAACATAGCGCGCCCGCCGCCGGGCGTCAGTCCGCGAGCTGCTCGAAATAGTCCTCGTCGATCCGTTCGAGATCATAGCGGCGCAGACGGCGAACGCCGACGCGGTAGCGAACCATCAGCCGCGCCAACTCCTCGCCATCGACCAGCACCAGCTGCCGGCCGGTCCGCGCCTCCGCCCGGCGGGCGTCCGGCGTGAACCGGCTGGTGGTGACGAATACGCCTTTTGCCGCGCCGTGCTCGTCCAGCGCACCCAGGAATTGCTGCACCTGCGGCCTTCCCACCGCATTTCCGGCGGCATAGCGCTTTGCCTGCAAGTAGACCTTGTCCAGCCCCAGCGCGTCTTCCGTGATCAGCCCATCGACCCCGCCGTCGCCACTGCGACCGAGATGCCGGTGGGTGCCACGTTGGCCGTAGCCCATGGCCGCCATCAGATCGATGATCAGACGTTCGAACGCTTCGGGAGAAATGTCGCGAAGCTTTTCGAGCAGCTCCCGTTCGAGAGCCGCACTGTATTCCTTGAAAGCCGCGTCGATCCGTTCTTCCGGCGTCTCGACCACATCCTCCCGGTCCGACGAATCGGATTCCGCCCGGTCCGTGCGCCCCTCGCGCCAGTTCCGGTACTTCGGAAAACGCCTCAGGAATCTGTTGTCGATGCGGTCCGGGTTGAGAGACAGGGCCTTCCTGCCGTCCTCGGTGATCCGGTATTTTCCGCGGCCCGTTCGTTCGAGCAAGCCGGCGATCGACAGATATACGAGCGCCCAGGAAACACGATTGCGGAACACCCCCTGGCCGCTCTTCAGTCGTTCTGTCCGTTCATCCTCGGAGAGGGCGAATTCATCGGCAAGCTGTGCCGTCAGGTCCTTGGTCGTGATTTCGCCCTGGGCGGCGAGGCGCAGCACCGGCAGCATCAGCGTCTGATAGTCGGGAACCGCCATTTTCCCACCTCCCTGCACGTCCCGCCGCGGGCGAGCGACCTCGGCCGCGGGCGCTCAGGCGACGCGGCGGCGCGGGGACGGGCGTGCCGCCCGGCTGCCGCGCTCCGGCTCGAAGAGCGCCGAAAGCTGGCCCAGCATGGCGCCGCCGAGCTGCTCGGGATCGGAGATGGTCACCGCCCGCCGGTAGTAGCGGGTGACGTCGTGGCCGATGCCGATGGCCAGCAGCTCCACCTCGGACTGGCCCTCGATCCAGGCGATGACCTCCCGCAGATGCCGTTCGAGATAGTTGCCGGGATTGGCCGAAAGGGTGCTGTCGTCCACCGGGGCGCCGTCGGAGATGACCATCAGGATGCGCCGCTGTTCGGGCCGCGCGAGCAGTCGCTGGTGGGCCCAGAGGATGGCCTCGCCGTCGATGTTCTCCTTGAGGAGGCCTTCGCGCAGCATCAGCCCGAGGCCGCGGCGGGCCCGCCGCCAGGGGGCATCGGCCGCCTTGTAGACGATGTGGCGGAGATCGTTGAGACGTCCGGGCTGCGGCGGCTTGCCGGCCTTGAGCCAGGCCTCGCGCGACTGGCCGCCCTTCCAGGCGCGCGTGGTGAAGCCCAAAATCTCCACCTTCACCCCGCAGCGCTCCAGCGTGCGGGCCAGGATCTCGGCGCTCATGGCGGCGATGGTGATGGGCCGGCCGCGCATCGAGCCCGAATTGTCGATCAGCAGGCTCACCACGGTGTCGCGGAACTCGGTCTCCTTCTCCTGCTTGTAGGAGAGGGGCGTCATGGGGTTGGCGACCACCCGGGCGAGCCGCGAGGTGTCGAGGATCCCCTCCTCGAGGTCGAAGGTCCAGGAGCGCTGCTGCTGGGCCATGAGCTTGCGCTGCAGGCGGTTGGCGATGCGCCCGATCATGCTCTCGTAGCGCGCCAGATAGTGGTCGAGCTGGCTCCTGAGCCGGGCGAGTTCGCTCGGCCCGCACAGCTCCTCCACCTCCACCACCTCGTCGTAGGCGGTGGTGTAGACGCGGTAGGCCGGAGCCTCGCCCGCCGGCGGCCGGTAGTTGGCCCGCTTGGGGCGGCTGTCGTCCTCCTCCTCGCCGCCGGGCTCCCTCTCGCCGGTGGCCGTCTCGGCCTCGGCGGCGACATCCTCCTCCTCGCCCGCCTCGCGCCGGACTTCGCTCCGCTCGCCGCGCTCCTCCTCGCCGTCCTCCCCTTCCTCTCCTTCGCCCGTTCCGGCCTCGCCCTCGCCCGCGGCCTGCTGCTCCTGTTCCTCCTCCCGCCCGTCCGGCCGTTCCGCCTCGGGCGGCTCCTCGAGATCCTCCGCCAACCCGAGCTCGCCCAGGAGCTCCCGCACCCGGCGGGCATAGCCCTCCTGGTCCGCCAGCAGCTCCTCGAGCTCGGGCATCCTGCCCGCGAGGTGCCGTTCGAGCCAGTCGCGCCAGCCGTCGAGCTGCAACCGCTGCAGCGCCGGCAGTTCGAAACCGAGGATGCGTTCGCGGGCGTAGAGGTCGATGATCTCGGCCACGGTGGCGTCGCGCCCGGCCTGTTCGGCCAGCGCGTTGCCGCCGTGACGGGCGCGGTAGAGCTCTTGCAGATTGTCCCGCACGCCGGCGTAGCGGCGGGCACCCAGGGCCTCGATCCGGATCTGCTCCAGGGTCTCGTAGACCTGGCCCGCGAGTTCGGTCCCCGGGGCCCAGCGCCGGTGGGTGACGGGATCGTGGAAGCGCAGGCGCAGCGCCCGGCTGTCCGCCTCACCGCGGACCCTTCCGACTTCGAGCGGCGACAGGTCGGGACGCGGCGGCGCGATGCGGACGATCTCCCCCTCGCCCTCGGCGTTGCGCCGGGCGGCGCGGAAGCTCACCTGCAGATCGGGCCGGCGGGCGATCGCCCGCAGCGTCGCCCCGACCGCCCGCTCGAAGGCTTCGAGGGAGTCCGCCGCCCTGTTCGGCCGCTCGCCCGACACCGCCACCCCGGTTCAGACGGCCACCGGATGGGCCGCCGCCTCCGGCAGGTCGACGCCGAAGCAGCGCTGGTAGTATTCGGCGACGATGTGCCGCTCCGCCTCGTCGCACTTGTTGAGGAAGGTCACCCGGAAGGCGAAGCCGACGTCGCCGAAGATCTCGGCGTTCTCGGCCCATGTGATGACGGTCCGCGGCGACATCACGGTGGAGAGATCGCCGTTCATGAAGCCCTGGCGGGTGAGATCGGCGACATCCACCATGCGGCTCACGGTGCGCCGGCCTTCGGGGGTGTCGTAGCCCGGCACCTTGGCCAGCACGATCCGGCACTCCGTCTCGTGGGGGAGATAGTTGAGCTGGGTGACGATGCTCCAGCGGTCCATCTGGCCCTGGTTGATCTGCTGGGTGCCGTGATAGAGGCCGCTGGTGTCGCCGAGGCCGACGGTGTTGGTGGTGGCGAACAGGCGGAAGGAGCGGTGGGGCCGGATGACCCGGTTCTGGTCCAGCAGCGTCATGCGGCCCTGGGCCTCGAGCACCCGCTGGATGACGAACATCACGTCGGGGCGCCCGGCGTCGTATTCGTCGAACACCAGCGCCACCGGGCGCTGCAGCGACCAGGGCAGGATGCCCTCGCGGTATTCCGTCACCTGCTTGCCGTCGCGCAGCACGATCGCGTCCTTGCCGATGAGGTCGATGCGGCTGATGTGACTGTCGAGATTGACCCGGATGCAGGGCCAGTTGAGGCGGGCCGCCACCTGCTCGATATGGGTCGACTTGCCGGTCCCGTGGTAGCCCTGGATGAGCACGCGGCGGTTGTGGACGAACCCGGCCAGGATGGCGAGCGTGGTGGCACGGTCGAACTGATAGGCAGGATCGAGCTCGGGCACGTATTCGGTGCGCAGCGAGAAACCGTGCACCTCGAGGTCGGAATCGATGCCGAAGGTGTCGCGGACCGAGAGTGGGCGGTCCGGCACCTCGGGCAGGCCCAGACTGTAGTCGTGCTCGTCGTGAACCGATGTCTGTCCCGTCAAGATGTGCTCCCCCGCACCTGTCGCCGAACGACCGGCATCCCGCCGCAAAGCCCGGCTTTCCGGCGTTCCGTACGTCCCTCAGAGATAGAGCCGCTGACCGAGAAGATAGGTATAGGCCTCGTTGATCAACTTCAACCGCTCCTCCGATTCGCGGCAGGCGCCGTTGAGATCGGGATGGTACTTCTTCACCAGCTGCTTGTAGCGGTCCTTGAGCTCGTCGAGCGTGAACCCCGGTTCGAGCCCCAGCCGCTCGGCCATCTCGAGCGCCCTGCCGGCGAGCCCGCCCGCCGGCTTCTCCCGCCGGGTATCGGTGGCGCCGAAAATGCCGTGGGCGTCCCGGAAATGCGCCCGCAGGGGATCGAAGCCGGTTCCCACCCCGAAGGGCCAGCTCGGCCGGTGCCAGGTGAAATCGCGGAAACGGTGGGCGTCGATCTCCGCCGTGCTCATGCCCGCGAAATAGTCCCAGTTCCGGTTGTACTCGCGGACATGCTCGAGACAGAACCAGATGAAATCGCGCAGCCGCTCGCGTGAACGGGGGGCCGGATAGCGCCCCTCACGCTCGCAGCCCGGCCAGCAGCAGCCGCGCTGCTCTCCCTTCTCGCCGGGGCGAGAGAGGCGCACGGCTTCCAGCCGCTCGTGCAGTTTGGCCTGTCTGCGTACCGTCGTCATGGCCATGACTATGGCGCCGGGAGACGCCGTCGGCAACGCCCGTGACCGGGGCCGGGTAGCCGCGCCGCGATCCGGATCGGCGAGCCGGTCCCCGGCTCCGGAGAGCCGCCGGACCGCCCGCCGTCCGGCGGAACCGGGCGGCCGACCAGCGGGAGCCGCGGACGGTCCCTCAGGCCACCTCCAGCCGGCGCACCGTGGCCGGACGCGCCTTCCACCCCTCCCGCCGGAAATCCGCCTGGATGCCGATCAGTGCCGGTACCAGCAGCAGCACGAGGAAGGTGTTGACGGCGAGGCCGAAGCACAGGGTGACCGCCATGGGAATCAGGAACTGGGCCTGGAAGCTGGTCTCGAACAGCAGGGGAGCGAGCCCGCCGATGGTCGTGAGGGAGGTGAGCAGCACCGCCCGCAGCCGCGAGCAGGTGCCGTTCACCACCGCGAGACGAGGCTCCTCGCCTTCGGCCAGGCGGCGGTCGATGGTGGTCACCAGGATGATGCTGTCGTTGACGAGAATGCCGGAAAGACCCAGGAGGGCGATGAGGCTCAGGATGGTGAGATCGTAGCCCATCACCAGATGGCCGATCACCGCCCCGATCACCCCGAAGGGAACCACCGCCATCACCACGAGGGGCCGGGTGAAGCTGCCGAACACCCAGGCGAGCACCAGATAGATGAGGCCGAGGGCGACGAGCGTGCCGAGACGCAGGTCGGCGAGGGTCCCCGCCTGTTCCTCGGCCCGTCCGGCGAAGCGCCAGGATAGGCCGTAGTCCTCCGCGATGCGGGCGAGCTCCGGCAGCAGCGTCTCCCGGAGCTGCTCGAGCCGGATCCTGGCCTCGTCGAGCTCGGCGGTCACCGCCACCTCGCGGCTACCGTCCTCGCGCCGGATGGCAGCGAACCCCCGCTCGGGAACGAGCTCCGCCACCTCGCCGAGGGCCACCAGCCGGCCGTCGCGGCCCACCAGTTCGAAACGCTCGAGCTCGAGATCGCGCACCGCTTCCGGCACGAGGCGGACCACCACCTCCACCTCCTCGTCGCCGCGCGAGAAGCGAGTGGCGATCACGCCTTCGAAGGCGCCGCGGAGCTGGCGTCCGATCTCCTCCGTCGTGAAGCCCAGGGTGCGCCCGCGATCGGTGGGGCGGACCACGATCTCCGGCATGTCGTAAGCGAGATCGTCGCGGATCTGGCCGACGCCGGGAAAGGCGGCCAGAATCCGCTCGAGTTCGCCGGCGGCGGCCTTGAGATCGGCCACCTCCTCGCCGCCCCGCAGGCGGATGTCCACCTCCCGCCCGGGCGGCCCGCCGCTGCGCTCGCGGATGGTGAGGCTGTCGAGCCCGGGAACGGGGGGTAGCGCCGCCGTCCAGGCGTCGATCACCGCCTGGGTGCGCACCGGGCGCCGGTCGGAGGGAATGAGCTCGACCTCCATCGCCCCGTAGTTGTCGCCGCTCGTCCCCACCTCGCCCGGCACCCGCGAGGGATCGCTTCCCACCCGCGAGAGGACCATCACCAGGACCTCCTCGGGCCGCGCGCCGAGGTCCGCGAGCCCGCGCTCCAGGGCCTTCTCGACCGCAGCGAGCGCCGCTTCCGTCTCGCTCCTGCCCACGCCCGGAGCCATGCTCAGGCTGACGCTGATGCGGTCCGATTCCGGCCCCCTGAAGAAGACGAAGCCGACCCGCCCGCCCAGGACCAGTCCGGCCATCAGGACGAGCAGGGCGAGGGCGGCGGCGAGGGTGGTGTAGCGCCAGCCCAGGGCGAGCGCCACGAGACGGCGGAAGGGCCCCTCGCGGAAGGCGTCGAACAGCGCGTTGAAGCGCCGCCGCCAGCGGCTCGGCCGGCTCTCCGCCGCCAGTGCCGAGCGCATGTGGGAGGGCAGTACGAAGAAGCATTCGACGAGACTCGCCAGCAGCACGAAGACGACCACGGTGGGGATCTCGCGGATCAGGGTGCCGATCACGTCGCCCACCATGAACAGCGGCAGGAAGGCGGCGATGGTGGTCAGGGTGGCGCTGGTGACCGGCGCCACCATGTGGCGGGCGCCGTTCTCGGCGGCGAGCCGGGGCGGCAGACCCCGCTCGCGCAGGGCCGCCGAATGTTCGCCGACGACGATGGCGTCGTCGACCACGATGCCGATCGCCAGGATCATGGCGAACAGGCTGATCATGTTGATGCTGTAGCCGCCCAGCCAGAGAAGGCCGAGCATGGCGCCGAGGGAGACCGGGATCCCCGCCGCCACCCACAGCGCCACCCGGGCGTTGAGGAACAGGAAGAGGATGGCGATCACCAGCAGGAAACCGGTGAGACCGTTCTCCAGCAGGAGGTCGATGCGGTCGCGGATGAGATTGGCGAGCACGTCGTAGCGCTCGAGCACCAGAGTCGGCGGCAGCTCCGCCCGCAGCTCGTCCAGGGTCTCGCGGACGATCTCGTTGACCGTCAGCGCGTCGGCGTTGAGGGAGCGCTGGACGTGGAGCTCGATGGCGCGCAGGCCGCGACGGCGCGCCTCCGGTTCGTCCTCGTCGAACGCCTCGCGCACGCGGGCGATGTCGGCGAACCGCAGCCGGTGGCCGTCGGGGCGCGTCAGTACCTCGATCTCCGCCACCTCCTCGGCGGTGCGTGCGAGGCCGAGGGCGCGCGGCCGCCGTTCGAGCGCGCCCTCCACGGTGCCGGAGGGAATGTCGCGCGAGCTGCGCGCGATGCGCGCGGCGAGACCGCCGAGGTCGGTTTCCAACTGGTAGAAGGTTCCGGGCTCGAGCTCTACCAGAATGCGCTCGCTGCGGGCTCCGAAAAGGGTCACCCGGTCGACGCCCCGTTCGAGCAGCCGGTCGCGGATGCGTTCGGCGAAGGCCTTGAGGGCGCGTTCCTCGAAGGGGCCGGAGAGCACCAGCCGGGCGATGGTGTCGTAGCGGACGATGCGCCGCACCTCGGGCCGTTCCGCCTCCTCCGGAAAGGTGGTGATCTGGGCCACCGCCTGTTCCACCTCGGCGAGCGCCTTCTCCATGTCGCTGCCGGGTTCGTATTCCACGTTGACGAACGCCTGGCCCTCGCGGGCGGTGGCCACCACCCGCTTGACCCCGTCGAGGTAGCGGACCTCGGGTTCGATGGCCTCCACGATGTTGGCCTCGACGTCCACGGCGCTGGCCCCCGGCCAACGCACCGAGATACTGATCACGTCGATGCCGAAATCGGGGAAGAACTGACGATTGAGCTTGGTCAGGGCCACCGCCCCGACCAGCAGCATCAGGACCATCAGCAGGTTGCCGGCGGTGGGATGGCGCGCGAACAGCGCCACCGGGCCGCCGCCCTCCCGGCTGCTCAAGAGACGATCCTCACCCGCAGGCCGGGACCGATCTCGGCGAGCCGCGAGACGACCACCTGCTCGCCCGCTGCCAGCGCTCCCCGGACCAGCAGCAGGCCGCCGTCCTGCCCCACCCGCTCGACCCTGCGGGGCTGCAGGCGGCCGTTCTCCACCACGTAGACGCGGTCGCCCTCGTAGAGGGCGGAACGCGGCAGTGCCACCACCGCCTCGTAGACGAGATCGGGAACCCGCACCTCGAGGAAGGCGCCGGGTCGCAGCGGTGCACCGTCGGGATTGGCGGTGATCGCGGCGCGCAGCTCGACGCCTCCGCTGGCGGCGTCGATCTCGCTCGCGAGCCGGGACACCGCGCCCTCAAGGGCGAAACTCCCGCCGCCGCGGTACCATCGCGCCTCGACCCTGCGTCCGACGAGACCGTCCGGCCAGAGCCGCGCGAATTCGCGGTCGGTGAGCGTGAAGGCGATCTCCAGCGCCGCCAGATCGTAGAGGGTGGCGATCGTCTCCGCCGGCCGGAGTTCGCGTCCGAGACCGACGTCCACCGCGCCGACGATGGCATCGAAGGGTGCCGCGAGTTCGGTGGCGGCGAGGTCGCGGCGCGCCCGCTCGACCGCCGCCTCCAGCTTCGCGATCGTCGCCCGCTGCTGCACGAGGCGCTGTTCGAGCGTGGCCTGCCGCCGGCGGTTCTCGCGCAGGCTGACCCGCCGCAGCGCGAGCTCGAGACGCGCCGCATCGAGCGCCTTCTCGGTCGCCACCTTGCGTCCGCGCAGCTTCTCCTGGCGCGCCACCTCGCGCTGCGCCACCGCCACCTGCTCGGCGATCAGGGTTTCGAGATCGCGCGCCGCCGCCAGCTCGGCCTCGAGTTCGCCCAGCCCGGCCCGGGCCTCGTCGAGCCGCGCCCGGGCCTCGCGCAGGGCGATCTCGTAGTCGAAGCGATCGATCCGCACGAGCGGCTCGCCCGCGGTCAGCCTTCCGCCCTCGATGAGACGCGGCGAGATCCACACCACGCGGCCGCCGACCCGCATGCCGAGGGGGACCCGACGGCCGGCGACGACCCTCCCGAAGCGGCGGATCACCGGCTGGCGGGTTTCGGGGCGAACGGTGATCACCCGCACCGGCCAGATCCTCTCGACCTGGGGACGGGCCTCCACCACGGGACGGGAGAGGACCAGCAGCACCGCGCCTCCGGCCGCCGCCGCCAGCAGCAGAAGCGGCAGAAGGATCTTGCTCGCCCGGGTCATTCTCGACATGCCGATCGTCACCGATGCGTTCCGGGGGCGGCCGTTCCCGGCCCCGCACCGCAGAATATAGTCCGGGTGCCAAGACGGTCACAGCCACCGCGACGGGCGAGTGCCCCCGCGCCCCCCAGCACCCCTATCCGCCCGTGGCACCGCCGACGGCATCGCAAGGATCGCCGCGGCGATGCCCGGGGGCGCCGGTGAGCCACAGGATGTCGAACGGCTCCCTCGCGAGCTCGCGCTCCCGTCCGCCGACCCGTTCGACGAGACCTACGCTCACCACCGTGCGCTGCGGAACCATCCGCCGCAGATAGTAGGGTACGCCCCAGTCCCTGCGGGCATGACCGTTGCCGGTGATCAGCACCACCCGCCCGCGCCCGCGAAAACCGGCGAGACGGTCGGCCATCATCGCGTCGCGCGCCCGCTGCACCCGCAGAAGACCCGGCAGCATGCGTGCCGGCAGGCGGTCGCAGTGGGCCCGCGCCAGCGTGTCGCGGAGACCCGCCTCGAGGTCGGGCGGCAGCGGCCGGTCGAGGCCGGTGCGGCGCACGAGTTCCGGGTCGAGCGCCGCGAAGCCGTCGCGGCGGATGCGACGCGTGGTGCCCGACGCGAGATCCGCCGCGAGGACGCGAGCGCCGCTCTCGAGCGCGGCGGCGAAGACCGGCTCGTAGATGGCGAAGTCGGGCCAACCGCTCTCCTCCCACCCCACCGCTTCGGCGAAGGCGCGCAGATCGGCATCCGGACCGGTGAGCATGCGGTCCACCAGCGGCTGGCGATCGACCGTCAGCATCTCGAAGGCCACCGCCCCGACGCCCGGGGGACGCGCGGCGAGCTCCCGGACGATCCGCGCCTGCAGACGATGATGTTCGGGATTGTCGTGGGTCTCGCCGAGCATCACGAACTCGGCCGCCGCCAGCCGCCGCCACAGCGCTTCCTCCCCGAGGAAGCGACCACCCGCGACATCGAACACGGCGGGAGCCCGCGCGGTCCCGTCGCCGCCGGCTGCCGGCGTTCCCGCCGGATCCGCACAGGCCGCGAGCAGCGCCAGCACGCCCCCCGCCGCCGCCCGCCCGATCCGGCGGAGCCCCTCGATTCCGGTAGTCGCCATCTCTGTCCTCCTCGCCCTCCTGTCCGCCTGACCGGGCGCCGGTGTCCACTGGCGGTTGCGTACGCCGCTTCTCCCCTTCAAATACGAACCGGGCAGCGACGGAAAGACCCGATGAACCCAGAGCCGGCCGGAGGGCGAGTGGCAAGCGGCGAAACCGCGCAGGGTACGTTCCGCCTCCTGCCGGAACCGGACGGCCGTCGCCCCACCCTCCGTCTCTCCGGCACCTGGACCCTCGATGCGATGGTCCCCTCTCCGGACGAGATCCTGGCCGCGCTCGAGCGGGCGGATCCCGAGCGGCTGCTGCTCGACGGCGGTGCCATCGCCCGCTGGGACAGCCGATTGCCGGCGACCCTCGCCCGCATCGCCGCCTGGGCCGCGGATCGCAGCGTCGAGTTCCGGCTCGGAGCGCTGCCCGAAGGCGTCGCCCGCCTCCTGGCGCTGGCCCAAGCACACCCGCCGCTGCCGCCACCGGCGCGGCCACCGGCGCCGGGGCCTCTGGCCCGCCTCGGCCTCGCTCTTAGGGCGGGCGTCGGGGCGGGCGGCGCGGCGCTCGCGCTCACGGGCGAACTCGCCCTCGCCCTCGCCCGGCTGGCACGCGGCAACCTCCAGTTCGAGCCGCGAGACCTCCTGCACTTCCTGCAGCGCGCGGGTGCCGACGCCCTGCCCATCGTGAGCCTGATCAGCCTCCTCGTGGGCGTCATTCTGGCCTTCGTCGGCGCCACCCAGCTCGGCCGGCTGGGTGCGGAGATCTACGTCGCCAACCTCGTCACCCTCGGCATGGCGCGGGAGATGGGCGCGCTGATGGCCGCCATCATCATGGCCGGGCGCACCGGCGCGGCCTATGCCGCCGAGCTCGGCAGCATGCAGGCCGGCGAGGAGATCGACGCCCTGCGCGCCCTCGGCATTCCCCCGGTCGACCATCTGGTACTGCCGCGCATGCTGGCGCTGGCCCTCATGATGCCGCTTCTCGCCCTCTACGCCGACGCCGTCGGCATCCTGGGCGGGGCGGTCAGCACCATCTTCCTTTCCGACGTCACCCTGCTGCAGTACTACGAGCAGAGCCTCGCCCATCTCTCGCTCGCCGATTTCGGCGCCGGGCTCGGCAAGGCGGCGCTGTTCGGCTGGCTGGTCGCCTTCGCCGGCTGTCTGATGGGGCTCCACAGCGGCCGCAGCGCCGCCGCCGTCGGCCGGGCCACCACCGGAGCGGTGGTGCTCGGCATCGTGCTCATCGTTCTCGGCGACGCCCTGATGACCGTGGTCTACTATGTCCTCGACATCTGACGCCCCCGCGACCGCGGGCGCCGCCCCGCCGGAGGCCTGCCTCGAGGTCGAGGGGCTGGCGGTGGGCTACGGCGAGACGCTCGTCCTGCAGCGGATCGATTTCACCGTCCGCCGGCGGGACATCTTCGTCGTCATGGGCGAGAGCGGCTGCGGCAAGAGCACCCTCATGCGGGCCCTCGTGGGGCTGCTGCCACCGCCGGCGGGGCGGGTCGTGATCGACGGGCTCTCGCTGTGGGAGATCGAGCCCGAGCGGCGTGCCGCCCTGCAGCGCCGGATCGGCATCGCCTTCCAGAGCGGGGCGCTCTGGAGCTCGCTGACACTGGCCGAGAACCTGGCGCTGCCGCTCCGCCGACACACCAGCCTCGACGCCACGGCGATCGCCGATCTCGTGGCCTATCGGCTGGCCCTGGTCGGTCTCGAAGGGCTCGAGGAGCTCTATCCGCACGAGCTCTCGGGGGGCATGCGCAAGCGGGCGGCGATCGCCCGGGCGCTGGCCCTCGATCCCGGCCTTCTGTTCCTCGACGAGCCCACCGCCGGGCTCGACCCCCTCAACGCCCGCCACATCGACGAGCTGCTGCTGGAGCTGCGGGCGGGCCTCGGCACCACCATGGTGGTGGTCACCCACGAGCTGGCCAGCATCCTGACCATCGCCGACGAATGCCTGTTCCTCGACATCGAGAGCCGCACCGCCATCGCCCGCGGCGCCCCCCGTCGGCTGGCGGCCGAGGGACCGCCCAAGGTGCGCGCCTTCCTCTCCCGCGGCACAGCCGCGCGGCCTTCCGAACCCAGCGGAGAGCCATCGTGAGCAGACCCGCCGACCCCAAGCTCGTGGGCGCCTTCGTGCTCGGCGCCCTCGTACTGTTCCTGGTGCTGGTACTGGCGGTCGGCGGTGGCCGGCTCTTCTCGCGCAGCGAGCGCTTCCTCGTCCGTTTCGACGAATCGGTGAAGGGCCTGCGGCGGGGGGCCACGGTGGCCTTCCGGGGCGTGCCGGTGGGCACGGTGGTCGAGATCACCGCCGAGTACGACGTCGCCACCGGCAGCCTGCGGGTGCCGGTGGTCCTCGAGATCGTGCCCGAGCGGATCCGCCTCGAGGGCGACGGCGGCCGGCGGCTCGAGGAACTGGTGGCGGCGGGGCTGCGGGCGCGACTGCAACTCGAAAGCCTGCTCACGGGCCAGCTCTACGTGGCCCTCGATCTCTATCCCGAAGCGCCGCCACCGCCAGCCGCGCCGCCCGGCGCCCTGCCCGAGATCCCGGCCCTGCCCTCGCCCCTGTCGCGGCTGACCCGCTCCCTGGACGAGGTGGCGGCGACCCTGCCCGCCACGGTGGCGCGCATCGACAAGGTGGCGGCACGCATCACGCGCCTGCTGGACGACGCCAATCTCGCACGGATGGAGGCGCTGCTCGAACATGGCGCCGGTGCCGCCGGGCGCATGGAGCGCCTGCTCGACGGCCTGCCCGCTCTCGTCGCCGATCTGCGGGCGGCGGCCACGGCCACGGCCGCCCTCGCCCGCGATCTCGGGTCGCGGCTCGAACGCCGGGACGCGCAGCTCGAGGAGGTCCTCGCCACTGTCGCCGACACGTCACGCGAAATCGGAAAAACCGCCCGCCAGCTGCGTCTGATGGTTGAGGAAAACCGTGCCCCGGTGAAGGATTTCACGGATACCGGCCTGCCCCTGCTGACCGGTCTGATCGAGGATGCGACCCGGATGGTCAACGAACTCCAGAGCCTGCTGCGCGACATCCGCCAGGATCCGGCCCGCTTCTTCTTCGGCGACCGGCTGTCCGAAGGCGTGCGACCGTGAAGGCGCCTCGCCCCGCGCGCCGCGATCTCCTCCGTCTGGGAGCTGCCGCCCCGCTCCTCCTCGCGGCCTGTGCCACCCTGCCCCGCCCGGGTCCACCGCCCAGGGTCTTCCGCCTCACGCCCAAGACCACCTTCCCCCCGGACCTGCCCCGCGTCGACTGGACGGTGGCGGTGAGCGAGCCCCTGGCCGAGCGGGCGCTCGACACCGATCGCATCGCGCTCCTGCGCGACGGCACCGAAATCGCCTACTTCGCCAACGTCGTCTGGTCGGACCGCGTGCCGGCGCTGGTGCAGATCCTGCTCGTGCAGTCCTTCCTCGCCTCCGGCGCGGTGACCGCCGGCACCGACCGCGATCCCCTGCGCCCGGACTATCTGCTGCGTTCGGTGCTGACCGCCTTCCAGGTGCGGCAAGCCCGCGACGGCGGGCGGACGGCGGTCGTGTCGCTGACCGCGACCCTCCTGCGCATGCCGCGCCGGCGGGTGGTGGCGAGCGAGCGGTTCCGGGCCGCCTTCCCGGTCGAGGAGCGCCGCTTCGAGGCGGTGGTCACCGCCTTCGACGAGGCCCTCGGCAAGGTCCTCAAGCGGGTCGTGCTCTGGACCCTCCATGTCGGCGAGAACGACCGCCGCCGCGGCACCGCCTGAGCGTCGGGCGGCGGGGCTTTCGCCGCAGCAGAACAGGCACTACCTCTTGGACGGCTGTAGGATCGATCCACGGGCGCCGCCTCGCGGTGCCGGCCGACCGCAACGGAAACACGGGGGAGACGAGGACATGCGCCTGCACAGCAATCCGGCATCGCCGTTCGGCCGCAAGGTGATGGTCGCGGCCCACGAGCTGGGTCTCGCCGACCGCATCACCGTCGACGATCATCTGCTCTCGCCGGTGGAGCCCAGCGAGGCGGTGATCGCCGACAACCCGCTCGGCAAGCTTCCCACCATGGTCCTCGACAACGGGCACGCCCTCTACGATTCGCGCGTCATCTGCGAGTATCTCGACCATCTCGCGGGTGGCGGCCGCCTGTACCCCCAGGCGGGCGACGCCCGCTGGCGGGCGCTCACCCTGCAGGCCCTGGGCGACGGCATGATGGAAGCGGCCCTCCTTGCCCGCTACGAGACCTTCCTGCGTCCCGAGGAGCTGCGCTGGCAGGCCTGGATCGAGCATCAGAAGCTCAAGGTGCGGCGCGGGCTCGACTGGCTGGAGCAGAATGTCGACCAGCTCGCCGAGGAGGCGGACATCGGCAGCATCACGATCGCCTGCGCCCTGGGCTATCTCGATTTCCGCTTCGGCGCCGACCGGTGGCGGGACGACCACGCCCGGCTCGCCGACTGGTTCGCCCGCTTCGAATCCCGCCCCTCCATGCAGGCCACCCTGCCCCGGCAGCTGTAGGGGGGCGGCGGGCCTAGCACCGGCGCGTATCGAAGCACGGGCAGGCGACCCACCGGTTCCGCGGGTTCGCGAGGTCGCGTTGCGCCGTTCCCCGGGCGCGCTGCATTGGGACGAAAACAAGCAGCGATGGCCAAGACAGACACGGTTCGTGCCCGCGTCGAGCCCGAGCTCGAGGCGGAGGCGGAAACCATTCTGCGCGCGCTCGGATTGAGACCGGCCGGGGCGATCCGACCGTTCTGCCGGCAGGTGGCGCTGCGCCGCGGATTGCCCTTTGCCGTTGAAATTCCCAACGCCGAGACGCGGGATGCGATGCGCGAGGCGCGCGAGCGCCAGGACCTCACCGAGTGGTCGAGCCTCGACGCGCTGAACGCGCCCATGGCTGATGCTCCGCCTTGCGACGACCAGGCGGTTCGAGCGCGATCTCGAACGCGAAAAGCGGCACCGCAAGGATCTCGACAAGCTGTGGTCGGTCGTCGAACGACTGCTCCAAGGTCAGCCCTCGGACCGCAGTCACCGCGTACACCGGCTGTCGGACAAAAGGGCCGATTTCCGGCAGTGTCGTCTGGAACCGGACCGGCTCCTTATCCGGATCGAGAACGCAGATGAGCTCGTGCTCGCCCGAACCGGAGCCATTCCGATTCGTTCGGATGAGCGAGAGTAGGAAGTTCGTCGGCCGTCGCGAGTGGTTCGGAGACCCTGCCTCGATCCGCCGTCGCCGAGCTCCACATCGCTAGCGGGCGAGCGCAGGGTTCAGAAGCAAGTGCCCGCGCCCTCCTCAGATCCGCTTTTCGATCTGGGGCCGGAGGAGGGCCAGGTAGATGGCGCCGAAGACGAGGACGATGATCAGGAAGGCGAAGCTCAGGGCGCTCGTGTAGCCGAGATTGAACTTCTTGAGCCCCTCCTGGTAGGCGTAGAGGGTCAGGGTCTCGGTGGAGACCCCGGGACCGCCGCCGGTGAGCACGAACACGGTGTCGATGATCTTCATCGATTCGATGAGGCGGATGAACACCACCGCCGCCGACACCGGCAGCAGCAGCGGGAAGGTGATGGTCCAGAACTGCGTCCAGGGCGAGGCGTCCTCGAGCCGCGCCGCCTCGTAGATGTCCTCGGGCAGCGACTGCAGGCCGGCCAGCATCAAGAGGATCACGAAGGGGGTCCACTGCCAGACCTCGACCACGATCAGGGAGGTCTTGGCCCAGACGGGATCGGTGGTGAAGGGCAGGTTGGGAAGGCCGAAGAGGGAGAAGAACTGGTTGACCGGCCCCAGGGTGGAGTGGAACAGCATGCGCCAGATGAGGGCCACGGCCACCGGCGCCATCAGCATCGGCAGCAGGAAGGACACCCGGAACAGGCGCTCCCCCGGCACCCGGGCGTGGAGCGCGAGGGCGATGGCGAAGCCGAGCACGTACTGGATGGCCACCGAGGTGACGCTGATCACCCCGGTGTTCCACAGCACCCGCCAGAAGCGGGGCTGGGAGAACAGGGTCGTGTAGTTGTCGAATCCGACGAAGCGGGGCGGCGTCGGCGGCACGAGGCGGATCTGCTGGAAGCTGATGGTCAGCGAATAGACGAGCGGAAAGAGGGCGATCAGCAGCACCACCAGCACCGCCGGCCACAGGAACAGATGCTTGATCCGCTCGCTACCGGCCATCGCCATGCCGGCACTCCTCAGCTGCGGACGATCATCACCGAGGCGGACGCCCGCTGGGCCACCCGGGTGGCATTGGCGCCGAGCACGTAGTCCCCCACTCCCGGCCGGTGCGAGCCCATGACGATGAGATCGACCTCCCGCTCCTTCGCCTCGCGCACGATCTCCCGCCAGATGCTCCCCTGGCTCACCATGACATCGACCGCGATCCCTTCGGGCACCGCACGCCGGGCGATGGCGCGGAGCTCCTCGCGTGCCTTCGCACGCAGCTTCTCGCTGTGATCCGGCGGGAAGAACTGACCCACGACGGGCATGCCGTAATCCGGCAGCACGGTCATCAGACGGAGGCGCGCCCCGTAGGTTCGGGCCAGGGTGACGGCGGTCTCCAGCGCCTTCTCCCAGATCTTCGGGTCACCGAGATCGAGCGGGACGAGAATGTCGCGGAACATGACCCTACTCCGTTGGCGAGGCCGCACCGTCGGTCGGCCGGCCCGCGCGCGTTCCGACCACGGTCAGGCGGCCGCCGCCATCGTCTCCTGCCGTCGCTTGCGGATCAGCTGCGAGGCCAGCACGAGCCCCAGGAGCGCCAGCGCCGGAATATAGAACACCTCCTTGGGCATGCGCTCGGCGGGCTCGTACACCCTGGCCACCACCACCGGCGCATCGGCGTAGAAGTCGAACTGCTGGGCGAGCTCGAAGAAGGCGGTGCCCGGCATGGGCTCCTCGAGGATCACCCGGTCCCCCTCGATCGTCACCATCAGACCCGCATCGGCGAGCCGGTCGAGGGGATCGGTTCCCGCCGGCAGCTCGACGTTGACGGTGGTGCCCCGGATGCGGTCGGGATTGTTGAAGTCGGGACCGGCGATGCGCACCCGCAGGAGCTGGCCCTCGCCGGTGCGCTCGATCACCCGCGCGAGCTGGATGCCCTCGTGCTCGACGAAGGGCGGTTCCACCCGGTCCAGCCAGAAGCCGGGGCGGAAGAGAGTGAAGGCGATCAGCAGCAGCGCCCCCACCTCCCACCATCTGAGGCGCACGAACATGTAGCGCTGGGTGGCGGCCGCGAACAGCAGCATGGCGATGACGCCGATCACGAACACGAAGATGCCCTTGGCGAGCCCGACGTCGATCAGCAAGAGCTCGGTGTTGAAGACGAACAGGAAGGGCAGGATCGCCGTGCGGATGTCGTACATGAAGCCCTGGATGCCGGTCTTGATCGGATCGCCGCCCGAGATGGCGGCGGCGGCGAAGGCGGCGAGGCCCACGGGCGGCGTGTCGTCGGCGAGGATGCCGAAGTAGAAGACGAACATGTGCGCCGCCACCGCCGGCAACAGCAGGCCGTTCTGGGCGCCCACGGTGATGATCACCGGCGCCATCAGCGAGGACACGACGATGTAGTTGGCGGTGGTCGGCAGGCCCATGCCGAGGATGAGGCTCATCACCGCCACCAGCAGCAGCATGAGAATCAGCGAGCCGGCGGAGAGATACTCGACGAAGGCCCCGACCACCTGATGGGCGCCGGTGAGGCCGATGGTACCGACGATGATGCCGGCGGCACCGGTGGCTACCGCGATGGCGATCATCGAGCGGGCACCGGCGACGAGCCCCTGGACCCAGTCGCCGAAGCCGCGACGCAGGCCGGCCACGACGTCGCCCTCGCCGCGGAACAGGCCCTTGAGGGCATGATGGGTGAGCGCGATGAAGCTCATCGCCACCACCGCGTAGTAGGCGGCGGTGCCCGCCGACAGCCGCTCGATCATGATCAGCCAGATGAGCAGGATGATCGGCAGGATGAAATAGAGGCCGGTGACGGCCACCTCGCCCGCCCGCGGCAGCTCGGTGATCGGCGCGTTCGGGTCGTCGGCGGCGAGATCGGGGTACTGGGCCGCCTTCCAGACCAACAGCAGGTAGGCGGCGAGGCCGAACAGCACCACCGTGGTGAAGGTCATGTCGGGGAACACGGTCTTGATCCAGCCGAGACCGTAGTAGACGGCCAGGAACAGGATCATGGTGCCGAGGAAGCCGCCCACGAACAGGGTGAGCGACTGAAGCTTCGTGCGCCCCGTGTGGGGCTTGGGCAGACCTTCGAGGCCGAGCTTGAGGGCCTCGAGATGCACGATGTAGACGAGCGCGATGTAGGAGATGAGGGCCGGCACGAAGGCGTGCTTGATGAGCTCGAAGTAGGGGATGCCGGTGAACTCGGCGATCAGGAAGGCCGCCGCCCCCATGACCGGCGGCGTGAGCTGGCCGTTGGTGGAGGAGGCCACCTCCACGGCTCCCGCCTTTTCCGGGGTGAAGCCGGTCCGCTTCATGAGGGGAATGGTGAAGGTACCGGTGGTCACCACGTTGGCGATGGAGGAGCCGGAGTAGAGACCGGAAAGACCCGAGGCCACCACCGCCGCCTTGGCCGGACCGCCGCGCAGATGGCCGAGCAGGGCGAAGGCCACCTTGATGAAATAGCCGCCGGCCCCCGCCTTCTCGAGGATGGCGCCGAACAGGACGAACAGGAAGATGAGGGTGGTGGACACTTCGAGCGGCTTGCCGAAGACCCCCTCCTCCTGCATCCAGAAATGCCACATGGCCTTGGAGAAGCTGGCGCCCTTCCACTGGATGACCTCGGGCACGAACTCCTTGTCGCCGAAGAACACGTAGACGAGGAAGACCGTGATGACGATCACCAGCGGCAGGCCGAGGGCCCGGTAGGTGGTCAGCAGGACGAGCAGGATGCCGATCGCCGAGATCCAGAGATCGGCGGTGATGGGTACGCCGGAGCGTTCGGCGATGGCGGTCTGGAACACCACCGCGTAGAGGGTGACGACGATGCCGATCGCGGCCAGCAGCCAGTCGTACCAGGGAATGTAGCGCCGCGGGCTCGATTTCAGCAGCGGGAAGGCGAGCGCCGCGAGGACGAGGGCGAAGGCCAGGTGGATGCGGCGCGTCTTCACCGAGCCCATGTAGAACTGGATGTCGAGGCCCACCGCGCGGGCCCATTCCTGGAGCAGCGGCGGCAGCGGAGAGGCGATGTAGATCTGGTAGAGGGACCAGGCGATGCACAGGCCGATCAGCAGCCGGCCGGCGAAGCCGGTCGGGTTGCGTGCCCCGGTATCGACCTCGGCGGCCAGCTCCTCGGCGTCGATCCGCCGTCCGGTGCCCTGTTCCGTCATCTGCGAGCCATCCCCGTTCCCGCTCCGGGCTCCCGCAGGATCGTCACCCTCCCGCCCGCCGCGGATCGGCGCCGGCGGGTCCGCACGTGCCGTGTCGGTGAGCCGCGGTTTCTGAGGCCGGTTCCCCTCACGGGCCGTTCACGCACTGCGGGAAGCCCGCCGAAACGGGCTTCCCGGCGTCATGCGCGGCGGCCTCACTCCATCCAGCCGCGTTCCTTGTAGTACTTCACCGCGCCCGGATGCAGCGGCGCCGACAGCGAGGCGGTGATCATCTCCTTCTCGTTCAGATGCGCGAAGGCGGGATGCAGCTTCTTGAAGGCGTCGAAATTGTCGAACACCGCCTTCACGAGCGTGTAGACGACCTCCTCCGGCACCTTGGCCGAGGTCACCAGCGTGGCGCGTACGCCCCAGGTCCGCACGTCCTCGTCCTGGCCCGGGTACATGCCGCCGGGAATGGTGGCGAAGCTGTAGTAGGGCCGCTCCTCGACGAGCTTGTCGAGGGCCGGCGCCCGGGCGTCGACCAGATGCGAGGGGCAGGAGGCGAGGGTCTCCTGCGTCAGCGCCGAGGGATGGCCGACGAGCCAGAAATAGGCGTCGATCTTGTTGTCGCAGAGAGCCTGGCCGGTCTCGGCCGACTTCAGCTCGGCGGCGAGCTTGAGGTCGGAGCGCTTCCAGCCGAGCGCCTGCTCGATGACCTCCCAGGTGCCGCGGGTGCCCGACCCCGGATTGCCGATGTTCACGCGCTTGCCCTTGAGGTCGAGGATGTTCCGGATCCCCGAATCGTCGCGGGCGACGATGGTCACCGGCTCCGGATGGATCGAGAACACCGCCCGCAGATCCTTGAACGCCCCCTGCTCCTCGAACTTCGAGGTGCCGTTGTAGGCATGGTACTGCCAGTCGGACTGGGCGACACCGAACTCGAGTTCACCCGCGCGGATGGCGTTGATGTTGTAGATCGAGCCGCCGGTCGACTCGACCGAGCAGCGGATCCCGGTCTCCTTGCGGAGCTTGTTCATCAGGCGACAGATGGCACCGCCGGTCGGGTAGTAGACACCGGTGATGCCGCCCGTGCCGATGGACACGAACTTCTGCTGGGCCGAGGCCGCATCCGCCATGGCGAGCGCGCCGACGGCGGCAGCGGCGATACCGAAACGGCGTAACCAGCTGGTTACCATGGGTTCCTCCCGTGAGATATTCGTCGTCTCCTTTCCTTTAGAACAATCTGAAGCTCGGTGGTCAACCCTGCCCCCCGGCGGCCGGCACCGGCTCCACCTCGACCCCCATGCGGCGGAGGAGCCAGATGAGAACGAGCGCCGGCAGGGCGAACAGGGTCGAGGTGACGAAGAAGAGCTGCCAGCCGACCGCCTCGACGAAGAAGCCGCTCGAGGGAACGATCACGAACTTGCCGAACAGCTGCATGAAGGAGGTGAGCAGCGCGTACTGGACGGCCGTGTAGTGGAGATTGCAGAGGGAGGAGAGATAGGCCACGAACACCGCGGTGCCGAGCCCCCCGGACAGGTTCTCGATGATGATCACGAGATGGAACAGGGCGAGCCGCCAGAACTCCGAAAGCGCGACGCCGCCGCCTTCTCCGCTCGCCGCCAGCAGCAGGAAGGAGAGGTTGGACAGGGCCATCACCACCACCGCGAGGGCCAGTGAGCGCATGATCCCGAACCGGTACACGACGGCGCCCCCGACGAGGCCGCCCAGGAGGGTCATCCAGAGCCCGAAGGTCTTCGATACCCAGGCGATCTGGGCCTTGGTGAAGCCCATCTCGATGTAGAAGGGATTGGCCATCAGGGTGAGGATGACGTCGCTCGCCTTGAACACCGAGATGAGGGTGAGCACCAGCACGGCTACCGCCACCCCGTGACGGCGGAAGAAGTCGTAGAAGGGCTCGATCACCGCCCGGCGCATCCAGAGGTGCAGGCGCGCCTCCTCCCGCAGCGGGGTGAGGCCGAAAACGGCCACCGCCCGGCGGCTGAAATAGGGCATGCCGTAGAGGGCCACGATGGCGAAGAAGCGCAGCCAGAACCCGAGGATCACGAGCCACACCGGGCTCGTGAAGGCAGCCATCTCGAATCCGCGGCCGCCCAGCAGCACCGTCACCCCGTCGGCCAGCCACCAGAGGATCACGAGGCCCAGCCAGGCATAGAGCTCGCCGAGATAGGGGGGCTCGGCCAGCAGGACGTACCACAGCACCTCGAACACGCTCCAGCCGAGCGCCACGAGGGCATAGGTCTTGACCCAGCGCATCGCCTGCGGGTCTCGGACCACGATCTTGCCGCCGACGGCGATGCCGAACAGTACGAGGGCGGCGTTGGCGGCCACCAGCAGCGACTGGCCGCCGTCGAACGGCGCCCGGTAGGGGCCGAGGAGGCCGAACAGGAACGAAACCGGTTCGATCACCAGCAGATAGGCCAGGGCGGCGATCAGCGCGCCGCCGAGGGCGCCCCCGCGCGCCTGTCCACCCGCACCGATCACCCGGCCGAGCTGGTCCTCCTCCCGTTCGACCCCGGGCTCGATGAGATCGGTACTGGAGCCCTCCGGTTCGTCCACCAGCAGCACGGTGATCACCCCCACCAGCACCAGAAGGGCCATCGTCGTGTAGGCGGTCGACCAGCCGGCGGCATCGGCGATCAGGAGGGCGCCCGCGGTCGCCACCCACATGGCGATGCGATAGCCGAGCACCACCACGCCGGCGCCGGCGCCCAGCTCCTCCTTGGGCAGGATCTCGATCCGGTAGGCGTCGATCACGATGTCCTGGCTGGCCGAGAAGAAGGCCACCAGCACCGCGCACAGGGCCGTCCAGTAGAGCCCGTTGGCGGGATCGGTCTGGCCGAGGGCGTAGATCGAGAGGATGAGGCCGAGCTGGGTGGCCAGCATCCAGCCACGACGGCGGCCGAAGAGGGTGGTGAGCGGCGGCAGCGGCAGCCGGTCCATGAACGGCGCCCAGGCGAACTTGAAGGTGTAGGGCGCGAACACGTAGGCGAAGAGGCCGATGGAGGCCTTGCTCACCTGGGCCTCGGCGAGCCAGGTGCTCAACGTCGTTGCCACCAGCATGATCGGCAGGCCGCTCGAGAAGCCCAGGGCCAGGATCGCGATCACCCGCGGATCGCCGTAGATCTTCCAGGCTTCGCGCCAGGCTGCGATCCGTGCCGCCACCGCCGAGGATGCTGCCATCGTCATCTCGCCCCGAGCCGCTCGCGCATCGTCGGCGCCATTTGGCCGCGGCGGATCGGTTCGCGCAAGGGTTATGTCGCGGACGCTCCCGCCCAACGCAGAAGGGCGGCCGGTGGCCGCCCTCCACCCGACCCGCGGGACGGGGTCAGAAGAACCGTTCCTGTACGGTGATGATGTCGCCCGGCTGCACCCGCGTGTTGCCGGGCACGATTACCGGCTCGGCGTTCGATCCGCCCCGCTGGAGCAGGATCTCGTCGGTATCGGCGCGGTAGGTGAACCCGCCGGCGAGGGCGACGGCATTGAGCACCGTCATGCCGCTCTCGTACTCGTACTGTCCCGGCCGGTTGACCTCACCCAGGATGTAGAACGGGCGATAGGTCAGGACCTCGACGCTGACCTCGGGATTGACGAGGTAACCGTCTCCGAGCCGCTTTTCGATCTCCTGCTCCAGCTCGGGCGCGGTCAGACCGTTGGCGTTGACCGTGTTGATGAGCGGCATCGAGAAGCTGCCGGAACCGTCGAGCTGGAACTCGCCGGAGAGATCCTCGTGCCGGAACACCACCACCCGGATGCGGTCACCCGGGCCCAGCCGGTAGGGGACCTCGGGAAGTTCCACGGCGGCCTCCGGCGAGCCGATCTCGGGCAGCGTTCCGGTGGCGTACCGCTGTCCGCCGCAGGCCGTCAGCACCAGCAGGACGCCGAACAGGAACAGGATGGTGTATCTGCGCAGGCCTTGGTTCCGCATCCGCAACGCTCCGAACTCCGCTCCAACCGCCCACCACGAGCGCCGCGACGCGCCCCCGCGCGCGACGGCGGCTCGATGGATTAGCTAAGCGCGAGCCACCGCCGGGGCAAGGCCTCGGCGGTTCGTCCGCCCTCCGGTACCCGACCGCAGGTCAGAGCTTGGCCACGATGCCGACGAACACCTGATGACGGTCGAACTCGGCATCGTTGTCGTCCGACTTGCGGGTGTCGAAGCGGTAGCGTGCGTCGATCGAGAGATTCCGGTTGAGCAGGTAGGTCACCCCGGCGCCCACCCGGAAGATGTCGTCGACCCGGTCCGTGCCCTCGAAATCGTCCCGCAGATAGCGGGCGTTGCCGTTCAGCAGGACGTTGCGACGCAGCTCGTGGGTGACGTCGACGCCGATCTCCGTGTGCTTGGCGGCGCTCGCCTCGTCGCCCTGGTAGACGACCGTGGTCTCACGCACCTCGCCCACGATCTCGCCGATGATGGTGGTGAGCGGCGTCACGTTCCAGGTGAGCCTGCCGCTGCCACCGAACCCCTGCACGTCGTCGAGATCGTTGTCGTCGTAGTTCTGCTTCGAATAGCCGAGCTGGATCTCGCCGAAGATGATCCCGGTAATGTCGATCTCCGTGCCGAGGCTGAGAGTGTAGCCGTCGGAATCGCGATCATCACCGGCATCGTCCGGCGTCTCGTCGTAGCGGCGGACGTTGTACATCCCCTGGCCGAACACGTTGAACCGCGGCGACACCGCGTAGCCCGCCCGGAGACCGACCTGGTACACGTTACGGTCGCGATCGTCCTGATTGATGTTGCCCGTATCCTCGTAGTCGAG
>Ga0256830_1000738_pt1 | contig 24545 bp, 9 predicted proteins | sample 128326metaG_FD_190537 | JGI IMG/M metagenome (GOLD analysis project Ga0256830, IMG submission 190537) | Hydrothermal vent microbial communities from Lau Basin, Pacific Ocean - 128-326 | ecosystem: Environmental > Aquatic > Marine > Hydrothermal vents | place: Pacific Ocean: Lau Basin | collected... | reverse complement strand
CCTCGTTTACGCTCTCCCTGGTGAACCGCCTGAACAGGGAATCGCCCCAGGCAATGAGGTTCTCCACATACTTGATGACCACATGCTTCATGTAGGCCAGCGGCCTGTTGCTGGCCACAAGGTGCGGGTCAAAGGGATGGTCGCGCCATTCGCCGATGATGGCATTTTCGGTATTGGGGTCCACGTTGGGCGACAAACTCCTGAACCAGTCTTCCAGGCTTTCAGCAGGTGTGGTTTTGAAGGGCAGCACCTTCCAATAGCGCGAAACCTCGCTCTCCCCGGCCCCGGGCGCCTCATCTGTTGTGGGGTCGAAGATGTAATGAAACCACTTCATGGCTTCTTCATACTTGCCGTTTTTACTCAGCTTGGTGGCGATATAAAGCGGTGCGTGAAAGAAGAGTTCCCAGTTGTACAGGCTGTTGGCCCCGTAAACATCGAAACACACGTTTTCTTTGTAGTAAGTCCGGGTGTCGAAGTCAGAAGGTTTTTGAACCAATCCATGAGCGAAATTCGGATCGTAGGCATCCTCAAAAGTAGCCCCTTCATCAGAAGGAATTTCCGTGTCGCTTTCCATCAGGCCCGGCACGCCACCCTGGTTGAGTTTCGTTACATATTCGCTTGAAAATGGATGGTAGAAGGTGTGGAATTCCAGGCCCTTGAATATCCAATCTGCATATCCCATGTCTTTGACTGCACCGAGTGCTTCATTTATTTCCGTGCTTGTTGCCGCTGTTGCTGCGCTACCTGACCGCATCATCGCACGGGTTTCGGGCATATTTACATTTCCCACCCCGGCAGAAGCGGCCATCATCGGCTGATTCGTGCCACGACCTGCCATAGAGTAAGCCGGGGTTCGTCCTGAAAAGGGCATATAATCACCTGGTCCGATATCAGGGATATCAATCGGGATCATGAATCCACTGTCGTCAACTATTTCCGGGATGTAAGGTTTGTAATGTTCGGGTCTTTTAATTGCCATGATTGGCTTGATATGAACAGGACGTACAAAATAGGTACGATAGGCATCGCTAAAGAAGAAGGGATGTTGCAGTCTGTTTTCAGGGAAGGCACGGTCATCCAAAAATAGCAGTCTGTGCCTTGAATAATTTCTCAGATAGATATCGTCCTCCAACTCAAGTTTCGCCGAGTGATATTTGGCCCGCTTCATAAACGCAGGATAGTATTTATCCGGATCGTCGCTTGTTTCATGTATGACCCAAGGCCCTGTGCCTTCGGAGTGCACAACGATCTCCGAATGAATGTCTGAAAGGGTAAAAGAGATTATGCCCACATATTGATTGTTCCACATCTTGATCGACAGACTATCTTGCGATTTTTCTGCATAAAACGAGACACGAGCCTTGTGCAGCACATATTCAACATACCAATTCCGAACAACAGCTCCTTCCTTTGATACCTGTTTAGGGCTCCACTTTCCGTCCACATATTCGCTCCATGCCAGCCTTATCTCCCAGCGCCTTTTCGCCTCCAGATCCGATATCTTTTTATTACTGGCGGTGTCCTCCACAGTTTCCCCGCTGTTTCCGGGCGGCGCCTCCTGCACTTCCATGAATTCAGGCCAGAAGAGAAACAGTCTTTTCTTCCATACCACAGGGATGAGGTGCACCCCGCTGTTATCGCCGTCTTCCACGCTGCGGATATCCACCTGTACCTTTTCCCAGGCGCTCCATTTCCTATACTCGTTCCATCTGCGATAAAAGAATTTGTACGGCACATTGTGTGTCCTTGCGAATACATGCAGATATTTCAGCTTGCCGTCATCGTAATTCTCCTGGTACATGCCGCATACGTCCAGGTTGGCTACTTCATTAAGGCTGGTGAGGTAATTGCGGAATCCCTGCTCTACGCTGCGCTCGGTAATGTCGTTTTGCACCAGGTAGGATTCGAGATTCTTGAAAAACTCGCTGCGGTCGTTGCGCCATTCCGGTTCGAGCCAGTTTTCGGGATAGAGGAATACCTTCCTGTTGGCCTCCCACACGCGGTAATTCTTCATCCATTCCCAGCGGTCTCTGTCTATGGCGGAAGGGGGTACATTCTTTTCCATATTGAGCAGGCAGCGGTTGACAAACATCTGGACGGCTGCACTGGCCTGCACGATGCGCGAGGTCTCCATACAGGCCCCCATCTGCACGTCTATAAGGAAATATTCAAACAGGCCGTCTGCATCCTTCACACCTGCCTCTTGTATGGCAGATCGCATGAGTAGATAGCTGATCAGTGCCTGCTGTTGGTTCTCACGGATTTTATCGCTCATATTTCCGGCAAGGTCCAGCCAGTCTTCTTCTTCATATTTTGCCTTCACCGTATTCTTTATCAATTGAGCTGTACGGTGAAGCGCGTCGAAGTCGGTTTCCGCTCTACCCCATTCAGCGATGGTTTCAGCCGAGATACCAGTTTTTGAAACGATTTGCATTACTTCATAAAGTCGATTAAGCGCGATCTCATTTTTGAAATCATCAACAGAAAGGTTGAAATGTGTTGTCACCAGGTAGTCAAGGCTTGGCTCATCCCATGCCGTTGCCAGATGAAGCATTTCGGTCAGTTGGTCGACCGTGGGCGCAGGATTGGGTGTGTTGGCCAGCCCAAAAACCTCCGTGAGCAAGGCCTGAGCCTGAGGCACGGCATTGCGTAGGGTCATGTAGTCACAGATGCGCTGCCAGTGCTCTGTTTCAAGTGCCTTGAAATCGATGTTGTCGAAGTCCGCCTTATAGGTGATAAAGTGGTTGAGTTCGGTCTCGCTTATTTCAAATCCCAAAATAAACTTAGCCGCCCGGTGAAAAACGGTGGCTTGTTCCACAAACTCATCGAGGATAGCTGCGGGATAAGCGGCAGATGCCGGAAGGATTTCGGGGGCTGTGGTATCCGTCTTCCAGCGCAGCCTTATTCCCGCATTCTCTGAAGTCTCGGCGTATTCCAGCGTCAAAAGGTGCACCTGTGCGGCATTGAGGCTGGTGGCCACCTCCCGTGAAGTGGCGGTATCACCGGCGGCCTTTTTCAGGATGAGCGCGCCATTGAGATAAAGGTTGAAGGCCTCGTCAGCCTCTCTCGCCTCCACCTCCAGCGCGTATTCTCCGCTTGCCGGCACTGTGATATAAGCCTTCCACCTCACACTGAAACTGTCAGCGGTTACCAGAGTATCCGGGGCATTGCTGCCCCATGAAAAATCGATTGTGCTGTCCACCCTTTCCAGGGCAGAGTTGCTCCAGTTAATGTCATTGAAATAGGTAGCCGAAAACCCCTCGGTTGAAAGGCCGGTGATAAGGTCCTCAATATCTTCGGCAATCAGCAAGTAGGTGGCTTCCTCGTTGAGTCCTATAAGCGCAGCGATGTGCTGGGTGACAGCGTCTTGCTGCAATTTGCTTTTCAGCACCGGTAGAAAGTGCTCATAAACATAGGTGAGCTTCTCATCAAGGCTTGCAGCAGTGGCCTGTGCCGGGTGGTCGAGCAGCGTTGCATTGGCCTCGGCAAGGTTGCTGAAAATACCATTGAAATTGTCGCTGATGAAGGTTTCCGGCGCTGCATACAGTTCGTCAACAGCCGTCTTAAAATTGGCGTTGGCGTTGGTCAGCCCCTTTAATGTGCTTTGCTCGGTGTCGGTCATGATGCCTGCACACGTAAGCCTGCCGCTGCCCCTGACATAGGTGTATTTATCGGCAAGGTCACCGGGAATGGTCACATCGAGGTTATCATCGGTGATAGTGTCGAAAGAGGCAGTACCTTCTACTACCCCCATAAATCGACTGACAATTTCAGGCTGAAAGGTGAGTGACAGTTTCGCAGTTACGAGTTCGGTGGTCAGCGGCGATTCAGGTGATTCCGGATGCTCCTGCTCAATGGCTGAAAACGTGTCGCGGACGGCCCTGACCGTTTGCAGGACCTTGTCCTTATCAAGCCCGAGGGTGGAATCCGGGGGGAGTGTGCCCTGCAGAATATACTCCAACATCGAGGGTTTAAAACCAGCCTTTTTGCTTGAAACAGCCAGTTTGTAGAATTCGTAGGTATCCTTTGGTGAAATATTGGTAAATTCTTCCTGTTGAATATTCCATATACTGAAGGGTGAGGCGCCAAACAGGCCGATGAGCTTGCACAGGTCAGTAATCCGCATTTTCAGCGCTTTTGCCAAAACCACATACCTGTAAATCGTGCTGAGGTTCTGTATGTTGAGTATGTCAGCGTTGGGACTGTCTGCATCCATATCGATTGCACGCGGGATGCCTCCATCGATCACCTTGGCCACCTCCAGAATGGCGTCCAGGTCTTTTTCGGTCATCCTGAAAGCAGCAAGAATCGCCGATTGATGGGCTGCCAGAATTTCCGTTTCGTCCTGGAGATAGTTGCCCCAGGCATCGGCTTTAAAGGCCTCGTCAATCTGCTGAACCGCTTTGTTGAGGAAGAGTTTTTTATACAGCGATTTGTCTCCGTAGGTATCAATGTTACCCCAAAGTACGGCCAATTGATTGAGGGGCCTCCTGGCAGCAGCCTTCAATAAGGAGACGGATTCGAGCTTACTGACTGTTTCAGCGGTGATGTCATCCTCCCCAAGGGCGGCAAGCATCAGGTCTGTCTCATGGATGCTCCAGCCAAGTCTTTTCCATAAGCGGATGAAGCGGTGAATCTTCGACCAGGTTTCATCGCTTATCCCGGAACCGGGAAGACCTTCATAAATGCTCTGGATGGTACGGAGACGGGTGGTGTCCAGGTCGCATTTCGAATCGGGTTCGTAGAGCGTGATTACCTGGCGGAATTTACTGAGATGGATGGAAGCGTTAGAAAAGCTCTTTTCAAGAAAACCGAGCGTGCCTTGATAGGGATTGATGAACAAGGTCTTCACCAATTCCACCAAATCGGTGTAATCAATCCCTGACCTTTTCAGGAATTCGCGCACTTCGCTCATGTTTTCCAACTCTCCTGCCGCGTTATAACCGAAATACTCCTGAAGCGGGGTGGCGTCAGCCGTGCCGTCAAAGTCTTCACCGGTAAGTATGGTGTATTCCTCTTGTGAAATACCGAGCGATTCGGCTTCAATTGCCTTAGTGGCGGCGGCATCCGGTTGTGGATTCATGGCCGTCAAGACTTGGTAGCGGCTCACCTTGAGATGGTCGCTGTAGGTCCTGATAACATCCAGCGGTTGATGGTAAGGAAGCGTGAACGGATATTTCGCATCTTTCAACTTGCGGTAGGCTTCGAGATTGAAATGCTGCGGATTGGCCCGCAGCTCTCCGGCAGTGGCCTCACCGGTGTTGTATCCTTCAAAATTCGTCAGCGAATCATGAGCGGTGTAGTATTCCATTACCTCATTGGCCACGTCGATGTATGGGATGAGGGTGTTGGTGTTTTCGCAGGTAAGCGGCAGGTGAAGCAGGTCGGGCCTGCGCGAGGCCAGCATGTCCAGCGGCGTTTTGCCATCATCGTTGGCTACTCCGCGCCACAGGAAACGCAACAGGTCGACAAAATAAGCCGCAGCGCTATAGACCGAGCGGCAATGCTCGCACTCGCAAATGTCAGGGCTGCCGAAGAGTTCGGCGTAGTTGGGCAGATGGTTTTCAATGATTTTTATTGCCTTATTGTATTCACTATCATCCATGGTGGACTTCGGAAAAAGTCCATGTGAATACTCCATCATGTGCATGGCGGACAGTTCAGCCTTTGCACTTATGTGTGAGGCACGCTGGTGCACTGCAAACGCCGCGCGCTCGCCGCCTAAGGCATTCCCGTAAGTTTTAATAAAACTTTTGCGCGGAATATTGGCTATGGTGTAGGCTGAATGCAGGTTGTTTTTCAGCAGGACGTTCATGGCCTCAGGACTGGTGCTCACCTGGAAGACCCGCTGGATCTTCATCAGCTCGCCTCTAACCTCGTCAAGGTCTTCACCCGCAACCTCTTTGATCTCCCTCTCGAAATCATGAATACGTGCGCCGGCGAAATCGAACTGCCCGTTCCTTGAGAGAAAGGTGCTGATTTTTCTTGAAACCCTGGTCTTTTCTACCGGCAGCTCGTTCTTCTTCAACATCAGGGCTATGCGCCGGGTGGGAAAGGCTGCGTTTAGCATGCCCTGCATCAGCTCGGCATACCTGTTTATCCTCTCTTCCTCATCCTTCCCTTTAATAAAATCCGGCACACCGCTCTTTTTGATAATCCTGACCCAGTCGCCCCTTTCGAACTCAAGCAGCTTATGCACTGAGGTCAATCTCCTCCTGACCTGCAGCTCCCTCACCAGCGCCTGATGATTGCCTGTCAGCAGGGTGAGCTGCTGAGTCAATAACAGACCTGAAACAAGTCCTGGATTGTCTTTGAATTCCGGCCGGGATGAAAGGTGCCTGTTCCAGAAATCGCGGAAATCGCTTCCCTTGAAACTGCTGAGGGCGTTCACGAAAGAAATGCGCTGCTTCTCTTCGGGCAACGCATTCTTGAGCATGGCATTCAGCGTATTCCCGCCGTCTTGCTCCTTGTCATCGAGCACGTGCCTCGCTGCAGATGCCTGCAGGTCTTGCAGAAACGCAGCGATTTCCCTCTTTTTGAACCTGCGTATGATACCCTGGTCCACGGATTTTTTAATGGCGCTCCGCAGCTCTTCTTCCTGCTTTTTATACAGGGCCGGCCATGAGAGCCTGATGTCTTGCCGCCCGATTCCGTAAAGCAATTCGTGCGAGAGCCGTTTCTCTTCTTTTACAAGCAGTTCAGCGCTTGCTGCAATGCTGATGCAGGATAAATCCACATCCAGCTCTCCCGCGGTAAAGACCAACTGGTCGCGTGATGTCGCAATTTCACCCAGGCTGGTTTTACTCTCTTTCAGGAAGGCGTTCAGCTCACGCATCAACGCCGCGTATTCTGTCCGTTTATCCTCCTTCGTGATGATAACGTCCAGGTCACGCACCAGGCCTTTTTCAGAATAATCCTCGGAGTTGACCATGCGGGAGCGTCCGATGATTTCTTTTCCTTCCAGGGCATATACCACCACGTCGGCTTTCTTTCGTTCGGCCTGGCCGTATTGCCAGTTATAGAACGTGATGCGGTAATTCCCCAGGTTGTCGGAAACGGCTTCACCCAGGAACTCGAAGCCCCCATTTTTTTGGATTTCCGATAGGCTTTGAATCGTGCGATAAACCGCAACCCCACGTAGATCGAGGTCGAATGCAAGCAACTTCTGGCGTTTTTTTACCGCTCCATTTTGAAGTCTGACTGTGCCTGTCACGGTAAACGAGCGGCTCGCTGCGGTGAGGCCTCTTTCCTTCAGGGCTGTTGCAATAGCCAGTGCGGTGGCCTTGTCCGCCAGGACGGAATCATCAATCGGCACATTCAATTGCGCCTGCAGGGCACGCACCTTTTCTATAGTATCTTTCCCGGCCCTGCCCTGGGCAACCTCCCTTTCATCTACAGGCAAACCCAAAGCGTCTAATGCTTTGTGCAGCAGATTTACGTTGTACGATCTCTCGTTGAGAGCAATAGGTTTCAGTATTGTTTCCATTTTATACCCTCCACTTTTATATCGATTTATATCGATCTTACCAGTAGCCAGTAGTTTTACTCACCAAATATCTATTCGCCAAATCCATCTTCTAATGATATTGATGCTTCACCGCCCCAATTCTCGTCATAAACACCCTCACGTACATAACGATGAAATGTCGAATGGGGCCAATCTCTTACATTTTTTACATACCCATGTCTCACAGGATTGAAATGGAGGTAATCCATATGTATTTCATAATCCCGTTCATCACGGATTTGGTGTTCCCAAAAACGGCGCTGCCATATGGTAGATTCCTTTCGTTTACGCTTTGATTCGTTCATCAAATCTTCACGCCCTAATTCCGGCCCGCATTGTTTTGTGACAAACCGTTTTATCATCGCCCACCGTTTGCCGAAGGTGGCATCGTCCGGCGGCAGTGTCCAGATGCAATGCAAGTGATCTGGTAACAATACCCATCCATCAATGGTGAATGGATGGGTGGTTTGGACATCCCGAATACCATTGCGTAATGCCTTGCGGACATTGTCGTCACACAAAAATGTTTGGCGTCGATAAGTTACGACCGTGAAAAAGTAAGTGCCTCCCTTAATATTTGCACGTCGGTAGTTCGACATTGATCAAGTTCCGGCATCGTTCACAATATGTAGGGTGCGTTGTACGCACCAAAAGCGCGTCATCATTGTCAAGTATTTGTTTCATATTCAATATCGTTGCCATATCCAACGCCGTTTGTGGTGCATGGAATGCACCCTACGTGGCTCCAAAGGAGAAACCGAGTTGTTGCAGCTCCTCCTGAAGGAGTTTAACGTCCTCTCCTTTCATCCTAAGAGATAGATTTCGGCCTTGCAATTTCATGGTTTGTCTCCTTTTGGATTAACATATCGTAGGGTGCGTTTTACGCACCAAAAGTGTTTCATCATAATCAAGCATTTGTGTCAACAATCATGTTTTGTTGCCATATTCAACATTGTTTGTGGTGCAAGTAATGCACCCCTACCTGGCTTATATCCAGATTTAATTCTTCAGTACTCCTTCAAATCTCTTTAAGGATGTTAGTTCAGCCTCCTTGCTGGTAATCGCAGACCTATATATACTTAAACGTCTCTCAATATGCGTTAAACGAATTTTTTCGTCATGGATAGTGGTATCAATTTCTCCAATGCCCTGCAGGCTTTCTAATAGTTCAAGGTTCGAAAGGATGTTTGATCTCGATTTTTCCAGACTCAACACATTTTTTTTGAAATTGCGGATCTCTTCGGGTAACTCTTTAAGACGATAAACCACCCAAGCCTTAACCTGAGTTTTTACTTGCTGTTGTATGTTCCGTAATTTTAAGCCGTAATTTATGTCAGTAGCATACTTAACCGAATCTAGGGCATTAGTATATTGCTGGAATGTCCCTTTTTGGTTAGTAAGGACATCATGCACTGATGAATATCTTTTTTCGAAGATGCTAAGTGTGTGACTAACGCTTCTTTCCGGTGAATCGTAGGCAAAGGTCGGACTAGATTTTAAAATACGAGTAGCATCTGTGGCACCTTCTCCTTGTTTCAAATTAATTATCCTCACACCTTCACTCTCCTGACCAGATTTAACACCAGTTATATCGCCTTTTGTATTCCGTTTGACTTCTGCATGAGCATTGAAGAGCCGATTTTCATTTTTTGAAGGTAACCCCACCTTTCTTGGAGACTGTTCTCCATAGGCTTGGGTGATAAGAAATAACGCTTTATTCATTGATATCTTCTTCTTATGGGAAGCATTATATTCCTCTATCGCGCGTAAGGTTGCAGGGACTACTTCGCTGAAATATTCGTAGAAAATGGGCTTTTTTTGTTTACCCCTCCGCCGTTTTGACGGAGGCGGTGAGGTTACATTAGGTACAAGATGGAGCCCAATATTATAGCCTTCACCTGTCATCTCGTTGCGACCCTGGGTGCCATTGGGGTCGCTGAGCCGAAGAGGATTAGCTCGTACATACCCATAGAGGTTCACCCCATCCACCAGTCCCTCCGGATCCGCCGCCGTCCACCTCCCCAGCCAGCAGGCATAGTACCTTGCCCCGTGGTAGTACAGCCCTGTCTCCTCGTCCCTTTCCTTGCCTGTATATCGATAACGTTTGGCAGCGGCCCTGATGTTTTTATCCACTGCCTGATATGATGTGCTTCCATAAGGATAATACTCTTCATAAGAGATAACCCTGCCTGTATCGTCTAACTCTAAACCGGCAGAGCCAAGATGATTACCCATCTGATAACGAATAAGTTGTCCTGGTGTTGGGTCATTATTGGTATCTATGGTCTTTGTCTCTATCATGGCGATACGTTGCCTGTCGTCCGTAATATGCAGGGTCTTTCTCTCAAGTTCTATTGTTGTCCCGTCTGCCTTATAATCACGATAAATCTCAAACCCGCCGAGGTAGATACGCTCATACTTTGGTGTATGGTCTTGCCGCTCCGTAACCTTCCGTACACGCTCGCCTTCCGCGTCATATACGTAATAGGTCCTCTCGGCTGTGTTGCCGTTGTTTACAACCTGCCTTTGCGTCACATGAAGCTGGTCTTCAAAGTCCCACTCCATCGCCGGCAGATGCGGCATCCTTGTCATGTTGCCGTGTTCATCATGCTCATACGAAACAGTAGTATCTCCCACGGTGGTTGAACTCAACCGGTTGTTCTTCTTTCCGGGCTCAATAAGGCTGGCCTCGTTATAAGAATAAGCTCGCGTCCAGTTTCCATTGCCATTTGCCAGGTGGATCAGGTTCAGGATGTTCCCAACCTCGTCATATTCATACTTTTCCGTGTAAACACGCATCTGCCGGCCGTCGTTCGGATGGCTCAACCCTGTGCGGTTCTTATCATTCCATGATGTCTCAGGTCGTGATACCTGACCTATATGCTCCCTGCCTGTTGCCTCTATCAGGCGATAAAGGGCATCGTAGGTGTAGTCGGCACGGGGCTCAACAACGGTGTTGTTGAAGTAGATCGTCTGCTGTGCATGGTCCCGGATGGATGTGATATTCCCGGCAGGATCATAGGTATATTGCAAATCCTGAAGGATATCCCCTCCATGCCGTACTGTCTTTAAGCGAATTAAACGGAAGGTGTAAGGGTCATATTCATAGGTGGTAATAACACTATTCCCATACTCAATCCGGCTCCGCTGTCCTTTAGCGTCATAATCAATATCTTTGACCGCGTGCAGATTTGCGGTTGCAGGGTCAAGCAAGGCCTGCGGTATAACACCCTCTCCCAGCCAGACATCCACGTGTTCAAGGAGGTTTGCCTCGTTGTACGTGGGCTGAATGATGTTGATGTTACTGCTTGCCTTATTGCTGTGAGGTGCTACTATCTGTACCGCACGGTTCAAGGCATCGAATTGTGTGTTGCCGGTAAATATTTCCGGCTCCAGGGACGGAGACTGTGCCCAGTCCACCTGGTTCCTGTAGTCCTGCAGCAGTTGACGCCGGCTGCTGAGCTGATTCCCCTTGAAATCGTACATTTCATTCGTTACCACACCTGCACCGTCATAGACCTGATAGATGCGGCCGCGATGATTGAACTGCTCCGGATTGGGCAGAGATTCGCCGTAAACCGTCTTTTCTGCAAGGACTTCAGGCCCACCATTGGCACTTACATACAGACCTGTTGGGCGCTGAAGTTCGTCATAAGTGATCCGGGTACGATGGCCACGACTGTTCCAGCCGTAGATCGGTTTTCCGGCTACATCATTCAGCATCCAGCGCTCCCCTGCCTCCATACTTACCTGGTGTATGCGATTTCCCAGCATGTCATAGTCATACTGCATGACTATCCGCTCTTTTGCATCTATAACCATGCGCTGATTGCCTTCGATGTCCAGATGAGTACGGGTCTTATACTTTCCCTTTTGACCATTGTCTGCTACAGTGAGAAACGTCCGTCCAAGGGAATCGAAAAAGGCAATGGCTGGTGTGCCGTTGTGCAGGGCGGCCTTTTCCGCAGCCGATTTCTCCGCAGGCCCTTTCTGCCCGTTTATCCGGCTGTCATACCACGAGGGGAGATAATCACTATCTGAAATACGGTCAAAGAATCCACCCACATCAACGTCGTTCCTTGGGTCTACCTGCAACACTGTATCATTCACATCCCAGGTCTCCTGGTGCCACGGGTCGAATACCACCTTCTCGTAGGTGTGATTGGGATGGAGTGTGGCGATAACACGTTCGGCAGGGTCATAGAAAAGAGTGGGGCTCACACCGATGCGAACGTCGAACTCGAAGCGGTGGGTGTCGGTGAAAAACGGCTCATACCGGCGAACGGTTTTTCCCTTGTTGTTGAACACTGTCCAGCCGCTCCCCACCCAGCGTGGGCTGACATCGTTTTCCGTCATCTGCGGTTGGCCATCCGGTTCCACGATGATCTTCCCTTCCGCATCGCGCTTAGGAACCGGCCCCGGCTCGGCCTGGATCTTCTTCTGGATCTCCCGCCCGAACCCGTCGGAGTAGGAGAAGCTGTGCTGGACCTTGGTCTGCTGGCCGGGTTCCAGCACGGCGTCATGGGTTTCACGGGCCAGAGTGTAAACCACCGCCGGTTGTGGATCGGGCTGGTCTTTGGTGCGCAGGTAGGCAAACAGGTCGTAGACCAGCCGCGTGGTCGCGCGGCTGAGGATGGCAGTTGGATTGGTCAGCGCGTTGGTCAGGTGATCGAGGATGACGGCCTCGATCAGGTCGGCCACGAAGCCATCGAGCGAATCGCCCAGGTTCTCCTCCGGCTTGCCCATGACCGCCGTACCCACCACCATGCCGAGGGCATCGAAGGCGACAGCAGCGCGGTTGCGGTTGGGGTCGCTCATTAGCGTGGGCTGGAGCATACGGTAGTCATTGCCCTGCACAGTGATATTGCCGGCCGCATCGCGTTCGCCGACGGTGACCCGGTTGCCTACGGGGTCCCGTGTTTCGAGCAGGAGAAGGTCATAGGCATCGTAGACGACGGTGGTCGTCTGCCCGAACGGGTCGCGGTAACGGTGCGTGAGGAAGAAATGCTGCCGCGCGTGGACCAGTTCTTGCGCGGCCGTGTCGCCGATACCAGGTGAATGGAAGGCCCGGCCAGAGGGAATCCACCACTGGCCGTCGTTATCCAGATCGACATAACCGCCCTGATCTGGCCCCTGGCCGCCCAGTACACTTGCAGGATCCGGCAGTAGCGGTTGGCCATTGCGCTGATAAACCTGTGTCAGCAGCCCTGGGGGGAAGGCAAGCTTGTAAGCCTCACCGGACAGGGCTAGCGGCTCGACTTCGCCGAGTGGCGAGAATGCGGTCAGGTCATCCTTCCGGTAAAGGGTGCGGACATGTTCGATCAGCCGCTTCTGTTTCGAGACGTTATTCGCCGTCTGCTCGTAAGGGATTTCCGCCGACGACGCCAGCAAGGCGAAACCATTGCGCGTCCATTCGTTGAAGCTGAAACGGGCTGCGTTGTTCTCCGGCTTGATGCCGGTCAGCTCGTAGGTGCGGATTTCACAAGGTAGTGGCGTGCGGTAGTCGTCGGTGGCCTCGATGGCGTTGGTGACACGGTTCTCGGTGTAGGTGATGAGTATCTGCGTTTGCTTTGCCCGGTCTTCCGCGGACAGGTCCATGTCCGGCTGGCGCCGTCCGTAGCCGATGGCGGCTTCCTTCAACACATTGCCGTAGTCGTCGACCTCCAGCGTGAGTGAGTGCTGAATGCGTGGGTCGGCGGGATTGCGCTCGTAATGGTAGTTGATCGCCTCGCGAGCGTGGGTGAAGAAGACCGCGTGGCGGTTGTCTTCGCGTGGTTGCAGGACGCAGATGGTGAAATTCTGCTCGGTGACGGTGTAGGGATGCGGTTCTTTGTCCGTGCCGTCCAGGGCGTAGACTTCCTGGCGCAGCATGGCGCCTTTCAGGGCGCGGCAGGCTTCGCGTTCCTCTTTGACAGTCAAGCCATCGGGCAGGACAGTGTCTTCGAGCAGCAACTCTCGCGCCTGCGCGTCGGTCAGACCCGGCTCACGGTAGTACTCGCCGATGTCATTGGCATCCAACAAGCCTGCGAAGAAATTGGAAATATGGTTACATCCTAGATAAGCGCCGGTATGAAACCAGGTCCTGGTCAGCACCGGCGGCACGTGGGATGCCGCATCCCAGTTGGTTTTCTTTTCCAACTCACTGCCGGCTTCCAGCTTGGCATACTCTTCGGTATCCCACTGCTCCACCATGCCGAAGCCTCGAAATTCGCGCTCGATACCGTCGAAATAACCGTGATGGTAAGCATATCGGGTAACAAACCGATTGCGGCTGATACGGTCAAAGGTCTCGACGCGCTCGACAACATGTACGGGAAAGGGAATCCTGGTTATCCACGGTTTTCCTGCCTCTTTATCAGCGAGGTAGAATTTCGTCGAGGGTGCATAGTGGATGTGGGTTTCAGCGCCCAGGTTGTTCACCGTTTTGACCAGTAAGTGCGGCTTCTGTCCACCCATGAGGTCGATGTAGCGCATGGGTTTGCACGCATGTCCCGGCAACGGTGAAGACCAGACCAGGCAGGCGGTGCCATTGCCGAGCAGGTCCACCGCTATCACTGATGACAGATTGTCGATTTTGGGAAATGATTTTAGTTTCTCTGCATCAGCCCAACGATTGCCGGACTCATTAAGGTAGATATAGACGCCATCTTCTTTGAAATAAATAATATCGGTGACACCGGAGCCGTCGATATCGGCAAGGCGAATGCGGCGCTGGTCAAACTGATCAGGCGCATCAAAATGAGGGGAGTTATCCATCATCACCTTGGCGCCGAATCGACCGTAGCCAAGATTAGGCCAGTAACAAACCTCGCCGTTGCGAATACGAACCAGATCCGTCAGCCCATCACCGGAAATATCCGCCAGGTAAATGGACTGCGTGCCGTCTGCAAATAGGAGCTTTGGTCCCTTCTCTTCATCAAGGGCTTGACGCACTTTCTCGCCAGAGGCAAAACCTTTTTCCGCCAGCGATGGATACCAGGTGAAGGCCTCATCCTCTGTAATGAAGATGTCCGCATGACCATCGCCGGTAAGGTCGACAAATTTCAGATCGGGATCCTGCCATGATATATTGGGTAGTGTTTCAAATGGCCTGAATGTATTCCAACCTTCATCTTTGGTTCGCTCATAAAAGCCTGGTGTCGGACTATCGAATTCCACCACATCCAGTTGACCGTCGCCAGCCAAATCCAGTAACTGCTGACGGCCTTCAGAAAGATTGGTAAAGGAGGGTATTTCGTCTAACCGTTCTGTCGGGGCAAATCGTGCGACAACTTGAGGTTTGCCATCCTCTCCAATGACTGGGAGAGTGCTTACGTTTCGCTTATAAAACCAGGAATCGCCCTGCTCGGTTAAGATGCCAGATAATCCTTCTCCATCAATATCTGCCCATTGGTATTGTGTGCCGTCCAGACCTTGCGGCAGATTCTCGAGGCTTTCTTCGTCTACATCTTCTACTTTATCCTGGATAGTTGCTCGGCTGTATTCGAATTCAAGGGGAGGTAAGGACTTTTTTAGGTAAGTGCCGTCGTCCTGGCGTTTGAATCCGGATTGCGTAATGCTTGTAATAAATGATGCAATGTGGCCTTCTTGGTATTTGAACTCAGTTGATCGAACGAGGTAATCATCTACACCAAGTTCATCAGGAAAATGGTGAAACATCAATATCCGGTGACAGAGCCGGTAGGTGCGTACCTCAAAGCCAGCGCGGTAGCTGGAGGACGGGTCTTGACGTCTTTGCCGGTCTTGAGTCGGATCCTTGTGTACATTAACAAACTGATGGGCGTTTGGATCGGCTGGAAGTTCTTCGTAATGCCCTTCCTCATAATCGAAGACCACTTCAAAGAGCCAGTCAGTACGTTCTGATAAATCTTCCCTGAACTCCCGCGGTAAATTAGAATCGTGCTCAACCGGTGTCTTGTTGCCGTACTTGATCCGTTTCAGGTAGCGGTTTGAAGAACGGCTTTTAGCCGTTCGATTTCGTTCGTTCGTCTGAGATAGGTCGATCCCGGCAGAATCTTCAGGCTCGTATTCATAATAGATTGCGTTCCCTTTGTCATCATAACTCTCACAGATGAGCCAGCTAAAGACACGAGGAGAGCCTTCAGGTGCGCTGGGATCTTCAATTCTGCTAGCGGCTGTCTGGCCATAGGCCGTTGTAATGTTGTCCCTGGAGATGGAACGCCAGTGGGTTTCATTAGACTGGATGTTAGTCCAGCGTTCAATGCGGGCAAACAAACCTTCGATGCGCGGGCGGTAGCGTTTGATGCGGTAGGTATCGATGCCGATTGTCCTGTCCGGTACGTCTTCAGGTACCCAGTCATTGCCTTTTTGTTTGAGAACCGGCACCAGGTCCTCAGCGCCAGACAAGATGAAAGTGTCTGACTCATCTTCATCCTGATATTTAGGCAGCCCCTTGTCTGTTTTACGGGTAATCGATGGTAATGACAGGTTCCAGCCAAAACCAAATGGCCCGTTGCCGGAACCGGAGTCATAGGAAAGCGACAGTTGTGGGCCAAAGCCGGAACGGCCGAGGCTGGTGGCGATGGGCACACTCATGGAGCCGGTGCCAGTCACAGGATTAGCCGCAAATTTCTCGCCTATGCCACGGATGGCTCCACCACCTTTGGGCAGTGTTATGGAAGGAAGAAGTCCTGTAACTCTGTCCCGAGTCGGTCCACGACTTTCCTGGCCTTGTTGAAGCCCTTGGGGTTGTTGCGCTCGGTTTAAAAATATTTGGTCGTTTGCATTGTCTGTGTTTGGCATCCTGGCCCTCCCCGAATACCGGATTTGATGCTTGGAATAATTGATTGATAATCTAGAGGCAAATCTAGTTGAATACAATTATTTTTGCTGCTATTAGAGACACTTAATTTACCGAAAATCTCTCAATTAAATTCGCTATATTATCAAAATTTTTATGGTTAATAGTTGCAAATCAATTGTTGATTATGCCGTTTTGGCCTTTTTCGCAAGAAGAGTCAACAGCAATACTCAACGGTTTCGCTCCACGACTGATCTCTGTAAAATGACAGACACAATTGTCCAAAAATATTAGACCTCAGTTAGCAGGATCGGTGTTGTTGCTATTACATATAACGTTAAAATCAGCCGCGCGCTTTTTGCGGTCGGCTGATTTTGCCTTGTATGTGCCCGGCATGGGCATGATCTTATGGGATGTAAGTCTCTTGTACATTTTCCAGGAAGGAGACAAAGTTGTCAATTTTAAAAAGTACTATCCGAAGGCAAGGGTGGAAGGGTGGCCGAACATCCGAAGGCAGCCTGAGTGCAAACCTGCGAGCTGACGGACAGAAACCGCATATAAGGCCGATCCCCTGGCTAAAGTGAGTACAACATCACGAAAGCCGACTGGAGAACATGGGGGATGGTAAATGCGGCAGTTGTGCAGGGAAGGATCATGTTCTTACTCGGGGAGATCTGTCAGCCTAAGCTTTCTAATGGAAGTGGTTGGACAGAGCCTGCGAATGTGCGAGTTAACATGGCAGAAGTCAGCCGAGGACGAGAACCCGAAGAGTATTTTGACTTCTTTGACTTTTTACGAGAATATCAAGTTTTGCTTTATCCAAAGTTGTCACCCTACTTCCGCGCCCTCTGCGGTGAAAGATAAAACCGCAGAGAGCGCAAAGGTGGTAAGCATTAGGGCAACCAGAGCGTCTGAATTGGTGTGTCACTGGCGTTTCCTGTTGTTCCGTTTCCAAATTGGCCGGAGTAATTATCTCCCCATCCCCATATAGTGTCATCGCTTTTCAGCGCGATGGAAAACCAATGTCCACCTGCAATAGCGGTGATGTCTACGAGGTCGGATACCTGCACCGGAACAGAACTAGAAATCCGCGTTCCATCTCCAAGCTGGCCGTCGCTGTTATCTCCCCATGTCCAAACAGTCCCGTCGCTCTTTAGCGCGATGCTATGCTGGCCTCCAGCCGCGATACCGATTACGTCCGTAAGTTCGCTTACTTGTACAGGCCCGGAGAAACTACTTTCCCATGGCCATTCCCAAACAGTACTGTCAGTTTTCAGCGCAATGGAATGACTATTTCTGGCTGTAATGGCTGTAACGTCTGCAAGCCCGTTTACCTGAATAGGCGTAGAGCTGCAAGAAGAGGATCCCCAGGAAAAGGTGCACGTTTCAGTTGTTTCTGCTCCCAACTGGCCGGAGGAATTACTTCCCCATGCCCAGACCGTGCCGTCGAATTTCAGCGCAACGGTATAACTAGATCCGACTGCAATGGCTGTAACGTCTGTAAGCTCGTTTACCTGAACAGGCGTGGAGCTGCAAGGATAAGAATATCCCCAGGGACTGGTGCACGTTTCAGTTGTTTCTGCTCCCAATTGGCCGAAGTCGTTAGGTCCCCATGCCCAAACGGTCCCGTCGCTCTTCAGCGCAACGGTATGATGAGCTCCGGCTGCGATGGCTGTAACATCTGTAAGTTCGGTTACCTGTACAGGTGTATAGGAGCAAGGCTCATCAGTGACTGCAATCCTACAAATATCCTCCGTTATTGTTCCCAATTGATTGGCGCTGTTAGACCCCCATGCCCAAACGGTTCCGTCGCTCTTCAGCGCAACGGTATGAACAGCTCCGGCTGCGATGGCTGTAACGTCTGTAAGTCCGATTACCTGAACAGGCATTGCGCTCCTTGCAGTCGTTCCGTTTCCCAGCTCGCCGCGGCCATTACTTCCCCATGTCCAGACCGTGCCGTCGAATTTCAGCGTAACGGTATGAGAAGATCCGGCTGCGATATCGGTGAAGAAGGGAACGTCAAAGCATTCAACTAATATGTCTGTAACGTCTGCGCCGTTGATTGTTCCACTGCTATTTGTAACGCTGCAGGGTGCGAGATGGGTTACTATTTCTAGGCCATCATAGATGAAACCATCTTCGAACTCACCTAATACAAACGGGCCATTTTCTTCAAGGACAGTAAGTCCATTGACGAGTACTCTTGATCCGTCCGGATATTGATATTTGGCATTGAACTCAAGTTCGATAGTTTCCGTAAGGTCGCTTACCGTCCCGCCGAGGCTGTAGGTCACGCCTGACGATTGTGGCGAAGATTCGTAGTTTTTCGCTATGAATATGTCCCTACCTCCAATGTTGGTTCCGACGAGATCACCATCTGTATATCCCGTTATATAGTTGTTGCCTGCAGAATCCACGGCAATGCCATTGGCTAAATCATCCTCTGCCGAGCCGAACTGTCTTATCCAGAGAGTGCCGTCTACGTCATACTTTGCTATGAATATGTCCCAATCCTTATATCCAATGTTGGTTTCTGAGAGATCACCACGTGTGTATCCAGTTACATAGCTGTTGCCTGCAGAATCCACGGCAATGTCAGAGCCAACATCATCGTTTGCTGAGCCGAACTGTTTTATCCATATCTGATTGCCGAATGTGTCATATTTTGCTATGAATATGTCTTTATATCCAATCCTGCTGTTGGTTCCAGCGAGATCAAACTTTGTGTATCCAGTTACATAGCTGTTACCTGCAGAATCCACGGCAATGCCATAGCCTTCATCCTCGGCTGCCGATCCGAACTGCGCTACCCATATCTGATTACCGAATGTGTCGTACTTTGCTATGAATGCGTCGCTACGTCTAGCGTTACCGGTTCCTGAGAGATCACCAATTGTGTATCCAGTTACATAGCTATTGCCTGCAGAATCCACGGCTATGCCATAGCCGTAATCAGCGTTTGCCGATCCGAACTGTTTTATCCATATCTGATTGCCGGATGTGTTGTACTTAGCTATGAAAATGTCCCTATGTCCAATGTTGGTTCCGGCGAGACCACCAGATGTATATCCAGTTACATAGCTGTTACCGTCAGAATCCACAGCAATGCCATAGCCGTAATCATCGTCTGCCGAGCCGAACTGTGTTATCCATATCTGATTGCCGGATGTGTCGTACTTAGCTATGAATATGTCGTCTCTCTTTCCGGCGAGACCACCAGATGTGAATCCTGTTACATAGCTGTTACCGTCAGAATCCACGGCAATGTCAAAGGCTCCATCCGCTCCGAACTGTGTTATCCATATCTGGTTGCCGGATGTGTCGTACTTTGCTACATATATATATCCGATATTGGTTCCGGCAAAAGCACCAGATGTGTATCCCGTTACGTAGCTGTTGCCGGCAGGGTCCACGGCAATGTCAACGGCTGACTCATCGTCTGCTGTGCCGAACTGTTTTATCCATTGCGACACACCACTAGGTTTGTTATGGTTTGCCATGTGATGTTTCCCTCGCATTTTCCCCTTGGAACGTGCCTCTGCAACGCCGCCGGCAATCCACAAAGCAGCAAAAAGAATAATGCACACACCCACAAAAAAATTGAACCAGTTTTTTCTCATCTAAACTCCTCCTTAAATAAAGGGTATTGTTAATTTTGCATAGATAATAACACCCTAACGTCTTGAAAATAAAAGACAAAAACTTTAATAACATCTACATACTTAACAATGCCAAATAAAGAATAGTGGTTTTTCTGATAAGACTGTCTTCGATTGCTCCCTATATTGCCCAGCAAGTTTTATGCTATTAACTTAACTTTTTGATTTTTATATGCTTTTTCGAAATAGACAAATAAGGAACAGGAAAAGTGTAAATTTTTCCGACAGTGCTGCTTTTGTGTAATTTTCTTTTTATTGTCAGTATCTTGCAGTAAATACCCAAAAATTATGCTTAAAAAGTGGGCATTTTCTGACCGTTTTTAAGGGGTGCAGCCGAAAACAGTGTAAGGTTTTCCGACATTTGATTTTTATGGTAAACAATATGTCAAGGGTAGGCACCATCGTTCGTTATTTAGTATCGCTTTGCCTGACGGATTTTCTGAAAGAAAATCCGTGACAGGTGAGTCTTTACCCTTGACAACCGGAGGCCTTATAAGTGTTATAACTTAATAGTGATATCTTAATTGCGCGAGTAATACCTGATCATGATCGATCTTATAAACTATCCGGTGTTCATTTGTTATCCGACGTGACCAATATCCTCCTGATAAGCTATGCCTTAGCGGTTCCGGCTTTCCAATGCCCTCATATTTATTCTTTTGAATGTCTTTGATTAATTCATTTATTCTTTTCAGGATTTTCTTGTCAGTGCGTTGCCAGTACAGATAATCTTCCCATGCATTTTTAGAAAAAACAAGTTTCATTCAACTAAATTCCGTTCTTTTCCCTTGCCTTTTTCAAGTTCTTCGATTGATTCCAGAAGTCGCTTTGTATTTTTGGGACTGTGCAGTAGATATGCTGTCTCATTTAATGCTTCATAGTCTTCCAATGATATCAGAACAACAGCATCATTTTTTTTTCGAGTAATAATTACAGGATCATGGTCATCGCAGACTTCCTTCATTGTCTTCGCCAAGTTTCCCCGTACAGCCGTATAAGTAAGTGCTCTCATTTCATTACCCCCCCTAAACATGTACATGTACCTATTATTGTACATATAGTAAGGTGTGTCAAGTTTTTTCTCAGTTATAATCGACCAGGATGTCTGACGAGAACATAAATGATGTAATATTGCAAATAAACCAATTGCATCAGAAAAGCTAAATAAAATCAAACAAACAATGGGGGGCCATTTTCCCAGGCATGTCTAATCTTGGCTGTAGTAGCATGGTCGAATACTACAACTTTACCTTCTTGCCTGCCAATAGTTTTGCATAGTGTGCAACAACGTCCCGAAAGATCTCACTTGGTGGACTACCGGAACCGGAAAATACCCACAAATTTTTCTGAGGAGCCAATTATAACTAACGATGATTTGATAGATTAGAGAATTGCGAAGTTTTATTTCAAGATTGAATGGACAAATTCAAGGGCTGACCCCCTTTAGCCCTAATAAGAGTATTAGTACTCTTATTATAATAATAAAAAAATACAGATATGTCAATATCTGTTTCGGTTTCTTTGTCAGTATCGTAAAAACAGCCTTCTAAAGCACTAAACTATTACTATCCAAGTTATCGAATAATTACCGCGAAAAATAGAAAGTTGAAGGAGGCAAGATGATTATTCACTAACGACATTTAGGGAATTCTAATTGTCGTTGCTCGGGAATTATACTTGACGTTTTACAGCCGTTATTGCCTTTTATGCCTTTATGCCGTTTTCGTCTTTATGCCTCTATGTCTTTTTTTGAGTTCTAACGCCTGCGTGACCGACAGGCGAAACTGAATAAAGATGTTTGTACAACAGAGACGTTAATTTCTGTTTAACTTGAAAAAGGTCTCTGCTATAGCCTGTTCGAGTCCACGCTGTTGTTATACAATTTATTGATAATTTAACGCAGTTTTATCGTTGCTTTCATTAATAACTATGGATTTATGAATAATCGGTTTCGTTTTTTTACATGCGATGAGTAAAACAACCGAAAAGGATAATAATATTTTTGTAAAGGACGCATCGCAAGAGTTCCCCTTATGACGTTACGCGGTACAATGAAGACTTTTTGTGCATTTGCATTTATAGGGTCGGAAGATAGACAATAATTTTTTTTGAGTATTTTCTTGCGAAATTGATAAAAACTTAAATTCGCAATCTTTAAATTGCTAATTTTGTAACTTCCGTTGTTATTGATAGTAAGTTGAATTTGATTGGTCGAATTATCTATGGTGAAATAACAATCTAGATCGGGAGTATTCTGTAACGATTGAAATAAAAGCATTTTTTTCCGCAACAGAAATACTGCAAATGACAAAGCTCCAGTATAAATCATATGGATACTTTCTATAAGCTTCCAATTATTAACGTCGGATATTTGTTTAATGAACTCAAACATATTAAATCCTTAATGCATTAGTAATTTTATTAGCCTGAATATTTATATTTCTTCTCATTGATGGAAAGTATTGTTTCCTAAATCCGGTTGATACACTAAAAAAATTATTATGACTAATTCTTTCTTTCCTTTCTTTACATTCCAGGAAATCTATAAATTCACTAACATGTTTTCGCTTTTGCAAAAAGAACTGAATAGTTTCTTCACGCCTTTTATTTCTTGATGTTTCCTCTAAGGGTTCAAATGAAAGAAGAGAAATATCAAGCCCCTGCTTTTCAGATAGTTTAATAGGTAATAAAGTATCTTCTAAAACAAGTTCAATATAAGTAAATAGCTCTGCTAAGAAGGTTGTATATACTTCACCCTTTGGTGATAAGCAGAGCAGTTTGTTACTGGAATTACTATTTGCATATACAAATGATACAAATGGAACGGTATTAATCCTATCGGTTAATTCAACCAGAACCCGATCAATTTCATCTTCCAGAAATGACATTTCAACACAAAAGACACGCTTTAGTTGACGTTCCTCAACATATTGCATATCGTTTTCTTTCATATATAATAAAAAATCAAGTATTAACCTTTTTAAAAAATATGAATCTGCCTCATGTTCTACATTGTAAAGATTAGCAAGCCAAGATTCTGTGCTTCTATAATGGAGATAGTTATCTTTTAGCATTAATGCCCACACAAGAAGGTGGTTCCGTAATGTTTCATCAACATGCACTTCTTGCCCTAATTTTTGACCTTCTATTAGAGCCTCAATAGGAGTTTCCGTTACATCAGTTACATGTGTTGTAAGTATAGAATTAACCATCTCAAACATTAGCCGTATATTATGGTTTGCTAGTTCGGCTATTAAAAATTCTTCGGGATTGTTAGGAGCTGGTGTTAAACAAAATTTAATTAACTGAATAGCAGTATCTCCCTCATTCAACTTATATTGTCGGTACCTAGAAGACCGACTTCTAACTGTAGTGAAGTCCTTTAATCGGGTCTTAATAAAAGACAACCTTTTTGAAAATAGTTCACCGAAATTAGGGCTAGGGATATAATCTTTTCTTTCGATATTATGATGCTGGTCTTTAAAGAAGGAAATATGATCATTAATAGTTTCCGTACGAGCGACTACAATTACAACACTTCTGACGGGGCACCTACATAAGTCTGCGGCGAAAGTCACGATGTCTTTTGTAATGCCGTGATCATCATACTGATCAATGTTATCAAGTATTAATGTAAAGGACCAATCCCTTTTATACATATATCGCATAATATTTTCTGCGTATAGCTTAAGGTCGTTCTTCCACTCAAATATCTTCTTGTTTATTTCATCAGGATCGTGCAGTCCTAAATCATTGATCTTTCTCTTCCATATATCTGACTTTACAGCCATGTCCTCTAGGTTGATTGTATTCTTATAGTATCTGCTAATTATATTTATAATAGTTTTATAAAAACCTTCCTTAACTTCTTTAATGTTTTTAGGTCTTCTACGGAAAAAAACGCTGTATCGGATCCAAATGATTTGCTTCTCAAACAAAGCCCTTCGATTTTTCAAAAAAATATGATTAATAAAAGTTGTTTTACCAATGCCTTTTTCCCCAGCCCAAAGAATGATTTTATCTATGCCATTAGAACCTGAGCCCGGCTTAGTTAGTTTGGCATGAAGAATTATTTCATCTGTGATTTTTTTTATGTACTCCTTTTGAAGTATTCTGTATGTTTTTTCACCAGGATGTAAGTCATTATCAACTGATTCATAGATTTGCTTCATTCGCTCTGATGCATAAAAGCAGGCCTCCTCGGGATAGCAGTATACATCTTCCATGAATGGTTCGTCGTCTACAGAAGCAGTAATTCTCTGAAAAGCCTTCTGAATAATTCCGGTTAAGTTTCTTCCATGTACATTGGGGATGGCTTGCACCCTAGATGCATCCTGTTGAATTGCTCTCCAGTAGCTATATAGCATCGGCGAGTAATACGATTTTTTTTCACAATCTTTTTTATTCATAGACTCTCCATTTCAGCATATTAATGGTAGTAAATATATATTAAGTCGAAACACAGTTTATGTATCGTCTGAGTTAAGCTGCTTACTCCGCGCATGAAATAGGTGACATTAACCTTGCATGGCATATTGTACGGAATTAGCATGAAAGAACTTTTTTACAATTTCCGGTTGTCGCTGTCTCTTCCGAAGATAAGTGCGAACATTTCCCT
>Ga0256830_1000737_pt1 | contig 24552 bp, 19 predicted proteins | sample 128326metaG_FD_190537 | JGI IMG/M metagenome (GOLD analysis project Ga0256830, IMG submission 190537) | Hydrothermal vent microbial communities from Lau Basin, Pacific Ocean - 128-326 | ecosystem: Environmental > Aquatic > Marine > Hydrothermal vents | place: Pacific Ocean: Lau Basin | collected... | reverse complement strand
GGAATCAACAATAAAATCCAAACGTTAATCAATAAAGCATACGGTTACCGTAACAAAGAACGATTCAAAACAGATATCCTTTTTCACTGCGGCGGTTTAAACCTCTACCCAGAAATCAGTCAATGACAAATCACCCCACAAATCCGGAAGAACCTTAATTTGAGATAATTCACAGAACATAAAACAGGACAATTATACCTGTGATAACATCAAAATATTCTAGTTATCAGGGCAAATAGACCTGTGAATAAATGGTTCGGTGAAAATGAGGAGGGGTTATGGCGGAAAACAATAATGTTGCTGTTTATTGGGACTTTGAAAATATTCATATTTCGCTTTGCTCTTTGTCAAAAGGAGAGTCTTGGTATAAAAATAATATGTTCACCCGGCAGCCAGAGCTTATTGATATAAATAGGATAATGGAGTTCATTTCAGGTTTAGGTGAAGTAAATATCAATAAAGCGTATGCGAATTGGAGCTTTTTCCATGCATACAGCTTCAGCTTACAAAGCTACTCAATTGATCTTCTTCAATTGTTCCCCAGGGGTAGATATGGAAAGAATGGTGCAGATATTAGAATTGCGATAGATATACTTGAAGATTGTCTACATCATCCGCATCTGAATACTGTTGTGCTTATAAGTGGAGATAGTGATTATATTTCAATAGCTCAAAAAGTTCGCCAGATGGGAAAGAGGATTATAGGAATTGGGGTTCAAGAAACAACAAATCAGTTTTGGATTAAAGCCTGCAATGAATTTAAATTTTACTCAAGTATTGCAAGAGAAAGTGGTGTTGTAGAATCTGAAAGTGAAATCGAATTTGATTTAGATGAGGCCAAAGTTCTTCTTAAGAAGGCGTTGTTGATGTTATTTTCAGAAACTAGCAAAGATTATGCTCTACGTGTTGCTATTAAGCCAGTAATGTTAAGACTTGATCCAACATTTGATGAAATTAATTATGGCTGTTCTAGCTTTACCGAATTTCTGAATAAATGTGATGACATCATAGAAACTAAAGAAATCGATAAAGACTTAATCATTTTTATGAAAGATAAGGTCGCTAATATAGATTTGGAAAGTGATCTTATCTCAGCTTCACATCCTTATGAAAGAATTCTAAAGAAACAACAAATCCGGCTTGTCCCCTATGATGTTTTGTCAAATTCTTTATCTGCTACGTTTGAAATATTTAAAGACGAAAAAGAGTTAGGCTCATATCTGGAATTTAGAAACAAATTGCGCGAAAAGTTGCGTGGAAGAAATATTCAGGCGAGTGATACAGATACTGCAAAAATCAAGTCTTTGTTATATAAAGCTTTTAGTTTTCAGCTAAACATTGAAAATAAAACAATTTCTTTGTCAGATGATATCAAAACAGAATCAGATATCAAATATAGAGTCTATCAAATGATCATCAAGCGTATTTTGGACAATGTAGACGGTTCCCATGATATAGATGTTGATTATCTTTCGACAATATTGTTTGGGGACGAGCAACATCAAGATGATGTAAATGAATTGATAGCAGATTATAATAACCGAACAAGTCAATTAACCTGACCCGCAACTCGTCGGCGAATTTTCGTGCAGATTCTCAAGCACATAGCAGTTTATAAAGTTAATCGGTAGCTGGTCGGCGGGCAGGTTATCTCAGTCGTTATGGGCCACAAACGAGCAGTCAAAAATATGGAATAGAAACCGATGCAGGAAAATAAATTACTAGCTTCAGTCGTATTATTTCGTGAATTGTATGACGAAGGGAGAGATATATATGATGTAATCGGCGCACTCATAAAGGCTGCAATTACATTTGAAAAAAAATGGGCGTTCAACACAACAGAAGCTACTCAGCTATTAGAAACCACGTTTGGGTTCAGTATTCCTGAGGCAGTTGTTAGAACTACGCTGCGAAATCGCTTAAAAAATAAGGAAAATATACTAAGTCTTGATAATGGCGTTTATTCTTTGGCTGCCAATAGTCTTGAAGAGCCGGCAGAATTAACTGCCGAGCTAAAGAAAGTTCAAGAAAACCAGAGTGGCATATTTCAAGATCTGATTAAGTACGTGACAGAGCATTCTGCAACCCCCATTAAGGAAGTAGAATATTCTGAGGTAATCGACAGTTTTAGCGAATACCTTTTAGATAATGAAACATCTGGTAAGTGTTCCAATTTAATCAGTTCCTACATTATTGATAGACAGAACCACCCCGGGTTTAAGGATGCTCTAAATGCCATTAGAGAAGGTTTTGTTCTCTACAACGGTGTGCGGTATTCACCAGATCTAAATGATCTTGGTACCTGGAAAAATGAGTTAACGATATATCTGGATACAGAGCATTTATTTAATGCTGCTGGATACAATGGGCAGCTTTTTAAGCAACTTTTTGACGAATTTTTCGAGCTAGTAAAAGAAATAAACGGCTCCGGGAAAAAGTATATTACCCTTAAGTACTTCCAGGAATGTAAGGATGAAGTTGAGAAATTCTTTCATGTTGCCGAACTAATTTCCGGGGGTAAACTTTCATTAAACCCCGCTAAAACTGCAATGGTTGAAATTTTGAAGGATAGCCAAAGTAGAGCAGATATCTTAGAAAAGAAAGCTCTTTTATATTCTGAACTTAAGAAAAAGAGAATTAAATTAGAAGAGCAAGATAATTTTCATGAAGATCCCCAATTCGTAGTCGAGGGTCAAAAGGTACTTGACGATTTACGTGAAGAGGCTAACAAGCAAGGGCGACCTTTTGATGAAGATAAGTGCGCTCATCTACTTAAGTTGTTCACAAAGATAAATTGTTTGCGTAAAGGAGAAAACTCGAAGGCATTTGAAGAGATCGGATACATTTTGATGTCTGGTAAAAGCTACACTCATTATTTGGCCTTCAATCCCAGCATTAGAGAAAGTGAACGTGATATTCCATTTGCAACAGATCTTGAATTTCTTACTAATCGTTTGTGGTTCAAATTAAAGAAAGGCCTAGGTGACGACGCATATTTGCCAAAGTCTCTAGACGTAGTCGCAAAGGCACAGGTGGTTCTTTCGTCCCAAATTAACAATTCTGTTTCGGAAAAATACGACTCTATTAAGCAGAGGCTTAATAAAGGAAAAATCACACGTCAGGATGCAGAATATATTCATCATGAACTCCGAAGTAAAGCTGCCAATCCTGAGGATATTACTCCTGAGACCGTTCAAGATAAGTTGGCATTCCTCAGCAATGATGACTATGAAGTTCACTTGAGAGAAAAAAGCGCCCTTGAAAGACGTGCAATCGAAGGAGATGAGGCAAAGGAAAAGCTTGCACAAATAGAAAAGGACGAATCTGATAAACGCAGACGTAAAACAATATCCAAAGCTAAGACCGAGCGCGTAGTATCTTGGGTGTTCTTCGTTGCCTTTATCCTTTGCTTTATCGGTCTCGTTATTTATTTTGTTTACTTGTTACGAATTGACTCTGATTCACCACTAACGGTCACTGGAACTATCATTTCCGTACTGGTCAGTTTTTTCACCATTTTAAATATAAAAAAAGTAAAAAGTTTTTTTGATGGGCGGTATGAGAAGAAAGTAAAAGATGCTTCTAGGTAGAGCTTACACGCATGCTGCCCATAACAAAATAAGGATTAGTCCAACAAAATAAGGATTAGTCCTGAGTCGAACGAAGTGAGTGCTCAGGACTAATCCCTGGTTCAAGAAGCCGCGGTTGCTATAGGGGAAAAGGTAGGAGTTTTTCTCTTGGGTGTAAAAGAATTAATGTTAGGAAATAAGGAGAAGCAGAATAATAAAGGAAAAATGGGGCACACGTCGTTATCTTTCGATGGAAGCACTGGAAAAACAGTTATTGGAGAAACAACATTCGGCTTAACCAATGGAACACCGCTGATCAAAGCATCCCCTACTCTATGCCGGCTTATCCCGGCGCTTTCACAGCGTCCCCGAAAGTTCCCTATCTCATTACTATATTAAAGTCACACTCTTCTTCATAACGATCTTTGGAGTAAGTCAGACAATCAGGCAATATTTTAATGTCATCAACAAAATCTTTGGAAAACTCACTGGCGTAAAAAAACAGAAACACATCGCGTTTGATATCGCTGCCAATTCCCCTTGGGAAATAGACTATAGATTTATAGCCGGTAAATGCATTCATACCCAAATATTTTCCCGTAGTGGCCCCTTGAAAAATTCTAATTTTACCGCCTTCATCATCTGAGATTACAATATAAGCTCCATCCGGATATTGATGCCGTATTTTTTCACCGTTCTCTTCTAGATTTTCTGATACGCTTTCCCACTTACGCAGGACTTTCATTTCGTAGATAGTACCGTAAATATTTGCAGCATACGCGTATTCCAAGTAACCTACACCTTTTCCAGATGCTCCAGTTGTTAAAGAAATATCCAGACTAATTGAATCTCCATCAAATTTTGCAAATAAAAAATACGTTTTCCCGTCGAAAGGATTAAACAATTCCGCAGTCTGTTCTACAGCATTTAATGTCGGATTACTCCTGGAGGCCCGAAGGGTTCTACCATTGATAAAATCCACTATCACACCTGCCGAACCACTAAACATCAATGGATCCCAGTCTTTATCCATGTATAAAGCGCCCTTTATAAGTGAATAAGACTGCTCAGTACCATCTTTGAACTCCAGGAGCCCTTCTGTTTTTCTGCGAGCTATTATTCCCTTGTCAAATATCGTAACAGGTTTTAAAGACTCGACAAATGTAATAGTATCGCAATCACAGTTTTCACTTATAATCATCCTGTTTGCTTCTTTAGGAAAAGAGTGCAGCTGCTGCTTCATTACACAAGATGTGAGAAAAACAGAAATGGTGATCAACAGAAAAAAATACGCTTGTTTTTCCACAGGCTCCACCTATGATTTTACGAAACGCAGGGAGCGGCGTAAAGGACAGCGCTCAAGTTAATAAATAAGAGAGAAACTTCCATGGTTATTTTCATATCAATTGTTCACCAGCCGCAAGTTACCAGGATTGTTATTCGTTCATTTAAGTGGTTACATTATTTTTGATAGAATATGAGTTAAACCAGGCAACAGCGTCACCAAAGCTTAGCTTTACGGTTTAACAAGACGATAAACCATATCCGGTCCAGTGGTGCCCCACGCCCCGCCCTGAGTTATAACATATACATAATCATCCGGTCCTACTATCATTGCCGAGATGCCGTCATGGTGAATTAAGTGTATGCCCATATCTGTTCTGTTACCACTATCATCAACAGCAAGTGCTCTCATATATCCATCCATAAATTCCGCATGAAGCAGTCTGCCTGTCAGCAGTCCTCCATAAAGTGAACCATTATATACATCACCTATCATGACGCTGGCGTAGCCAGTACTCTCACCCATAGGGTCCTCGCTTCGGAATGAGTCCGCTGTACTGTCGTCTCTCCGGTATTCAAGAAGCGGATCACGGTATCCTGTCTCTCCTCCTGCCGAGCCGTCGTAGGTAGGCCAGCCAAAGTTGACGTTATTGTCCGTATAGTCAAAGCTATCTATCTCTTCATAAGTGCTGCCGACATCGCCCAGATACACTATGTTGCCATAGATGGACATTCTGTATGGGTTGCGGAGTCCCATTGCAAGAATTTCAGGACAAGGTGAATCGCTTTGTGCAATGTTTGAACATTGAGGATTTCCAGAATCAAACATATTACCGGTTGGGATGCCGTAACCACCCATACCCTGCGCTAATTCAGGAATAATACGTATTACCGCTCCAAGCAGATTCGTGTTTATCTGAGCATTGGCGCTATTTCCGGATCCTCCATCACCAACCGAAGCCAGTAAAGTATTGTCAGGAGCAAACACCAAGCCTCCTCCGTTGTGATTGCCGGCATTACTTGGTTTACGAAAATCTATAATTTTTACTGGATCGCTCAAAACCAGCTCACCATTCAAAGTAAATGAAAGAGTCATACGTGAAACCGAGTTAGTATTGCTTGAAACAGATGTGTGATAAAAGAAAACGTACTTATTATTTGAAAAATCAGGATGAAATTCCAGGTTTAAAAGTCCCTGCTCGCCACCATTTACAACACCAATACCGCCACTTCCAGTACTCCGTAGATCCACGAAATTTACAGGATCGCAGCCGCCGTTAAAATAGTAAACCAATCCACTTTGGGCAAGAACTAAAAATCCGTTTTCTACCCCAGGTACAAAGGCAAGATCTGTTGGGTTACTGACAAGGCCAACATTGATAACTTGCTGAAGGCCAAAGCCGTTGGTTCCTCCAGCATCAAAAGTGATTCCGCCATTTTCGCAGTCCGCATTGACTACGGGCGAAAATGAAGCTGTTATTATCGTGTCGCTATTGACAGTAAAGACACATTGGCCGGTACCGCTACAGACAGTTCCGCCCCAGCCGTCAAATTCATACCCTACAGACGGGGTTGCCGTCAAGGTGATAGAAGTACCATCGGAAAAATTATCAATGCAATCAGAGCCACAATCAATTCCACCAGAAGAACTAATCACAGAACCGTTACCGCTATTTGTTACGGTCAGGGTATAGTAGGTTGTAGCTGCTGTGTATGTTGCAGTTACGGACTGGTCTTCAGCCATGGTTACCGTACAACTTCCGCTGCCGCTGCAACCTCCCCCACTCCATCCGGTAAACGTGTAGCCGTCTACATAGTCGGCCTGCAAGGTAACTGTTGTGCCTGTGACAAAATTATATGAACACCTGTTTGGACAATCTATACCCGTGGGACTGCTCGATATAACGCCCACTTCAACGTCTGCTCCATCAACAGTAACAGAAAGAATATTAGTATCATTAAAAGTGGCCTGGGTTTGCAGAAATGCTGCAATATCTTCCACATCTTGATCCGTCAAGCTTATAGCCTGCATAGGAACGACTGTTTTTAAAGCCTTGAAAATCAGGGAACCGGATGTTCTTTGAATACGGGGGAACGCCCATGAATTTCCTGCAGTACTGCCTGAGCCATTGGCTCCATGACATGATTTACAATAATTAGAGTACAGAATTTCTCCTCTGCCTGAATCTATGACAGAGATTGCAGGATACGAAGGTGGTCCGGAATCCGTACCTGTTAAAAATTGGTGATCATCATTATTTTCTGTGCTAAGCAAGCGTCTGAACTCCACTGTCCATCGACCTGATGCGGAATCGTAGTATGCACCTGCTTCAACATCAGCACGGCTGCCGGTTGGTTGCTTTACGATAACCGAAGGAACCTGATCCCCCAGCGACGGGGTGCCGTAGAAAGAGACCGTATCACCTATAAAGAGCGTATCATCCGTATAACTTAATCCGCTATTATAAAGATATTCCGGGTTGCCTGAAACCAGCCCGTTATTGCTATATGCGGCTGAACCGCTGTCGGATATAATACCATTGTCACTGCCTGCTGCATAGATCATTTTTTCATCATCGGCATAGCCGGATGGTGCTGTGCGAGTGGATTTCCAGTGCCAGATGTCAACATTATCACCGAAAGTATTGGTATGCATGGCAACCACATTCATACCGGTGTAATTTTGAAATGGGTTGTCGTCTCTAAGGTTAGCATGGCAATAGGCTGCGCAACCCAAGGCGCCGTTTCTGAAGTTATTTTCGCTGTCAACGATGGGGAACATCATTAACACCCTGTCTTCACTCTCTGTTCCTGCAAGATAGTGTGTGGCATTTGCCGCGTTCTCATTCGGGGCTCCTTGCGTAACACCGGTATGGACTTTAGGGTTCCAGCCGGTTTCATTGTTGCCCTGATCGCCGTAGATCCATTTTTCATATTTACTGCTTTGCGTATGGCCGGCATCCTCCCACTGCACAAGGAAGTAGATATAATTTTCATCCCATGCCGAGCCTATAGTGATATCCGTAGGCATAGCATCTATGAATCTGCTCAGGGGGTAGTTATTCTGAACCAGACCATTGACGGTTGTCAGGTTATCAGGATTCCAGTCTGAGGAATTTCCGTCCAAGATTATGGCGCCTGAATTAATTTTTACGGAAATAACAACATTATTCTGAATAACCGAGGTATCAGGAGGTGAGTCCTGAAAGTCCAAAAAAAGTAACCTGGCTCCTGCATGATTGTGCGAGTTTTCGGTAACAGCCATGGAAAAATAAGAATCCACCGGTATAACTACAGTATCTTCCTCCCCTTCCTGTGAATATGAAGTTTGATCGGCTTGGCCCTGCTCTGTTTCAGAATTTTTCGATTGACCACATCCAAGGATGATAAAGTTTAAAGATAGAAACAATACTAAGCAGAAAGAATAAACAAGCAGTTTAGCCTTTATTTTTTTGAAGGGTTTCAGCATATTTTATCTCCGGTGAGATTGAGCCGTTCTTAGAAATTTCCACAAAGACTAAAAGCACGTATAATCCTGATTTCACTACCTTCTATTTCCGACCGCCAATACATGGCGGTTTTTTCTAACCTCAACCACAGTGCTGCGGGAAACCGGCTATTTTGTAAATAACTATGACAGCATCCTTCTTATCAGGAGATGGAGAAATCAGCCAGTCAGCTATATTTATTTTATCAAGAAGAACGTTGGCTAAGTTCTTCTGAGAAGGAACACGCTTGTGTTTATTGTAGTAATGCCTTAAAAAATCAAGCACTTTCCAATGCTCTGGCATCAGGGTGACTCCCTCCTTCTCCGCCAAAAATATTGCTACATCCCTGTTCCAGTCATCAGGGTTTCTAAGGTAGCCTTTATCGTCGGTCTCTATTAACATATTGGAACTTATCCTTTTTTACAACAACCACCGAAAAACATTTCAGCAAAGATCTTTTAACATCGAACAATCAGAACAGCATTATTTGTTTCATTAAGGAAAAAATAGCTACTATAATTACTGCACCTAACATTTTTTCCATTACCTTTGGCTGGAACTTAAACGAACCCATGAATGAGCCTAAACTACCCCCTGCTAAAACTGCAACTATTAAGTGAATATAGTTTGTTAAATCAATTGAGTTATACTGTAATCGGGATAACAGCCCTGAACATGAGTTAAGCCAGATAAAAATAGCTCCAGACGCTGCAGCTTCTTTTTCTGTACCAAGCCCTAAAACGATTATTAAAGGAACAAGGTAAATACCGCCGCCAATGCCAACTATACCCGAAACCAGACCAAGCACCGAACCAGAGATCAGAGATATAATCAGTTTTTCTTTTTTTCCAATATTAAGTTTGATAGTTGTGTCTTGCCAGATATATATCCGGACAACTACAAACACTAATGAAACCAGCAGTATCCAATAAAATATTTCCTTTGACAGTTTCAGTGAGCCTCCTAAATATGCCATAGGTATTGAAGTTATTAGAAATGGTAAAAGGAGTTTTATCTTGGCATGTTTGTTCCTTATAAAATTAAAGCTGCCCACCGATGTAACAAATATATTGAGAGACAACGAAATAATAGGTATCGCCAAGGTATTAATGCTGAATATCGACATTATTGCGGTGTATGATGATCCTCCGCCAAGACCTACTGAAGAGTAAGTAAATGCCACTATAAAAAAAAGAAACGCCAAGAAATATGGCGATGTAATTATCATATCCATTCACTTTTGGCTCAAAGACATTTTTAATTTTCCATAGTTATCAACACGCCCCGATTTTTCTGCACAAATATTTACTCATAATGAGCAACTTTAAAAGATTTAGGATACTTCTTCATTTCCGGCGGGATAATTGCCTGATTTCAGCTTTCTCCGGCAAAGGCTGCTAAAAAGTTTTCGTCTTCCCAATACGTAATCATGACATAGTCGTCCGGATTACAACAGTATTTTACAGAAAAAATGATGACACACGCAATATTTTGTTTACTTAAGCGGGTAAAAGAGATATCTTCATTGTCTGCCGACGCTCTTCTTGGCAGCGGTGCCACATTTCTGTTATCCTTGGTTTTAGTTTAAAAGAACATAATTCACTTATATTTACATTGGAGTAAAAAATATGGCTTTTTTCGACAGGCTTAAAGCAGGCCTGGCAAAAACACGCAGCAACCTCGTGGGACGTGCGTCTTCATTGTTTTCAAAACCTGTTGATGATTCCGTTTTGGAGGACCTCGAGGAGATACTCATAATGTCCGATGTTGGTCCTGCGGCAGCGAACGAAATCATAGAGTCCATACGGTCTAAAAACGCCAAGGGTGGAGTGACGGATCTTAAAGCCGCCCTCAAGGCCGAAATGGCGAATCTTCTAAACGATGATTCAGGACTTCTTATGGTGGATAGACCTTTTGTCATAATGGTTGTGGGCGTAAACGGCGTTGGTAAAACCACAAGCATAGGTAAAATGTCGAAAAAGTACTACGACGAAGGAATGCAGGTAACCCTGGCGGCCGGTGACACTTTCAGGGCAGCAGCCATAGAACAGCTTGAGATCTGGGCCAGGCGGACAAACGCCCAGCTTGTAAAACACCAAAGCGGTTCTGACCCTGCAGCTGTCGCATACGATGCGGTTATTTCGGCGTCAGCACGAAGTTCAGACGTGGTTATCGTGGATACCGCCGGCAGGCTGCATACCAAGTCAAACCTAATGGATGAACTCAAGAAAATCCATAGAGTGATCGGCAAAGCCATGCCGCATGCCCCTCACGAGGTACTGCTGGTGCTGGATGCCACAACAGGACAAAACGCGCTTCAACAAGCCAAAACCTTCAATAAAATGACTGCCCTTACAGGCATAATACTGACCAAGCTGGACGGAAGCGCCAAGGGAGGCATAGTGCTTGCCATCAAAAAAGAACTCGGACTTCCAGTGAAACTGATAGGAGTCGGAGAGGGAGTGGAGGATCTCCAGGATTTTAACTCAACAGAATACGTCGAAGCATTATTCCAGGATGTTTGATCTAATGAGGTACAATATTATCATTATTAAAACAGATCTCTACTTGTGGATTTTGGATTGGTTGTTACCCGGTTGCCCAGATAATATATATGCCTGTAACCGTAAGAAGTAAACCGGACAGAAGTATTATCGCCTGGAAAAATTTAAGCAATAGAGCGGAACTATCTTTAGATCCGGCATATTCAACCGATATACCCCATATGCCGCTTAAACCATGCCAGATTACAGAGGCAAGAAGAATTAGGTCAAACGTCTTCCAGTAGGGATCTGAAATTCTTTTTAAGACAAATTCATATGTTATCTGCTCGGCACCACTGTAGTGCATGGTCCAAAAGTGGATAATCATGCCGAATAAAAGTACAGCTCCAGTAATACGCTGAAAAAACCAGGCTGCCGTGCCTATCAATTAGCGCCTCCCATAATCGGCCATACGCCTAGTAGAAACAAAGTTCCTCCGCCCAGAACAACCAAAACGATGAAAATAGTTTTCTGAGTTCTTGTCGGCGCTCCAAGGTCCAACATAGTAAGCCTGATTCCGTTACATGCATGAACGATAACCATGGCAAGAAGAAATATCTCTCCAAGTTTAACCAATGGGTTTTTCAGCAGGAGAAGAAGTTCGGCGTACTTTTCAGGATTTTTCAGGTGAGTCAGGATATAAAGGTGGGCAAAGATATACAGGGTAAGAAAAACACCTGAGCCCCTATGAATAAGCCAAGCAACATAACCGGTCTGCCACCGGTAACGCATGTCATTAATACCTGTAGTAGTCAGGCTTGTACGGACCCTCCTTTGAAATGCCGAGGTAATCAGCCTGAGCATCTGTAAGCGTGGTCAGTTTTACGCCCAACTTCTTAAGGTGTAATTTTGCAACCTTCTCATCTAAAATTTTTGGAAGAACATATACTTTATTTTCATACTTGCCAGGGTTGTTCCAGAGTTCAATCTGTGCCATAACCTGGTTTGTGAAACTGTTTGACATAACAAAGGAAGGATGTCCGGTGGCACACCCCAGGTTTACAAGGCGCCCCTCGGCAAGAATCGTCACTGCCTTGCCATCCGGCCAGATCACCTGATCGACCTGTGGTTTTATATTGACCCTTTTAAGCGCCGGATCACCAAATACCGACGCAACATCTATTTCTATATCGAAATGGCCGATGTTACAGACTATTGCCTGGTCCTTCATCGCATCCATATGTTCTCTGCGTATAATATCCCTACATCCCGTCGTGGTAACGAATAGATCAGCAACAGGCGCTGCGTCCTCCATGGTAACAACCTCATAGCCTTCCATGGCTGCTTGCAGCGCGCATATAGGATCTATCTCTGTAATAAGCACTCGGGCACCCTGCCCTCTAAGAGACTGGGCACACCCCTTTCCCACATCACCATAACCGGCAACAACCGCAATCTTGCCGGCTACCATTACATCCGTAGCCCTCTTTATTCCATCCAGCAAAGACTCACGGCAACCATAGAGATTATCAAACTTGGATTTCGTGACAGAATCATTCACATTGAAGGCCGGACAACCCAAGCAACCATCCCGCATCATTTCGTAGAGGCGATGAACACCTGTGGTGGTTTCCTCGGAAATACCACGCACTGCATTAAGAAACTCCGGGTGACGATCATGTACTATCTGTGTAAGATCACCACCATCATCAAGAATCATGTTAAGCGGTTTGCCATCCGGCCATAAAAGTGTCTGCTCTATGCACCACTCGTACTCTTCGTCACTCTCTCCCTTCCAGGCAAAGACAGGAATACCTCTGGCAGCGATAGCAGCTGCGGCATGATCCTGAGTCGAAAAAATATTGCACGATGACCAACGGACTTCAGCTCCAAGATCAACCAAGGTCTCTATTAAAACAGCCGTCTGTATAGTCATATGCAGGCAACCGGCTATACGTGCGCCACTTAGAGGTTTCTTGTCTCCATACTCATCCCGAAGAGCCATTAAACCAGGCATCTCGGTTTCAGCAATGGATATCTCCTTTCTTCCCCAATCGGCAAGACTGATATCTGCAACCTTGAAATCTTCAACAGCAATGTTCTCTATACTCATAGCTCTTCTATAGCCTCCGGAAAATATTAAATATTAAAAATCAATTATTAGAACGTTTTTAGAACAGGCACAAAAACCTATCCCTTTTACAATAACAAGAATATTAACAAACAACAATCAGAGGGGGACACCCCTCTGCCGGCCCCCTCTTTGCCGACAATAATTCCAGATGAAAAACTAGCGTTTCTTCTTCGCAAGATTGGATGCCTTCTTCTTAAGACCTGTCGAAGCTTTGGTCTTTTGCTGCGTTTTTGTTTTTGCAACAGTTTTTTTAGCTTGCGGTTTCCGTGCCTTTTCCTTTTTACCTGAAGTTTTTGTCTTGACCTTGCCGGCCGGCGCCGCAACCTTGCTCTTTACTTTTACCTCAACACCTGACTTTTTAGATATTCCGGTAACAGAAGTTTTTTTAGCAGACTTTTTCGTAACTTTTTTTGTGCTCTTTTGCGTAGCCTTTTGAGTATTTTTTTTATGGGTTGTTTTAGAAGCCGTTTTAGAAGTCGTTTTTGCAGGCTTTTTTGCAGTTGTTTTTGCAGAAGTCTTTCCCTTACTCTTCAACTCTTTTTTTACAGGTTTTGTCGGGCCTTTTTTTACGGAAGAAGGCTTGACTTCCTCAACTTTTGCAGGCGCCTTTGTTACGACTTTATCTTTTTTCTTTTCGGCTGCTTCAGGCTTAACACTTCCAGCCTTGTATGTGACATCTATCGTATACTCTATATAACCATGATCCGGAGGCAAGTCCTTGCTGAGACTACCCTTGCAGGCAAGCCGCCCTTCAGCCTTGGTTTTAGACTCTTTAAGCACATTCATAATTACCGGGACAAGATCAAAGTTTCCCTCAACGCAGTCGTGTATAAGACATGGAATATGAAAATAGGCATAATCCTCAGGATATACATGTAGCGTCCTGGTCATAAGAACAGGGTTATCACCCTTTTGATAGTAGATAATCCTAATAACCATCAACTCCAAGGCAGGAAACTTATCCGCAAAGGTTCCTGCATCCTGCCTTTCTACATCGTGGTTATCGAATTTTTTCTTACCGCCTCTTCTTTGCATTTTTCTACCCTCGCCTTTCTTTGCGTAAAGAATAAATTACAAGTAAAATCACAAAAAGTCAAGAAAAATTAAGGAATTAACGGTTGCAGTGGACATACTCAGCAGTGATATACCTGAATAAAGCCTGGGATCTCAAATAGCTGTTTATTCACTTAATTATGGTTATACCTGTAAGTTGGGTTACAATAAAACATTTCTGCACCCTAGACTGACTGTTGACTGTTTAAATTAAAAGGGATTTAAACAATAGTAGAATGTCTGCTTCAATTCATTTTGTACCGTACAGGGAACCTGTTCTTTCCCGCATCTGCAGGGTATCGCTCTCTTCAGGGACAGCTCTCGAAAAAACAGCAATTGTTTTCGCATCTTCACGAGCTATTACGTTTTTTCGCAAAACTTTGATGGATACGGCAAAGCGGGAAGTGATTGCTGGTCCTTATCTATACACCCTGGAGGATTTTCTAACAAGAAGTCTCAAGCCGCCTGCATATGCATTTCCGGCAGACCTACAGCGGCGCGTGCTGCTAAACCACGCCCTTAAAAAATGCAGGCAAAAATTAGCTCCTTTGTTTAAGGGAACTGAAGATAGTTTTCTTGATGACTATCTTTCCTTTTCATCCATAGGTGACCGTCTGCTGCGTTTTTACGACGAAGTGTCGGTTGAACGCATTTCTTTTGATGACATAAAGAAGCACGCAATGTACACCGATTTCGAAAAACACGTCACAGTGCTTCAAAGCATATGGGAAAATTACCGCCAAATCCTGCATGACAACGGCTTTGAAGCCCGTTCTGTGTTTAAAGCCGAAGCCGAGCCTGAAACAGATTTTCTTTCGCAATTTGCGCATATAATTTTCGCTGCATCAGGGATCTTCAATCGTTCGGAACTTACATTGCTTAAAGATATCTCTGAGGCGGTGCGGCTTGATATATTTATGAGTCACGAAGGACCGCTTCTTCCTCAACACAAGGAGATGATCAATACCATCTCGCCCAACGCAAAAAGCCTTCCGATTTCCAGTCCGCTTCCCCGTATATCGGTCAGGGAGTTTCCGGATGCCGTAACACAGGCCGGTTTTATAGGCTCGGCGATCCAGCAGTGCAGAAAAGAGGGGATTCCGGATGAGAGTATTGCCATAGTGCTTCCTGACGAGAGCCTGGCAGGCACTATCACAGCCATACTCGGGCGCAAATATTTTAATATCGCCATGGGCCTTCCGGTGGTAACCTCACCCTATTTCAGTCTGCTGAAAATAATTCAACAGCTCTGCTCGGAAGAAAAAAACCATGCAGGCTACAGTCATCAAAGTCTAACAGCTTTCGTAACACACCCTTTTATCAAAAACATCAAAAACACTTTTGACAACGGAAAATCGTTAGGCATTGAGGCCAAAAAAATATTAGATAAAATACGGCGTAACTACAGGCTGCGTCTTCCGCTAACGGCTTTCGAAGACTGTCAGGCCCCGGGACTTCTGGTAGAAATTGAAAAAGCAGAAGATATTTTCAGCAAACAAAAAAGCTCACAAACATTAAAAACAATAGCTTCCTCTGTTCTTAACTACATAACAGAACTCGAACAGAGACTAAGTAACGATTTCAGGCGGAAACTCCACCTGGACCGTGATGTAAGAAACTCGCGTGAGAAAATTCTGGAGGTTTTGACTGAAATCATCCTTATTAATCCCGGCGAACCAATAAACACAAGCGGGCCCCACATTTCAGCTCACAGCCTTCAGGCCTCTCTTTCAGGCCTTCTTTCAATTCTTGAGGGGCAGACCTACAATGCAGTAAACCGCGAAGGCGTTATAAGTATGATCGGTCTTTTAGAGACGAGGAATCTACAATTCGACGCAGTAATCATACCCGACATGAACGAAGGTTTTCTGCCGGCCTCCAGTAGAAAAGATCTTTTCCTAAACACATCACTTAGGAAGTCGCTCGGCCTTCCAACACAGGAGGACCGGGAGGCTCTTTTTGGGTTATACCTAAACCAGCTCCTCCGCGGCGCCAAGCAGGCCTACCTGTCATACGTACGGTCAGATGAACGTGGAGTTAGAAGCCGTTTCCTGGAAGAGATTCTTCTAACTGCCCCACCCGGTCACGATATTCAAGCCGGGTGTGAAGCCTTCCGTAAATACATAGTGCCAGGACAATTCCGTCCGCCTCCTAAAACTGAAGGAATTAAGAAGGATAAAGAAACCGTAATAAGATTAAAAGAACTGAACTACTCGGCATCGTCCATAGAAACCTATCTCAGATGCCCATACAGGTTCTACCTGAGCCGCATCTGCCAGCTTGAAGAGCCTGTCCGTATAGAAAAAGAACTTCCAGCAAAGCTAAAAGGCGAAATATTTCATAAGGCGGTAAGCCTGGTTTACAGGAACGAAAACCCTGCGATTCTTTTTAGAGATGCAGAAACTCATAACCGGATAATCTCTGATGCAATCGACAGGCAATCAAAGTTGTTCGATCAGGTACAACACGTTCCGAGCAATCAATTTGCCTTTAATAACTGGAAGAGTCGTCTTAAAAAATTCTCTGAAAACGAGATGCTACTTTATCGTGACGGCTGGCGAACAACCGCAGTGGAACTCAAAGTCGAGGTTGATCATAAAAGCGGACTCCGCCTTAAAGGCTATATCGATAGAATCGACCGCCGTGGCGACGAGATAAGAATCATAGACTACAAAACCGGAGCCATTCCAAAAACGAAAAAAGAATGCCGGCTCTCTGAAGGACGAGGTATCTTTACACGAATCCAACTGCCCTTTTACCTTCTTCTTCTATCCGGGAAAAACAGCGCGGAAGGTGAGTTTAAAAGCAGAGTAGTTCCGGAAAAAGTTGACGGACTTTACTTCTATGACCTGAAAGAAAAGTTCCGGATGGAAAATATGTATGATGACTTTTCAGAAACAGGCAGGAGTAAATACATGGCCTTGTTCGACCGGTTTATAAGCGGTATTCTGGCCGAAATAAAAGACCCGGCCTATCCGTTCCACCATACGAAAGACATAAAGAACTGCAAGTACTGCCCCTTCGATCTCACCTGTCGTATAGAGGAAAAGAAAGCTTTTTCGTAACCACAAACTATTTTGTATCCCACAGCCTTGGATCAACAGCATCCCTTATGCCGTCTCCAAGCATGTTATAACCGAGCACCGTGATCAGGATTGCCAGGCCGGGAAAGACCGAAAGCCACCAGGCTATCTCGATGTTGGCCTTTCCTGCGGTAAGAATATTTCCCCAGCTTGGCGTTGGCGGCTGTACACCGATACCGAGAAAACTTAGAGCCGACTCCACAAGCACAGCACCTGCCACACCCAAAACCGCGGATACTATCACCGGAGCAAGGCTGTTTATCAGCATATGACGAAATATCACCCTCTTATCCGATGCGCCAAGACTTTTTGCCGCAAGTACGAACTCCCGTTCCTTAAGCGACATAAACTCGGCTCTAACCAGCCTGGTAAGTCCCATCCACGAAGTCAGGCCTATAACCACCATAATATTCCATATACTCGGCTCAAGGAAGGCGATAACGGCAAGTATAAGAAAAAATGTGGGTATAGCAAGCATCGTATTAACAAACCACATCACTACCGTGTCAACCCACCCTCCGTAATATCCGGCAAGAGCCCCCAGAATAATGCCTATAATAGTTGATATGCCAACAGCCACAAAACCGACTGCAAGCGAGATACGGGCCCCGTAAAGTATACGGCTCAAGATATCACGTCCAAGGTCATCAGTGCCAAAGATGTGATGCCGGCTGGGAGCTTCGAGTATATGATTTCCAACAATCATATTAGGATCATAAGGCGCAAGCAGGGGGGCGGCAACTGCTGTAAAAGCCAAAACCAGGATTATGGACGCTCCTGACAAGGCCAGGCGGTTAGACCTGAAACGACGCCAGAATAACGAGTGAGCTGCCTTATTAACAGACCTCATTGCACCCTGATCCTCGGATCTGCGGCAGCATATCCGATATCCGCCATGAGATTACCAATAAGTGTGAGAAATGCGCCTATTGTAAGCACTCCCATAATTGAAGGGTAGTCTCTTGTCATAAGGGCCTGGTAGAAAAACTGTCCCATGCCGGGTATCGCAAATATGTTTTCGAAGATTACACTACCACCGATCAAGGCCGGCAGTGAAAGACCAAGTACGGTAATAATCGGAAGAACAGCATTTTTAAGCGCATGCCTGTATATGACCTTCCAGTTGGCAAGACCCTTTGCCCGGGCAGTGGTTATATAATCCTGACGTATTACCTCCAGCATATTCGAACGCATATAACGGGAGATACCGGCAAGTCCACCAATCGCAGAAGTAAATACCGGAAGAATAAGGTGGCTGACCCTGTCCCATAGCCGTCCCCAAAAAGAAAGCGATTCGTAGTTCATGGATTTCAGCCCGGATATTGGAAGCCAGTCCAGGGTTATGCCGAAAAGTATCATAAGCAAAAGAGCAAGCCAGAAAGCCGGAGCCGCAAAACCTAAGAACACGGCAACAGTAGTCACCTTGTCGTAAGTCGAGTAAGGACGCACTGCCGAAGATACCCCTACAGGAACAGCCACTGCAAATATGAGCAGCATGGAGAGAGTGTTTATCCAGATAGTGATAGGAAGACGCTCCTTGATCTTGTCCCATACAGGCCGGTGATCCGTGGAAAAAGACTCACCAAAATCCAGCCTTAAAATCCGTTTCAGCCACATAAGGTACTGTATATGCACAGGCTTATCAAGACCATAGTATTTTTCCAGGCGCATTCGTGCCTCCGGCGTAATCTTGGGATTCATCTCCGTAAGAACATCCGTCGGCTTGCCGGGCGCCAAGTGAAGCACGGCAAATGATATTATTGTTATTCCGAAAAAAGTGGGAATCATCTCGAAGATACGCTTTAAAAGATATGTCAGCACTGCCGTTTAGAAACCTCCGGAACTTATGCGGCCTCAACCCTGAAATTCATGCAGCCTGAAGTTCATGCAGATGATCAGGTAAAACAAGGTGGTAAAACTTCATGCGCCCTGGTGAAGGAAACATTTCTTCTCATAAGTGATAAGTACATCCCGCCTCTGCTTACATCACCTGTCAGTTGTACTCCGTTAACTTGCTCATCCTCTCCAATGTAAAGTCTCACAATTCCTTTACTATCATCCATATTAACAACTCTGCTTCCTTTCCGCATGCCAAGTGAAAGGACAGGCAATCCAAAAAGAGTTAACACATTCATATCTTCTAAGTGAGAGTCAAAAACCTTTCTACCACCGGCCATATTACATCCTGCAATCTCTCCTCCCTTTACCGCATTAATATGTATGGGATTTAGTTTACTTATGCCATGAATTTCCATCTCTGCCAAATCCCCTGCAGCATAGATATTTGGGATATTTGTTCTCATCCGGTTATCTACCATAACTCCAAGATTCGTTTTTATAGAACCATCCTTTATCATCTCAAGGTTGGGGCTTACTCCAACAGATACAATCAATGCATTACAGGAAATACTTTTTTGCGAATCCAACGTAACTCCTTCTAATTTACTTTTAACGCTGCTTCTCTTTATAGCCTTTATTGCCCTGCCGGTAATTATATTTAAACCGTTATCCCTTAAGTGCCTCTCTACCATACCTGCAATTTCTCCATCCAGCATTCTTGGAAGCACTCTATCCTCTTTTTCTATCACTGTAACTTTACACCCTGTTTTAGATAGGGCCTCAGCAATCTCAAGACCTATAAATCCTGCTCCAATAACAACAACATCTTCAGCCTTTTTAGCGGCAAAGATGATTCTGTCGGCATCCGTCAGGGTTTTGAAAAAAAATACATCGTCACCCTCAATGCCCGGCAGTGGCGGAACAACAGGCTTTGAGCCGGCCGCTAAAAGCAGCCGGTCATATTCAAGCTCGCTGTCGTCGGAGAGCCTGATCTTATTATCAGACGGCCTGACCTCATCAACAGAAATGTTAAAAATCGTATCTACGCGCTTTACATCATAGAAATTACTTTCCCTCATATAGAGTTTATTCTTACCAATTTCTCCGCCGACATATTGAGCAAGAAAACAGGGGGTATATGCTCTTTCTCCCTCCTTTGACAAAACAGTGATTTCGCATTTTTTATCCCTTTCACGAATCGCCTCTACCGCACTAATGGCAGCAGCCCCATTACCTGCTATTATTATCTTCATCTCCTATATTGCCAGTGCCGTTCTTTTCTGCGCAATATGTGATATGAGCCCTTCAGCAGCCTTTATAGGATCAAGTTCCACGTATGCTCTGCCGCCGGTAATCCCTTCAAGGTCTTCTGTAAGGACCTTAGCAGCCACAGGACTTCCGAGAATCCTCGGTGAAGGCGCTATATGAACCAGCAGGCCGAGTGCAAGCAACCAGGTGCCTATGGACATTGCCTTCTCCTGGACGAGCTCAGGGGCTGAGCCGGCAACCGGCAACTGGCTTACTTTCAGATCAAGCTTATCCGCCAAGGCACCTAGAAGGGTAGCGATACGGGCATTATCCACACAGGATCCCATATGCCAGACAGGAGGCAGAGGCGCACTTAGTCCGGCAGCCTCTCCAAGGGCTTTAAGCACAGTCTTTAATCCATCCCCACAGTATTTATCAACAGCATCTGGGTTCATAAGGTCTGCTTGTGCGCATATATGGGCTGTACAACCTGTTGTAACGATCAGCACATTTTTTTTCAGAAGCTCTTTCACCATGGTATCTGTCATGGATGTGTCTCTCATTTTTATACTGGGACAACCTGCAAATCCTACCACACCATAGATATTTCCACTCACAATGTTATCAATTACGGTCTTTAACGGATCTGAGGAATCAACCTTCTTAAGCACGTCAATAATGGCCTCTACCGAAAACCCGGCAAGAGCCGTTGATTTTTCTTCAGGAATTGCAATATCACTTTCTTCCCGTCCTTTAAATGCCTCTATCGCCATTCTGACGATCTTTTTTGCCTGCTCGTCCGCATGCTCGGCCTCAAAAGAGACATGGGAAGCTCCGGGAATTTTAACAGATGCTTCGGTGGTTATAATCTTTGTGTTGCAGCATTGAGAAATTTTTGTTATAGAAGGCCAAATACACTGGATATCCACAACCATTGCATCCACCGCCCCGGTCAGGAGTATCAATTCCGACTGCATGTTATGCGCCGCCATCGGAACATTGTGCCTCATGGTAAGCTCATTGCCTGTGCAACAGACACCAACGACATTTATCCCCTCCGCACCCACATCCTTTGTTTCACTCTCAAGCCTACCCGCCCATTCGAGTATCTTTTCTGACAGGACAGGGTTATGACCATGCATGGCTATATTAACCTTATTTTTCTCAAGAACTCCCATGTTTGCCTCTATGCTTCTGACCCGGGGAACACCAAACATAATATCCTGAAAATCAGTGGCCATACTTAAACCTGCATAGCCATCCACAATTCCCATCCTGAGGCAGGCAAGGAGCAGATTGGTAGGGTCTGCATCATTTCCCATAGAGGTTCTGTGCATAGCCTCTTCAATCTCGTTGTGTGCATTGGAAACAAGCAGGCCCAACTTTCCCCACATCTCGACTTCTTTCTTAGGCGCCCTCAATTTAATCCAGTTCATCGGTTCGCCATCCTGCCTGGTTATATCTTCTAAAGCCTTATTTACAACTTCCAGGGCAATCTCTGTGTCAGCCTTACCGGCTATTGCAATACCAAGTCCGCCGGCCACCTCCATCAGTTTATCCCTACCGGTTATCTTATATCCCGGTGCTTTTCCTTCCAGCATTTTTTTAAAAGCAAGAACAACATGACGTGCATGCCCTACATGTGATGCAGCACCGCCAACCTCTTCCCTCAACAGGTTTCTACATACTATGGTATCCACCGAAGCTCCACATACCCCTTTGGAGGCGCCATTACCATTGCTAAAGGGATCTATTCTGCATGGCCCCATATAACACATCCTGCAGCAGCTTCCAAGCTGTCCAAACCCACACTGAGGCTGCTGGGCTTTGAGCCTCTCAATCCCTGTCTCTACTCCCAGCTCAGCCGCCTTGTTTATCAAGGTCTGCGATGCAATATCGAATGTCTTTATCGTCATGCTATATTCCTCCCATTGTTCTTAATAAATCTAATGCCGTAACCTTCCGGCGCTCCTCTTTTACCCTGTCCAACCTCATAGCAACAGACTCGGCAGTCGTCACCCTCTTTTTTTTAACCAGATGATTCACCTCACCAAATGTGAGCGCCCGGGTTGGACATCCCTCAACACAGGCCGGCACTTTACCCTCTTTTAAACGAGAAAGGCAGAAGTCACACTTAACCGCCACTTTTTCCTCCGGGCTCACAGAGACAGCGCCAAAAGGGCAGACCATGGCACACATAAAACACCCCATGCACCTGTCCTCATTAACAAAAACAGCTCCACTGTCCGCCTCTCTGCTCATCGCCCCTGCAGGACAGGCTTTAATACATGCCGCATCAGTACAATGCATACACTTTGCAGGATATGAAAAGCAGAAAGCCCGTTCCACATGTATTCTCTTTACCGGTAAAGGCTTTTCATAAATAGCTGTAAAAAGTTCTTTGGAGGAAGAGTGTTCAACTGCACAGGCAATCTCACAAGATTTGCAGGCAGTGCATCTTTCAAACTCAATGAAAACCTCTTTCATCTTTAATCACCTCACTAGTTTTTATCAATAGAAGTTTTGCCGATGGTTAGATAAAATACTCTGGCAGATTGCGGTATTTCAAGGTGAGAGGCTTAGCCGGATAAGATTCTCTTGGATAACTCTCAGGTATGCGCGGTTCGCAATCAGTGAATCAGTGTACCGGGTGGAATTACTGTTATCAATATGACCGAACTAAACTTGGAGACAAACAACAGGCATTTTTTGTCTTTTCTGATAGGCATCGTGTGGGCCCATAGTCTTCCGTATCCTAAACGCTATGTTAAAAAGCTTTCCCATGAGCAACGGACGGCAAGATTTGAGTATCCGGTTTTGTTGCCGAAAAACTTATCTGAATCCGGAGCAAGGGAGATTAAAATTCCAAGACGCAAAATCAAAAAGTCGTATTAAACTCCTGCTTGTAACTAATAACGTCATCTCCAGTAAACCAATCTGAGTCCGGACCTGGATTGCTATAGCTTATGTAATCTATCCTATTAGCATTAGCATCATAACTGTTATTACGATAAGAAGCAACATCGTCATCAGACGTAAACCACTCCAGGTCAGCACCAGGGCCGTTGTAGTAAACATAACGCGTCTGGTTGCCGTTGGAGTCGTAGGTATAGCTGCGATAAGAACTCACATCATCATCAGACGTAAACCACTCCGAGTCAGCACCAGGACCGTTGTAGTAAACATAACGCGTCCGGTTGCCGTTGGAATCGTAGGTATAGCTGCTATAAGAACTCACATCATCATCAGGAGTAAACCAGTCCAGGTCAGCACCAGGGCCGCTGTAGGAAACATAACGCGTCTGGTTGCCATTGGAATCGTAGGTGTAGCTGTAGTAAGAACCCACATCATCATCAGGCGTGAGCCACTCCAGGTCAGCACCAGGGCCGTTGTAGTAAACATAACGCGTCTGGTTGCCGTTGGAGTCATAGGTATAGATGTAATAAAAACTAACATCATCATCAGGCGTGAACCAGTCCGAGTCAACACCAGGGCCGCTGTAGTAAACATAACGCGTCCGGTTGCCGTTGGAGTTGTAGGTATAGCTGCTATAAGAACTCACATCATCATCAGGAGTAAACCAGTCCAGGTCAGCACCAGGGCCGCTGTAGGAAACATAACGCGTCTGGTTGCCGTTGGAATCGTAGGTGTTGCTGTAGTAAGAACTCACATCATCGTCAAGAGTAAACCAGTCCAGGTCAGCTCCAGGGCCGTTGTAGTAAACATAACGCGTCAGGTTGCCGTTGGAATCATAGGTATAGCTGTAATAAGAACCAACATCATCATCAAGAGTAAACCAGTCCAGGTCAGCACCAGGGCCGTTGTAGGAAACATAACGCGTCTGCTTGCCGTTGGAATCGTAGGTGTAGCTGCTATAAGAACTCACATCATCATCAGGAGTAAACCAGTCCAGGTCAGCTCCAGGGCCGCTGTAATAAACATAACGCGTCTGTTTGCCGTTGGAATCGTAGGTGTAGCTGCTATAAGAACTCACATCACCTGCCACGTAACTAATAGATTTTGATATGGGATTTATGTATGTAGTAAAACTCCAACTGTAATCATCAGCCATGTTATTGCCGCCTATATCTTCCACTTTAGAACTTATAGTCACTGTGTATGTCATGCCATAATAAAGGTTCCTGTCCGGCGTGAACGTGGCTGTGTTTGTGGATGAGTCATAGGTTACAGAACCGGAAACGTTAAAACTATCCTTCTGCCCAACATAGCTTACTGTAAATAGTGTAGGCGTACCACCTGCAGACCATACCATTTGATCATCGAAAGTAACACTTATGGATGTATTTACAGCAACAGCCGTGGCCCCGGCGCCAGGGTTCGTACTGGCGACACTAGGTGGTGTTGTATTAC
>Ga0256830_1000736_pt1 | contig 24588 bp, 31 predicted proteins | sample 128326metaG_FD_190537 | JGI IMG/M metagenome (GOLD analysis project Ga0256830, IMG submission 190537) | Hydrothermal vent microbial communities from Lau Basin, Pacific Ocean - 128-326 | ecosystem: Environmental > Aquatic > Marine > Hydrothermal vents | place: Pacific Ocean: Lau Basin | collected... | reverse complement strand
GTGAAGCAGAAGGTAGCAGACTACATGACAAGAAACGTCATAACCCTCACCCCTGAAAGCACAGTTGATGATGCCATAAAAATTATAGAAAAGACCGGACATGATGGGTTCCCTGTCGTGGAGAAAGATGGAACCCTTGTCGGATACATCTCATCCTTGGATCTTCTGAAAAAAGATCTTAAAACCAGGATTGGGGAAGTCATGACCAGATCTCTTTATGTGGCCAGAGAGTACATGGACCTCAAGGATGCTGCAAGGGTGATGTTCAGAACCGGTCATTCTAAGCTCCCGGTTGTTGATGAAAATGGGAAGATCAAGGGAATAATCACCAACACCGACATAATACGAAGCCAGATTGAAAGAGCAGACCCTACAAAGGTAAAAAAGCTCAAAGAGACCATCGAGAAAGTCCATGGGACTGAAATCAGAACCTACAATGGCAGGGTTCCAATTGACAGGCTTATACCAACTCAGACCAAGATCTTTGCCGATGAGCTCAGAGGGAGGGTCTATGAGATAAAGAGAGGTCTGGCAGAACCGATTATAGTTATAAAAAAGAATGGGAATTATTACCTTGTTGATGGCCATCACAGGGTTGTTGCTGCGAAGAAGCTTGGCATAGATGAGCTTGAAGCTTACATTCTTGAAGTTCCGGATAATGTTGAACTTGGCATGGAAAAGCTTGTAAAGAAAAAAGGTATCAGGTCAATCAAAGATATTGAGGTAATTGAAGACACACCCCATCCACTGGTTGAGATTACATTCAAGAATTCAAAGTGATTGAAATGCTGGATGAGCTTTTTGAGGTGATAGAGGAGAGGAAGAGATACCCAAGTGAAAACTCATACACAGCCAGACTTATCTACCATGACAGGGGAATAAACGGAATTCTTGAAAAAATGGGAGAGGAGTTCACAGAGCTTCTGCTGGCTGTTAAAGATGGCAGAAAAAATGAGATAATTCATGAAACTGCAGATTTAATGTACCACATACTTGTAATGCTTTCCGCACTTGAGATAAGGCTGGAGGAGATTTATGATGAACTCCGAAGGAGGAGAAGGTAATTACGTGATCTGGACGGTCAATCTTGACAGAAAAAAAAGCAGAAATGAAGGCAGAAGAATTCCCAGAAGGTTTGCAGTTCCCAATGTCAGAATTGAGGAGATGGCAAAGGCATGTGAAGCTCTCGGGTTGAGGTATGAGGTGGAGAAGAAGAAATACCCGAGATGCTGGTGGGAAGATGGGGGCCGGATTAGGGTGGAAAGAAGAATGAAAAAGACCGAGTTAATGATAAAGCTTGCAGAAAAGATCAGGGAAATAAGGGAATGAAGCTTATATTTTATTTGAGTGGAGATTTTGAGGAACTTGCAGAAATTGAGGCTGAAACCTTTTTTGAAATCTTCGGTGGAAGGACAGTTGAAAAGGGCAGTCAGATAGCTGTGGGAGAGTGCTCTGATGAGATCTTAAACCATTTAAGCAAATTCGGTCTGATTCATGAGGTAAGCAAGCATCTGTTCTCGTGCAGATCGTTGAAAGAGCTTGAAGATGAATTTCACAATCTGAAAATTCCGGAAGGAAAGATATGTGTAAGGGTGAAGAACATTGGAAGAAAAAAGGTAGATTCAATGAAGCTTGAGAGGGAGCTCGGAGCCATACTGTGGAGAAGGGGTGCAGAAATAAGTGTTTCCAGGCCTCAGCATGTAATCAGAGTATATTTTTCAGACAGAATTCATGCCGGATTGCTCATTCGTGAAACCAACAGAAAGCAGTTTCTTCTGAGAAGACCGGATTTGAAACCATTCTTCCGGCCCGGAGCGATTCTGCCCAGAATTGCGAGAAGTCTTGTGAACACTGCAGGGATAAAAGAAGGAATCCTCCTTGACCCAATGTGTGGAACAGGCACAATTTTGATTGAAGCGGGTTTGATGGGTCTTGAGTTCATCGGTTTTGAGGCTTACAGGAAAATAGCTGATGGCTGTGCTGTAAATCTGAAATACTACGGTCTTCCTGCAAACGTTATGGCTGGGGACGTGAGGAAAATGTGTCTGAAGGATGAGGTGGTTGATGGAATTGTTACGGATTTCCCGTATCTACAGTCCACAAAGACCCTCGGCGAGATTCACGAGCTTTACACTCTTGCCTTTCAGGAATTTGAACGAGTTGTGAAAAGAAAAAAGAGAATCATTTTTCTGACTAATCTCGATGTCGATGAGCTTGCATCGGAGCATTTCTGTGTAGAGCACAAAATTCATCAGAAGTTGCATAAAAGTCTTACAAGACGGATTTATATTTGCAGAAAACGCTGAATTGTTTTGGTTTGAAAGCAGCAGAGATCTGCTTCGAATTATTTAAATTGCGTATCCTTCAATTCGTTGTGTGGAAGGTCTGCTGTATGCTTTTGCTGCATCGATATTCTGGGGAATAAATGGAATATTTCTCAGGGTAGGGCTGGAGAGAGAGGACGTTCTCTCATCTACAATGACGGTCATGCTCACAGGATCATTTTTAACGTTTCTTGTTTCCCTGAATGATCTCAGCACAACCTCTTTCCATCCAGACAAGGTTATTTTTTTGATTGCTGCAGGCTTTATCTCATATTTCATCGCCAGGGCCGTCATATACAGATCCATTCCCATAGTCGGTTCTTCGAGGGCCTACTCAGCATCATCAACAAGAATCCTCTTTTCAGCCATGCTCGGGGTTTTAATCCTGAAAGAGGAGATGAATCTCCTTGTTTTATCCGGAACACTGCTGATGGTTTCAGGACTCTACATCTTCACAACAGAAGAAATCAATGTACGGGAATTTGGGATTTCTGTTGCTGGTGGATTCCTTTTTGGGATTTCAACACTCCTGATAAAACTCGGAATGCTTGAAAGTGTGTTCATAAGCCTCACCATCGCCACATTTTCGGGATTTATTTTTCTGGCCTTTTTCTGCATTCTGACAGGAAGATTTCGTCTTGTTAAAAACAGGCACATCTTTTTTTCCTCCATCACTCTTACATCGGGAAATGTCCTTTTTTACTACTCACTCAAAATGTCCCCACTGGTAATTGCGATTCCGGTATCGAATCTCTATCCTCTGATAACTGCGTTTATCGGTTATTTTGCGATAAGAGATCTTGAAAAATCAGGATTAAAAACACTAATTGCATCTCTTGTTACTGTTTCCGGTTCGGTTCTGGTTTCTGTAGGCTACTTTCAGTGAACAAAACAGGGAAACCATCATTTTTAAATATGAAATTGTGAATATTAAACCATGGAAATTGAAATGAAAAAGGAAAGGGGTGTAGATAAATTTGCAAGGTTTGACAGGGAATTTCTGAGGAGCATCGGGATGTTCCAGAAACCGAGAGGATTCAGAACTGAGATAGGTGAGGAAGAACTCCTTCACGATCTTGAGAGGTACAGGGATTTTGCAATGAAACTTGGATGCAGTGACGCCAAAATAATACCGGCCTCGGCTGTGAAGGTTGACGAGAGGCTGAGATTGAAATGCAGAATCTCAGTCTGCCATCACTACAACAACTGTGTGAACTGCCCTCCTCACAGCCCGACGGCTGAGGAAATTGAGAGAATCCTGCCAAAGTACAGATATGCGATAGTGATAAAGAGGGATGTTGATCCAAAAGATGATTTTGTTGATCCCAGAAAAGATGAGGACATCGCCAGACATTACAGAAAGAACATGGAAACTGTTGGACTGCTTGAGGCTCAGGCTTTCAGTGATGGATACTACTTTGCCATGGGTTTTGCAGGTGGCTCATGTCAGCATGCTCTATGCATGATGCAGCCCTGCAGCGTTCTGCAGGGAAAGAGATGCAGATTTGTTCTGAAATCGCGACCTGCCATGGAGGCTGTCGGGATTGATGTGGTTGATCTTGTCACAAAGCTGGGATGGGATCTTTATCCCGTTCGAGCCAGACCCATCCCACCGGACCAGTATCCGTGTGCCCATACATTTGGGATCGTCTTCATCCACTGACTCAAATTTAAAAATAAAATCAGAGATGGCAAAGCCTGTTAAATTATACCGAGAGTCTTGTTGGTCTTTCTGACACTCTCCCGTTTGTCTGCAAGCTCAAACATTGCTCTGATAGCGTCGATGTTTTCGGGGACAACTATCGCTTCCTGATGGATGGCCTGGGTTATGTAGAGTTCGCCGTCGTGGAAGTTTATGCTCTCCATCCACACGGCATTCTCAAACAGATCATATCTCAGTCTGTACTCTCTCGCAAACTCTACTATTCTTGCTGTAGAGGTGAACCCCTCTTCCTTAGAGAACAGCATTATTCTCGGTTCGTCCTGAAATCTTGCAATCACGTCTTCAGTCCTCACCTCGTCATCAGTCTCAACAGCAATGCTGTGCAGATGCATTAATGTTGTGGGTACCTTGAAGGCAGTGGTTACGATGTTCACATCAGGTAAAACCGTCTTCACGTCTTCAGCATGATGGGATGGAAGCCTGACAGGATCGGGCATTATCCCGTTCTGCAAGCCTTTTCTGTCCTCCTTTGGATCCACAACTCTTCTGATCATAGTTGCTCTTACCTTTTTAATGCTGTACATATCTCTGAGAATTGCAAGCACTCTCGCGAGACCTGTTGTGTTGCAGCTAACAACTCTCACAAAGTTTTTGCCAACAGCATCATCATAATTCGCAAGGGCACTGAACGAGGTTTCAGCAACGCTTGCTTTTTCTCCTCCCTGAAAGACTGCTCTGAGTCCTGCTCTTTCATAGAGGGGTTTGTTCTCTGCTCCCACTTTGCCAGGAGAGCAGTCCACTACAACATCCGCCCTTTCGAGAAGGTCCTCTACCGTGCCTTTCACCTCGATTCCTGCCTTTTCAAAAACCTCCACTCGGTCTGGAACTGCTGCATAGAGTGAGTACTTCTTGGCCCCCATTCTTGCCTCAAAGTCCGGCTTTGTCTTTGTGACACCCACCACTTCCATATCATCCTGAAGGCTCACTGCATCAGCAACCCTCTTTCCAATGGTGCCGTATCCGTTTATTGCAACCTTAACCTTCATTCTCCTCCCTCCACAACGATTTTATGGCCCCTGAAGTCCATCAGCACAATTCTGCCCTTAACCTCGCCATACTCGCCAAGCAGCCCCCACATTTTAATCTTTCCATTTTCAACCTCAACCCTGACCACATCCTCCATCACAATTTCTTCACTCTCACCCTTCTTGAGAATAACCCTCGACTCACACATGGTTTCAAGTGTGTGTCGGAATACTTAAATCCTCCTGGTATTATCCTCCAGCTCTCTTGTAGATCAGTCTTTCTCTGAATTTTTTAAGGAGGTCATCTTCCGGAAACCTCACCTTGTAAAGTTCAAGACCAAAACATGACATGCCATGGTACTCCACATCTATTGTCCCTCTCTCTGTTTCGAATCTGTTTTCATGCTCCACAAATTTAATTTTGAGTTCTTTCAAAACCTCTGCGATGAGCTCGATAATTTCCTCTTTTGTTATGCCGCATATCGCCTCTATACAACACACCTCGCTATCCTTGAGCTGTAAAGACATTCAGAGCACGAAATCTTGTTTGCATAGCAGTCTATGTTCTGTTTTGCATACCAGCATCCTGATACGTAAGGACAGTCTGCACACCATGGAAAGCTGTCATCCATGTTTTTCCTGAGTCTCTCAAATTCCAGCTTGTTTTCAAATGCATCATCAATGCCGTCTTTTTTGAGATCTGCAAACACATACTCGTTCACGATCTTGAGATGTTCGTTGACGAATTCCTGGTGGGTGTAGGCAAAACTCATGCACGAACTGACCTTTCCGTCGACTCTCACAAAAATCATGTCCTCGTATGGACACTCTCTTGCTCTTGAATCTCCGAAAAACTCTGCCCTCTCAAAATCAATCCCGTATTCCCTTGCGATATCCATACTATCCTCAACAATTTTTTCCGCATGTCTTGCTTTTCTGATTCTGTCTCTCGACTCAACTATGTAAGGGATATTTACAGAATATCCATGACTGTATATTTTTCCTATCAGGTTCTTATAGGCTTCCTTGAACCTTCCCTTACCTCTGCTCCAGTCCTTTATTGCTGAAAGAATGAATCTGTCATCAATGTCTGAGATCATATCCACATTGAACCTGCTCCCCTCAAAATACAGAATTTTCCTGTAGATCTCCTCATCTCCTGCCACAACATTTGTGAGCTGAACATCTGCTCCACTTTCAGCAGAAATCCTGACAAGTTCAGGCAGAAAATTTATGTTGTCTGAGGTGACAACGATCTGGGTGATCGCCTTTTCTCCGGCGAGGTCAAGCTTCTCCTTTAGCTTCTCAAACACAAGCCCCCTTCTGTGTCTGGCATCAAAATCAAGAGAAATGGCAACTCTGTCAACCATCTCAAAAACCTCATCAAAAATGCCATTCACCATACCGTTTGTACTTATCAGGGTTTTTCCATTTATTGTCCTGAGATACTCCTTAAGATTCGGGTTCAGGAGAGGTTCACCATAGCCGTAGAGGATTATTTCGTCAGCGTCTGCAATCTTTTCAACAATATCCGGGGTAACATCAGAAAAACCGTTTCTTCTTCTGAAGCAGTATTCGCAATCAAGATTGCACGATGTGGTTACCTCGAGCTGAACCTTCATTAAAAAATGGAAAGTCGGAAAGATGATATATACTTTTATCCTAAGATATTCCCAGTTCCTTCAGCTTCTCTTCTGTTGGAATTCCGTTGACCCACCCTCTCAGTTTGTAGTACTCTTCCTTCATCTTCTCGAATTCATCTCTCTTTATTACCTCTCCCTTCGTTGGACCTGTTGGCAGTGGCTCCTCAAACAGTCTTCTTGGCAGCGTGTCATCCTTTGCATCGAAGCCATATTTGTTTATTATCAGTCTTTCAAGGTTGTATATCCTCTCACCTATGGTCAGAATATCATTGGCCGAAATGTCCCAGCCTGTTACGGCAGAAAGCAGTACAGCATAGTCATCAGCCCCCAGAGCAAAGGTCGTGAACAGGCAGTTTACAGTTGAGTTGACGGTGCATGTGAAGTCCTGGAAAACCTTTGCCCACTGGGCCTTGCCCTCATATGTGAGAGGATCGATTTTTTCAGGCAGTCCGATTATCTCAGGACTCACAGTATAGCCGGTAACATGGCACCCTCCTCTGTTGGCTGTCGCATAATTCAGCCCAATGCCCTTTATACCCCTTGGATCGTAGGCCGGCATTTCAAGTCCCTTGACACTCATTGAAACATCCAAACCAAACATCTCGGCCATTCTCTTTGAACCGAGGGCAAGATACTTGCCTATGCCTATTCTGTATGCTGTCTTCCATACTCCATCAACCAGAGCTGCTGAGCTTCCAAAACTGTAGTCGATTCCCTGTGTTTCTGCATCCGTGATCTTCCCCTTTTCATAGAGCTCCATTGCACATGCAATTGCCGCGCCCATTGATATTGTATCCAGCCCCAGCTCATCACAGAGATGATTTGCCTTGATTATTGCCTCAAGATCTATCACACCTGTATCATTTCCAAGACTCCAGATTGATTCATACTCGGGCCCCTCAGAGTCACTGACCTGAAATGCTCCTGATTTAACAGAGGTTGCCCTTCCACATGCTATCGAACATCCCCAGCAGGCATGGTTTCTGTCCAGATATTTTTCAGCAAGGGTTTCACCGCTTATGTCGTTTGCCTTTTCATGATATGCATACTGCCAGTTCCTGTAAGGCAGGGCACCGCTCTCATTTATCACATTAACAAGAACGGCAGTACCGTAGTTTGGTAAACCCTCTCCAGTTACAGGATTCTGCTTGACCTTATCAAGAGCCTTCTTTGCTGCCTCTCTGAATTCATCTTCCTTGGCTATTTCAGGTCTGAAATTTCCTCCGGCAACTATTGCCTTGAGCATTTTGCTTCCCATTACAGCTCCAACTCCGGTTCTACCAGCAGCTCTGTGATTGTCATTGATTATTGCTGCATAGTTTACTAAGTTCTCTCCTGCAGGACCTATGCACGCAACACTCACCTTCTCCTCATACCTTCTTTCAAGAGCTGCAGTTGTATCAAATACATTTTTTCCCCACAGATCGTTTGCTCTTCTTAATTCTGCAACTCCATCTATTACCTCAAGATACACAGGCTCGGATGATGCCCCCTCAACCACAATCATATCAAAGCCTGCAAATTTCAGATACGGACCCCACTTTCCACCACTGTTTGCCGAGCCTATGGCACCTGTCAAGGGACTTCTCAGCGTCATAACATGGTATCTCCCAGATTCAGGAAAACCTGACACGCCAGTAGCTGGACCGGTTCCAAAGATGAGAACGTTTTCCTCACCGAAAGGGTCTATGTCTCTGGCGGCAATTCCATCCTTCTCATATTCCTTCAGATACTGCCAGAAGAGATACACAGAATACCCTTTTCCACCCAGAAACTTCTTTGCAACATCTTCGTCCACATCGATAACATCCAAGGAGCCACTTGAAAGGTCCACTCTCAGTATACTCCCCATAAAACCGTTTTCCATGGCTTCATCACCTTTCAGTTATATGGAATGCAATCTATAAATAATTTATCATGAATGAAGTTCTACTCTTTTCTGAGCTTTATCTCAAAAACAGCTCCTGTTGGTTCGTTGTCGTATACGTTTATCTCTCCATTAAGCAGATCTATCACCTTTTTTGCTATGTAAAGTCCAAGTCCAGTACTGTTTGATGTTGTGAAGCCTTCTTCAAAAATTCTTTTTTTCAAACTGTCCGGGACTCCGACTCCGTTATCTGCAATTCTTGCAACTCCAAATCTTCCAATTGAGAAAACCTCAATCGTTATCTTCGGCTTGACCCTTTTACTGTGCATCACAGCATTTCTCATTATGTTGTCAACAACTGAATATATTGCCTCATTTGCCCTGACATAAACATTGTTCAGAATGTACTCAATTTCTGCGATCTCCTCATAATGTTTGCCGATCTCTCTGACAACATCCGCAAGATTTATATTGATTTTTGCACCAATTGCCTCTTCAATTGCTTTGGTTTCTTTGATCAGCGTCTGTATTCTGTCTATTTTAGAAAGAGCCACGTCTCTCAGGGCATCATCTCCCATTTCAATGTATCCCCTTATGACAGTCAGATCGTTCAGTATGTCATGTCTGAGAATCTTGTTGATCACTGTCAGATACTCTCCACTCTTTTTCAGCTCTTCGGTCAGCAGATGAAGATCTGTTGTTACTATCAGTATGGCAGCAACCGCAGGTCTGCCTTCAAAGGTAATTCTTGAAGGCCTCCCGGTAACCCAGTTAACACTTCCATCTTTACTTATTATTCTCCATGAATACGTTTCTGCCTTTCTTTTACCGGCCAGTCTCTCTCTGTACCTTTTTTCAACCAGACTTCTATCATCCGGGTGTATGAACCTCATCGGATCCATATCTTTCAGCTCTTCCCAGGAGTATCCGACAAGCTCCTGCATCGCCTTGTTGGCGTAAATGAATCTGGCATCAGATGTAACAAATGCTGGAGTGGGGGATTCATGAACAAGAGCCTTAAAAAGTTCAGAGTCCTCTTTCAGTTTTTCCTCAAGTTCTTTCTCTCTTGTTATGTCTATCCAGCTTCCGATAGCGTACCTCTCTCCGTTGTGTTCTATGGGTGCAGCAAATCCCTTCACCCATCTGATACTGCCATCCTTCTTCTTGTATCTCGTTTCATATGTTACAGTTGATCCCTCGAACACTCTCGAGAAGATCTCATTATGCTCTTCTTTTCCCTCATCTGCTGCGAGAATCGAGATGGGATTTCCCACAAGTTCGTCTCTCCTGTAGCCTGTGGAACTCTCAACAATTCTGTTTACATAGATGATTGTGAGATTTCTGTCGCACACATATATTCCGGTTAGGGAGTCGTCGACCATTTTTTTCCAGAATCTGGCTGTGAATTTTTCACTCATCTTTATTTTCATTAACTTTTATTTTGGAAAGCAGGGCAAATAAAAGTTTTTTCTGATGCCAGATCACGTCATGTGTTTTCTGTATCCGATTGATTTCAATCAAAAACATTATATTTCAGACTGGAAAATCCCATTCAATGTTCTACACCGATGCCAGAATCAGAAACTGGGTTGAGCGGATAAAGGAAGAGAATGTGGATATGGACAGCGGTAAGGGGCTGGAGATATTTGACAAGATGCTGGATGATTATATAATTGCATGTATAAATCTGCTGAAAAGTGTAAAATCAAGAGAGATAACAAAAAGTAGTGCCAGAAAAATGCTGGAAGAAAGCATATCTCTTCTCACTAAGAGATATGACCTGGAAGACGAAATAAAAAATGAACTTCTTGATATCACACTGGAGAATATGGGTGTGGTTTCAAAAAGTCTTGAGCTCGTTCTTGATGGCAGGGTAAGCAAAAAATCTTTTGAAAAACTGCTGAAAGATGCCATTGAAAGGGAAAAGAATGGAGACATGGAAGGTGCCTTTGAGGAGATAGCTAAAATGGGTGCAAAGCTTTTAGCCGGTGAAAAGCTTCCGGAAGACATTGAAATACCGGATGAAGATCTGGTTGTTGTTGGATGGCTTGATGCAATAGACGCCATCAACACTGTAAATTTACTTGCAGAGATTGACAGATCTGAAATTCAGGAAGAAGATGACGATCTGGAATGATCTCAGGAAAATTGGGGAGCTAAAGGGTGATGAGTTCGGGCTTTACAGATACCTGCTTGAAAAATTTGGTAAGAGGGGGGATAAGGCCTTCTTTTATGTCCGCGAGGGTCATGTTAAAAGATACAGGGACTTTTTTGTTGTTGTTGGAAATGAGGAATACATAGTTGATGAAAAATTCTGCACATGCAGGGATTTTCAGATAAATCTGAAAGCCAAAAAACCATGTTCTCACATAATTGCCGTTGAAGTGGCAAAAAATCTTGGAAAATACGATGTGATAGACAGGTATTACATAGATTTCACAAGCATCTCTGCAAGAAGAGGGTGGAGATTTGGTGCCGGATTGAGGTGATTTGTGTGAGCTGTCTGTCAAAACGGGAAATCAGAAGGTTGATTGAGGAAAAAGGATTGATTTCAGATTATGTGGATCTTGAAACTCAGCTACAGCCAAATGGTTTTGACTGCACTCTGAGAAAAATCGGAAAAATTTCTGGAGAGGCCAGAATTGATTTTGACAACACCGAGAGAGTTCTTCCAGAAGTTAGCGAGATCGAATTCAGGAATGGATGGGTTTATCTGAACAGGGGGTATTACCGTGCCTACATAAATGAGATTGTCAGAATACCTGAGAATCTGATGGCCCTTGCAAGACCCAGATCAAGCCTGATAAGGGCGGGAGCAAACGTGCTGACTGCAGTGTGGGATGCTGGATATCAGGGCAGAAGTGAGGTTGGGATTGTGGTTTACAATGACAGTGGAGTATGGCTCAAGAAAAATGCAAGAATAGTTCAGCTTGTGTTTTTTACCCTTGACAGCGAGACTGAGGGTTACAGGGGCATATACAGGGGAGAGAATATGTGATCACCCTCTTGATATGTTTTCCCTCAGGATCAGTTTTATATCGCAGCTTTCAATTCTTCTGATTACCGAACATGTTATTTTTTCAGGATCGATAATTTTATCGTATCTCACAAGCATGTGGCTGTCAAAGAATGGATTTCCCGTACCTGCTCTGAAAAGACTCTCACACTCCAGAAAACAGCTTCCAAACTTGAGCTCATCGACCATTGATGGTGTTGCGATCATTGCATTGTCTGTGCCAATCAACCACCTCTCATATTCGGAAAGAATTCTGTAATTTTTCAGGTTGAAGACTCCAAAAAATGCATTTGAGCGTAGGCAAGATACGATGTAGATCTCCATATCCATTGCCCTTCTCAGCTGTTTTCCATCTGCCCTGTTCATATGGATGAGGAAGTCAGGTTCCAGATTGAGGGCAGCATCCACATCCTTTTCATTGACTTCTCCAGCATGTATCGCAAATATCAGCTTTCTCTTTCTTGCAATGTCTCTGCATTCTTCAAGAAATGAAAAACTGTGATCCCTCGTGCTGCTGAAGTTAAATCCTCCTGAAAGTTCAGCAAGCATTTCCGCTTCCTCCAAGTTCAGAGGTCTTGAAAGTGCAGTCAGAATTCTTTCCGGATCGGCCTTCATGTAGAGCCTGTAACCATCAATACCTCCTTCTCTGAATTCAAGGGATGTGGATGATGTTCTCTTTATCAGATCTATCGCCTTTTTCATTCCTCTCAGGATCGTTCTTTCATCTGTCTCGTGGAGTTTTTTGAATTTATACCCATTAGGACCGACAAGTCTTTCAAGTGAAATTCTCGGAGCTTCGATAAAGGAATCCCCTACGTGTGTGTGGGCATTGAAAAATGATGGCATCAGAATGTAATCGGGATCAAGGTCTGCATGTTCAAATTTCCATCCGTTGTCTTCTATCAGATAACCTGTTTCACCGCTTTCTAAATCCAACACTCTGAACATAGCAAAATTAAAATACAGTCAGCTTAATATCATTATCCATGCCAAAGAAGGATTCATCACCACCTTTAATGTCCTCAGCAGGTATAATGAGGTACTTTGAAGAGGAGAAAACGCAGATCAAGATAAGCCCCAAGGCAGTTCTGGCTTTCGGTCTTGTTATCGGATTTCTCACAATAGTTCTCAATGCATATTATGGACTCTGGCCGGGTTAACGCTGAAATCATTTTCTGTGGAAGATCAAACGTTGGAAAGTCAACGCTCTTTTCTCATCTTTTTGGAGTTAGGGTGAGAAAGGGGAAAAAACCCGGTACAACAATAGAACCGAACTTCTACAGATACAGGGATTTTCTGGCAACAGACCTCCCCGGGTTTGGGTATATGAAAGGACGGAGTGATGAATTTGTTGAGAGGGTAAAGGATTTTATTGTTGGGTACATTGAGGAAAACTCCTACAGGATATGGGCAGGTGTTGTTGTGATAGATTCAGGGGCTTTCAGAGAAATCGTGGAGAGGTGGGAATCAAGGGGATACATCCCTGTTGAAATCGAAATGGTTGATTTCCTGAAAGATCTGGATATAGAAGTTTTTATCTGCGCGAACAAGATGGACAGGGTTAGAAACAGAAAAGAAACCCTGAAATACATCTCTGAAAAAACAGGAATTACGCCTGAGATGATCTTCCCATGTGTTGCAAAAACTGGAGAGGTGGGCAGTATAAAAGATGTCCTGAAAAACGTTGTGATGCAGAGGGGCAGAAGTGATTTGTTGACTGTCTTTAAATAATATCCCGTGCAACATTTAAATTCATTCTCAGAGAAGATTAATATAGGGAAAAAACAGAAAATATACTGTGATCGATTATGAGGAGGTTTAACTGGAGACTGTTCAAAAGAAAGGGAACGAAGAAAGAAGTTATGAAGGATGAAAAGCTGCTCATGAAAAATGTCGATGATATTAAAAATCCAGTGGAAAATAGAGACATCCATGAAGTTGCAAGAGAAATCCTTCCGGAAGAGGATTGAGGTTAAATTAACTTTTTTGGGTGGTTTCGAGTTCAGGGAAAAAGTTATCGAGGTTGAGGAAGGGAAAACGTATTCGGATATTTTGGAGGACCTGGGAATAAATCCGGAAACAGTGATTGTTGTAAGAGAAACAGACCCTGTTCCCATTGATTCTAAAGCATCAGAGGGCGAGGTAAAGGTTCTCAGAGTAATTTCGGGTGGAAATGCCTCATAATGAGGGAAACTTTATTATCGGAAATCAAAACATTAATAAATTGTAGAACATAGTCTCAATACCACCGGGAGATGTGGAATAAATGATGAGAAATTATCTGATTATTGCGGAATCTGGATTTGGAGGTGTGTCTCTTGGGTATAATATATGCACAAGGCTATCTGATAATATAATCTGGTTCTTTTCTGAAAATCCCCTTACGGTAAAGAGAATAATTAATTCCTACAATACAAAGCCAAAAATTCAGTCATTCAGTTCAAGAAATTTCAATATCGCAAATCTCAATGAGATCAATATAATTCTGTCCAAAACCATCGACACATACAGGGGTAGAACGTCGGTTTATCTCAGTCTCATATCCGAGCTGATTCTCGTTCACGGACTTGAAAAGACCTACCTTTTTCTTTCAAATCTCATGAATAAGGTCGAGGGAAAGGATGGAGCTGTTATCGGTTTGATGGTCAGGCATGCCCAGAGTGTGAGAGACATAGTTCTCATTTCAAGACTGTTTTCAGACATCTTTCACCTTGAAACAGAATTCAATGATGGCAAACCGGAACTGAAACTCAGATCTGAAATGCCGATAAATGAAAAGTTTATATTTGATGTTTATTACTCGGAGTACAGGATTGAGCTCCCCGGCGAGATTATGGATTACATAGCAAGGGCAGAGGATGGATAGTTTGTTCGGTGATTAATTTTTTATAGTTCATCAGCAAGTGGAAAACATGCCAGGAATAATACCCCACAGACACTGCATTGTCTGTGGCAAGGCGATTGAGCTGGAAGAAGTGTTTTGTGGAAAGGAATGTGAGCAGAAGTACGACGAGGACAGAAAAAAACAGAGGAATTACATTGTTTTCATGTTTGCAATGCTGTTTGGGATACTCTTCCTGATGATGTTTTCAAATTTCGGTGGCTGAAGCAGCACCAAAAACGTCAAGACTTTCAATCTTTTTGAAAACACCTGCAATTTTGCAGAATGTGGTTCTGATTTTCAGCTGTTCCACAACCTCTTCATCAAGTCTTTTTTCAGCCTCTGCAAAGAACACGTAATCTCCCAGTCTGCTGCCTGAGGGTCTGCTTTCAAGCTTTCTGAGATTTATCCCGTGTTTGTAGAAAACTTCAAGAACGCTGTAGAGCGCTCCCGGTCTGTCATCTACTCCGAAAAATATGCATGTAATCTCTCCATTCTCTGAATCCCCATCTGGTCTCCTGATTATGTAGAATCTTGTTCTGTTGGGTGTTTTAGTGTGTATGTCTCTTTTGATAATGTGTAGTCTGTAGAGTTTTGCAGCAAGCTCAGATGCTATTGCAGCTGAGGTCTCATCAAGCATCTCTATCGCTTCACTTGTGCTCCTGGTGTATCTTATTTCGGCATGGGGAATGTAGTTGTTTATGAACTCAGAGCACTGTGCTATTGCCTGGGGATGAGAGAATACTGTTTTTATTTCCTTCAGACTCAGATTTCTCTTTCCAACAAGATTGTGCCTTATTTCCGATTCGTATTCGGCAAAAACCTCAACTTCGTATTTCATGAGAGAGTCAAGGGTCTGGATCACGGTGCCGTGCAGGGAATTTTCAACAGGAATCAGCCCAAAATCTGCATCACCGGTTTCAACAGCCTTGAACACATCCTCAACACTGTTCCGGTATATTATCGGGAGTCTGGATCCAGCAAGTCTCAATGCCGCCTCCTCTGTGTAGCTCCCATGAGGTCCAAGAACTGCAATCTTCTTTCTGACACCGAGAGTTCTGTATTCCTCTTCCTTTGTCAGTTTCATTATATTTTCAAATATCTCGGATACATAAAGGGGATTCAGTGATGTCCTGCCTGTGATTTCCCTGATCTTCACATCTTCAATCTGAGCTATCTCAACAGGCTGATTGAGTTTTCTCTTTTCAAGTGCAACCTTTTTGCCTGCAAAAACCCTTCTCTCCACAAGCCTGAGAATCAGAGAATCGAGAGCCCGGATATATCCTCTGAGCTCATCTATGCTCTGAACCTCAACCGTTGCCTTGTACGAATCCAGGATGAATGTCGAATCTTTATAGTTGCTGAACTCTTTTCTGAGATCTTCCACAAGTGTTCTGAAGTTTTCCCTGTCTTTCAGTATTTCATCGAGGAGTCTTGCATTTTCAATTATTTCAAGTCTTGTTTTTTCTGCATTATTCAGAATATGGTAGTACATTCTCCAGTCCTGATTTATTATCCGGCTTGCAAGCTTGTGCAGTATTAGAAAAATCGGTGAGGCAATCTCATATTGATTTTTGAACCTGCCTCTCAGGGTGAGAGCAAACAGGAAAAGGAGAAAATGTGCGGTTCCCTGAATTTCTGCCATTTTTCTGTCATGCTCACTGTAGGACAGATTTGAAATAATTGCTCCTGCTTTTCTGAACTCCTCCAGAATGGCATCCTCTTCATGCCTGCCACTTCGCTCAACAACAACTATGTTTGAGAGGCCTATCTCACTTTCCGGACCGAACATGGGATGAATGCTCATGTACTGGAGGGCATGACTCTCAAGAAACGGGATAGAAGTTGATTTTATTGTTGCAATATCAACAACAAGAGCTCCCCTGTTCAGCTCAGCAATCTTTTTCACAGCCTCTTCAATTGAATCCATTGGGACGCAGAGAAAAATAACATCAAAATCTGTCACTTCTCTTTCCTCTATTTCGCTCAGATCACTGTTGATGTCGTAGCATCTGACGTAATATCCTCTTGCAGCAAAAAAATCCCTGAATATTCTTCCCATACCTCCCATTCCGTAAATCAGAATCTTCATACAACACCCATCGATTTCAGAATTTTTCTTGCAGTGTATACATCATACTGCCCCGGAGCAACAGGGGTGGAGATGGCACAGTATATGAAGGGGGAGCCGAGAATGAACGAGAGTATTCTTGTATAGGCAAAGGTTTTACCCATCAGGAATGCTATAACCCCCTCATACTCTGTGAGCAGTCTCACAATTTTAAGCACATCCTCCTTTCCATTTCCCATTGTGGCTATTTTGATGTAATCCCCTCTTCTCCCTTCAACAATATCTGCAAGAACGTCATACTCCGGAGTCTCGGACAGGTTGTGATATGATTCTACAATCTTTACCTTCTCAAATTTCAGAAAGGTGTCATCATCAACATCTGTCTCAATATCTACAAAATCTGAATGTCTTGAATATTTCAAAAGCAATTCAAGCCTTTTCTCTTCTTCCTCATCAAATCTGCCACCATCTTCCTTTCTTCTTATGGTAACTATTGAAGGTTTTTCGGTTCTGACCCTGTCATATTCGGGAAAGGACGGAAAGAGATCAAGTCTGAACTCTATTATATCTGCAACCCTTACAGCCTGGGATGCCTCGGCAAAACTTCTCACAGAAGCCACAAATTTACCCTTCAATTATGCTCTCCTCCACGGCAATCCCAAAGTGCCTTGCCTTTTCGCCAAGATACACAAGTATTTCGTCTCCCTCTTTCAGCTCAGCTACACTCACGTGCTCTCCATTAGAATTAACAAGCTTTATTGTTTCAGCATTTTGCAGGATCACTGACCCTTTTCCTGCTTCATTCTCGGCTTTTAAGAGAATCATCGGTCTTTTTTCAATCTTCACCCTTCCAACAAAGCTTTTTCTCGTATTTCCATCGAATCTCACTATCTCAATCTCATCCCCCGCTCTGAGCTCAGAGAGGTACCTTGTTTTCTCACCAACCTTTACATACGCATTAACACTTCCGGCATTTACTCTGAAAGGTCTTGATGAGACATATTCACTCTCCTCACTTTCGCTTGCCACGAGAAACATGAAACCTGCGCTGTTCCCAACAAGCATCCCTTCACCCACCTCCATGAGTGATATCGTATCAATGCATACTCTGTCTCCCATTCCAAGTTTTCTTATCTCTGTAATTCTGGCTTTTGAAAGTATGACACTTCTCTGATCCTCAGCTATTTCTGTAAACTGCATAAGCTCATCTCTACTCTTTGGATAAACTGCAATTCCATCAGCTCCTGATTCCAGTGTGGTGAGTGCTGTTTCAGCCTCTTCAACATCTCTCACGATTGCTATTATCTTGCCGCTGCTCTTCATTGCAATTATGTTTTCGAGTGGTATGATCTTCCAGTCATCAAAGTCAAGAAAGACCCTGGATCTTGATCTTGCAATTTCTATTGCCTTTTCCTGATCGTCAGCTGATTTTATTCTGAATATCTGCACACCCTCTACTTCAATGTTGCCGAGCCTCTTTACTCTCTCCCTGAACTCATCTCTGACCGCAACACCGGTAAAACCAAGTTCTATTGCATTTTTCACATTTTCCTTTACAGAATCCCATTTTTTTCCATCATCTATCAGCCACAGTTCTTTCATATACAACACCGTGAACTATTCTGCTCACTCTGAGCGCAAACTCCCTGGGATCATCGGCCTGAAAAACGTTTCTACCCATGGCTACTCCACTTGCTCCAGCTATCATTGCCTCCTCAACCATGTCGATTATCTCTGCATCACTCCTCTTGCCACCACCTGCTATCACAACAGGTGCCTTTGAAAATTCCACCACCTCCCTGAATGTTTCAACACTACCGGTATAGTTGGTCTTCACAATGTCTGCTCCAATCTCATTTGCAACCCTGACAGCAAGCTTCACCTCCTCCATTCCATATTCGTTTATTCCGGACCCTCTCGGGTAGCTCATTACCAGAAGGGGTATTCCGTAATCAATGCAGCTTTCAGCAACCATCGAAGCCTCTTTTATCTGTTCGCTTTCGGTATTGCTTCCAACGTTTATGTGAACACTAACGGCATCTGCTCCAAGCTGAATCGCCTTTTCAACACTTGTTACTACCCTCTTTGCCAGCGGATCTGGGCTCAGACTTGTTGAGGCAGAGAGGTGCATAATCAGAGCAGATTCCATACCGCTGACAAGGTCTGAATGCACAACCATTCCCTTGTGCAGAACAAATGCATCTGCAACTCCATCAAGCAGTGAAATCATTCGATCTGTATCTTCAAGTCCCGGTTCTGGCTTAGTCATTCCGTGGTCCATAGGGACTATCAGCGCTCGTCCGTTTTTTAAAATTCTTTTCAGCCTTCTATGTTTCCCTATCAATTTTATTCACCTCTTTTATTTAAAGATTTTATACATAGAGACCCCAAACACCTCAAACACAGCACCACCAGAATCACCACCCTGCTTCAATAGCTAAAGCTATACCAGAAACCAAAAAATCCAAAGCGCCACCAGTATGCATGGGCTCTCAGCATTCATCCCGACATGGAACCAAGGACTATTTAAAGCTTTTCATTACTGCTGGAGATGTGTTTTGCCAATCAACTCAATAACCCCCAATCCTTAAAAAATTCCAGAATACTGCTAATCGATGAACGTGCTCGCTGAAACGATAAAACGAGTTTCCCATCAACTGGCTGGGAGAGAGGTTGTGACTGTTGAGGAGATAAGAAGAATATGCATGCATGCCCTGCTTCCATTTTATTCAGAGCATCCTGAACTTGATTTTGAGGAAATAGCTGACAGAGTAACAAACAGCATGTGCAGTGAGCCTGAAACTATTAACAGTCTCTTTTACTCTGAAAAGATTGATCTCGCTGGTATAGAGTTCAGACACACCCACACGTGTTCACCTACTGGAGACCTGGTGGGGGAGGCTTATGATGAGTATCTGAAGTCAAAGAGACTTCTCGACTCTCTTGACAGAATGAAATCAGTCACAGACAGATTTTTCTCAGGATATGGTGTTGAAGATGGACTCGTAAGAATCTATACAAAAAATAAATTCAGATACGGTGTTTTTTACTCACTGATTGATGATGTGGAACGGTTTCTTGATATTCATGAGGACTTTTCCAGAAATTTCGATGGCGAGTATGTGGTGGCTGTAACCACCGAAACAGAGATTTTCCCTTTCCTGAGGTTTTTCAGAAAAAACTCTGACAGAGTAAGCGATGCCGGTATGAAGATATGGGTGATAAATGTTGATCAGATGTCAATTGACCCGTTCATAGGGTATCCGAAAGATTTCACTCTTCTGAAAGGTTTTAAAAATCCGAAAGTGGCATCCCAGATAAACTCACTCTGGCGGGAGAAAGTGGATCAGATAGACTGAATTCAGAAAAAATCGAAAAGATTATACGGCTATACAGATTAGCCGATCTATGAAGTTCGGAATCGAATTTGTGCCAAACATGAAATACTACGAGCTGGAGTATTACGTAAAGCTTGCAGAGGACAGCGGTTTTGAGTACACCTGGATAACTGACCACTACAACAACAGAAATGTTTACTCGATGCTGAGCATACTTGCCCTGAAAACCAGCAGCATCAAGCTTGGTCCTGGCGTTACAAATCCATACCACATCTCTCCTGCCCTGACAGCATCAGCAATAGCAACAATCAACGAACTCAGCAATGGAAGAGCTGTGCTCGGCATTGGAGCAGGTGATAAGGTAACATTTGACAGAATTGGCATAGGATGGACAAAACCCCTCAAGAGAATGAGGGAAGCTGTTGAAATAATAAGAGCCCTTCATGGTGGAAAATCTGTAAGTTACGATGGAGAGATATTCAAATTCAATGGAGCAAGGCTTGATTTCAAGTCAGGAAACATTCCAGTCTACATAGGTGCACAGGGTCCAAAGATGCTCCAGCTTGCAGCAGAGCTGGGAGATGGCGTGCTTATAAATGCCTCACATCCAAGAGATTTTGAATCAGCAAAAGAAAACATTGATGCAGGATTGAGCAAGGCAGGAAAGGGCAGAGATGGTTTTGATACTGTTGCATATGCGTCAATGAGCGTTGACAAGGATGCCGAAAAAGCAAAGAACTCGGCGAAAATCGTGGTTGCGTTTATTGTGGCAGGGTCTCCTGATGTGATATTTGAAAGACACGGAATAAGCATGGATGATGTAAGCAAGGTGAGAGAAGCACTTAACAACGCATTCACAAAGGGCGACTGGCCGGGTGTTAGCAGGGCTGTTACTGATGAAATGATTGAGTGCTTCAGCATCAGCGGTTCACCTGACATGGTTATTGAGAGGATAAGAGAGCTCTCAAAGTCCGGAGTGACGCAGGTTGTTGCAGGATCACCAATCGGGCCTGACAAGAAGAAATCAATTCAGCTCATAGGCAAGGAGATAATTCCTGCATTCAGGGAATAAACTTAGACAATTTTTTTAACACTTTTTTATCACCTTTGCCACATGTTTGAGATGCTCAGAGTTGAGGCAAAAAAAGCCATTGAAATTATTGAAAAGCATGAGTTTGCGAGAATTTACACTCACTATGATGCAGATGGAATCTCCTCCGGAGCCATTGTTGCACTGGCTTTAATGAGACACGGAAAATCTGTTCACGTTTCGTTTTTGAGCGGTTTGAATGAGGGTGTGGAGGAAGACGAGCTGTTGATCTTTGCAGACATGGGAAGTGGTTATCCTGATGTCCTTTCATCTCTTGAGTCGGATATAATTGTGGTTGATCATCACTTTCCTGCTGGTCGTATTGAACCAAAAAGGAATTTCGCCCACATAAATCCACATCTTGCGGGTATTGATGGATCTTTTGAACTTTCTGCGAGCGGAACAGCATATGTGCTGGCTGAAGAGATTGGTAACAACAGAGATCTCTCATCCACAGCTCTCGTGGGAATAATAGGAGACAAGCAGAAAATTACAGGTGGAAATCTGGAGGTTATCAGGAGAGGTGTGGATAGTGGTTGCATAGAGGAGAGAGATGGAATCAGGCTGATCTCAGGCAAGATCAGAGATGTGCTGAGACTTAGCCTTGAACCCTATCTTGATTTTTACTCCAAGGAGGACGAGCTTGATGATTTTTTGGACAGATTTGGTATTGATGGAGACAGGGAGGTGGATGAACTCACAAGAGACGAGGAGAGAAAACTTGCAAATGCAATTGCCATCAGAATTCTGAAGATGAACTCCTATCCGGGTGTTTTTGAGGATATTTCCGGCAGAAAATTCTATCTGAGAGATGAGCTTATAAAGAATGCTGTCATGCTGAGCGAGGTGATAAATGCAACAGGCAGAAAAGCCTCCCAGTCAGTTGGATTCGGGATTTGCATGAGAGATGAAGGTTATCTGGACAGGGGTTACGAGCTCTGGAGAAAATTCACTGAAGAAGTCCATCAGGAAATAGAAAAAAGAAGAGATCAGGTGGCTGAGGGAGAATGCGTGAGATACCTCATAATGGAAAACGGTACATCAACAGGACCCATTGCATCTGTTTTTTCCAGGTATCTCTTCTCAGACAAACCGTTTGTAGCTCTGAACATCAAGAGAGATGGAAGAGTCAAAGTCTCTGCCAGATGCAACAGAGGGCTGGCAGATAAAATAGATCTATCTGAGGTCATGAGGCGGTCTGCCGAAAAGGTCGGGGGGAGGGGAGGTGGACATGTTGTTGCTGCAGGCGCAAACATAAATGCTGAATCTGTTGATGAATTTTTAAGAGAGGTGGACAGACTATGCTGTATTCACTTAAGCTCGAGCTGAGTCTTGATGAGGCAGAGATAATTGCCAGATCTCTTGAGCCTGATGATACTGAGTGGGCAAGATCGGGTTTCAGAGAGGGAAAGCTTGTGATAGAAATTGAAACACCAAAAATGGGAGCTCTTGTGAATGCGGTTGATGACTTTTTCATGAATGTGAAGCCTGTTATTTCTGCTCTGAACGGGCTGAAACAAGACTGACTATTCTTTCAGCAATTTTTCCCGAGCTGCACAGCTCACATTTCTCAACTGCTTTAATTCTCACAACCTTTGCTCTGATTCCTCTCCTTTCAAGCTCTCTCTCGATCCATTCTTCACTGAAATGCTGATCATGTCCGAGAACGATAATATCGGGTTTTATTCTTTCTATGGGTTTGAAAATATCGTCGGGATCTCCAAGAACAGCCTCATCTACTGGTTTTAAAGCCTGAACAACCTTCAACCTCTGATCTTCAGGAATGAAAGGTTTTGGCTTGTGCCTGACATTCTTTTCCCTTGCCACTATAACTGTTAGATGATCCCCAAGCTTTTTCGCTTCCTGAAGGAATCTTATGTGTCCGGGATGGATTATGTCAAACGTACCTGTTGCAACAACCCTCTTCATCAGGAACCTGAATGCAAGGCTGATTATAACCGTTGTGTATGGTTTGAAAAAATAAGAAATCAGTACGGTATGACCGTCAGAAAGATCGCATAGAATACTGCTGCAAACAGCATCAGGGTTATTGTGTATCCAAAGACATCTCTCGCCCTGACGGAACAGATTCCAAGGAGCGGTATCGCCCAGAACGGCTGGAAGAGATTTGTCCACTGATCTCCAGCACCATAAGCAATTATGGCCTTTCCAACAGGAACCCCAAGCTCCATTGCAGCCCTTGAAATGGTTTCACCAACGACAGCCCACTCTCCACCGCCTGATGGTACAAAGAGATTCACGAACCCGGCAACAAGCCACGCAACTATCGGGAATGTTGCTGGAGTGGAGATGTTTATGAGCCATCCTGCCATTATCTTACCGAGCCCTGAGTACTTTATCATTCCCATGATTCCTGCATAGAACGGAAACTGGAGAACGATGCCTGCTGAAGAGGGTATGGCATTGTAGAATGCTCTCAGATACCTTATGGGTCTCAGGTAAAGCAGAAGTCCTATAAACAGGAACGTGAAGTTCACTATGTTAAGATTGAGCCCTTTCTGGAGCACAGCAAAGTAATAGACAATGTAAACAAGACCCATGAGTGAAAGGATCAGACCGATTACAACACTGTTCTCAAGCTTATCAGCAATTGTTCTTAGCTCTATTTTCCTCTCCTCCTCTTTTTCCTCAAGCAGATGTGGTGCGTAGAAATCTATCCCCCTGCACAGCTTTGGATCAGAGGGGGAGATCGCATACATCACAGCAACAACAAATATTATCGAGAGAATGCTCAACGCAATTGCATAACCTGAGAATATTGTCTGGCTTGCTGGGATTATTCCAATCAGATCCTCAAGGAAATGCCCCTTCGTTGCTGAGAGTAGAGGAGCCGATGCAGATAGGCCCCAGTGCCATATCATTCCCAAACCTGTGTAACCAGCAGTGACAATCGCAGGATAATGCACCGCAACACCTCGATGATAGGCCTGCTTCCCAACCTCTCTTGCAAGCAAAGCCCCAACAATCAGTCCGAGACCCCAGTTAATCCATGAAAAGATCATTGCAAAAAGCGCAACAAGAGCTGAAGCCTGCTTTCCGTTTTTGGGTAGTGAAGCAACCCTGACAAGCATCCTGTGTACATATGGATGGTGTGCCAGAGCATATCCCGTCACAAGAATCAGCACCATCTGCATCGCAAATGTCAGCAGTGTCCAGAATCCCTTGTACCAGTGCAGCACCATGTCCATTGGCGATTGATTTGCTATCACAACGCCCATCAGAAAGCTCAGGAATGTCAGCAGCACCGCAAAGAGAAACGGATCCGGCATCCATTTCTCGACGTTCTCAGAAATTCTGTATCCAATTTTTTCAAAAGGGCTGACTTTCTGATCAGCCATAAAACCACCTCACTTAACGTTAGCGATAAATCGTTATAAAATTTACGTTGAATGTTTCATCGCTCACTGTACGCATGGCAGCAAACGCCTTTATTTCTGCTTCAGGAAAAACTCTCTTAAGGCGCCATCCCGCACCAATCATTTCCTTGACTCGTTTCACCCTCTTCTGAAGCCCTGAAGTTTTCTGTAGCTTGCAAACCTTGCAAGGACAATAAATTTTTTAACCCGGAAATTTTCACAATGAAAAATTACGAAAGATTTAAATCACGTTAACGTAAATTTTGCGACGGTGAAATTATGGTGAGGGTTGC